>MDTC01097037.1_pt1 | contig 11318 bp, 9 predicted proteins | sample 811181 | NCBI WGS metagenome assembly MDTC01 (sample SAMN05326644, study PRJNA326480) | marine metagenome | isolation source: seawater | place: Pacific Ocean: North | collected 2011 | reverse complement strand
GAAGCAGGTGACGTTTTTCTGCGACTTTTGCGCGGTGACATCGTCAACTCCGACCAGACATATGCGACGGTGCTCACACGAGACAACTTCCGAAGCGATGAGGATTGGGCACTGGTCCAAAACGCTGCGGTTGAACTTGAACATCTTGATGCAGCCCCTGATTCAATCCTCATACCCAAGAGGTACGTGTTTGAAGATTTGAAAATCATCCCGCAAAATTTCCGAAGGGAACTCTTGAGTTTGGTTGCGGGAACCCACGAACCGAAGGCTCAGATTTTCTTCAACTCCATCGCACCAGTGAAGGTATTCAACCTCTCAATAACCAAACCAGAAGTCATTGATGCGACCCATGAACGCATGCGTGAAGTGTTCCACGCTGATGGAGGTGCATGGACTCGAGGCGACATGCCTCGCACATCGTTTGTCTTCCTTAACAACGAACCACACTTGAGTACTGAGCAGCAGAGCAAGGCAGCTCATGATGAAGCAAAGGCAGCACTGGGTGCGTATTGGAATGCACTCGAGGGAACAATCGATCCCTCGAAGGTCACCAATGCTGCACAAAATGCTTTGATTGGCAACATCGAAGAAGTTGCACAACAAATCGTCGAACGGTTCCACCCAGAAGACAGAATCATGGCATGGTTCGATTTCTTCAACCACGATTCTGATCGAGTCTGTCGAAACATGACCGCTTACATGGAACACGTTGTCCCTCGGGTCGAAGAATTACTGCAAGCATGAGGGGTCTGTATGGTCATTGAACACGATACTCCATCTGCAGTCGAGCCGGGAAGACCTGGGAGCGAAATGTATCCGAAATCTCCACTCGGAGAAAAGGTCGAAGGGATTCCTACTGGACGAGAAGTGGCATGGGAACCGCTGGTTGATTATCGCAGGAACGGCGTCTCAGAAACGACAATTCACGGTGCAATTGCTTGGTCGCACGGTAACGAAGTGATTCATTCCTTTGGAGGAAACGTGTTGTGCTACGGCCGCTCAATGATGAAGCCGTTCATGCTGAAAGCGTTCACAGAAGAACTTGAAGACCTCACCTGGGAGCAAAAGGCTATTGCAGTTGCATCCCATAACGGCGATACTGAACACGTTGCAGCTGCCCAATCGCTGCTTTCAGAGGAAGAATGGCCGCTGATGTTGACACCACTTGACGTGCCGTTGATTCAATTCGGTCGCCAAGTACGTCGTCCTCGTCGATGGTTTCACACCTGTTCTGGTGAACACGCTGCCATTCTGCACGGTTGTCGGAAAAAAGGTTGGAACCGAGCGGGATACACGCTTCCAACCCACGAAGTGTTCGACGCTTACATGGTAGAACTGCGCACCTACTTAGGCCCAGATTGGAAGCCACTTCGCATTGCTAAAGACGGCTGTGGCCTTCCGACAGTATCCAATACTGTAGCAGAATTAGCGCAAATCTATGCGGGTTTGGTTCGCGACAAGGACAAAGATTGGATCTGGGAATCGATGGTACGAAGCCCAGACTTGGTCGGAGGATTCAATCGGCTCGATTCAACCATTCTCAAAGCAGGAAACGGAAAAGTCATCGCCAAAGAAGGAGCTGATGGGTTGCTGGGCCTTGCCATCGAGCACCCAGATTACCCCAAAGGACTTGGCGTTGTCGTGAAAATCGCTCACGGTTGGAACTCTCAGGCAATGTGGTACGTCGCTCGAGCAGTCTTGGGTGTATTAGGAATCGATTTGCGAAACCCGTACCCTCTACATCGCCAAAAAGCATTCATCGTGCCGGGCATTGTACCTGAGAAGTACCTCCCGCAATTGGAAACCCTACCGACGTGGGATGAATGGGATCCCGACCAAGACCGATGGCTCTACGACGTGGAGGTCTGAGGATGCAAGAAGTCCTCAATTACATTGCTGGAGAGTTCCAACCAGCAGAGGACGGAACGACACTTTACGACATCAATCCCGCCTTGGAGCCACAGATTGCAACCATTCCCAGGTCGAAAAGTTCTGATGTTGAAAAGGCTGTTGTAGCAGCCCATTCTGCTCAAAAAGCGTGGAGCTCATTGACCCTTGAAATGCGAGCAGGATGGTTGGACCGGATTGCTGATGCACTTGAAGTGAAAGCTGAACACATAGCACAAACCGAAACTCTCGATACTGGAAAACCGTTGTCGCTTTCCCGCCGAGTCGACGCAGCGCGCTCGGTTAGCAACTTTCGCTTCTTTGCGGACTTTGCCCGACAACAGACACCTGAATCGTTTGAAATGGATGATGCGATGAATTATGTGCATCGTACACCTGTGGGTACCGTTGGACTGATTACCCCCTGGAATCTTCCGCTCTATCTGCTATCATGGAAGGTGGCTCCAGCCCTACTCATGGGGAATACTATTGTTGCTAAACCGAGTGAAATTACACCGCTCACGGCCAACATTCTCGCTCAAACCTTGGATGAACTTGACCTACCTGCTGGTGTGTTTAATCTGGTTCATGGCTTGGGTCCGGAAGTTGGTCAAGCGATTCTCGAGCACCCTGGCATACAGGGGATTTCTTTCACCGGCGGAACTGCAACGGGTAGAATCGTCGCACGAACTGCAGCGCCAATGTTCAAGAAATTGTCTCTTGAGTTGGGTGGGAAAAACGCCACCATCATACTAGAGGATGCCGATGTTGAACTTGCTGTGCAGGGTGCGGTCAAGGCTGCGTTCACCAATTCTGGACAGGTCTGCTTGTGCGGGTCGCGAATTATGATTCATGAAGCGATTGCAGAAGCATTCATCCCTGCATTTGTTCAACGGGTGAGTGAGCTCAAGGTTGGAGACCCGATGCTCGAATCAACCGACATGGGTGCCGTGATTTCATATGAACACCTGCAAAAAGTCGAATCGTACATCGAACTCGCACTTGAAGAAGGCGGTAAGATTCTCACTGGAGGCACGCAAGCAATGACCGGACATCCACATCCTGAAGCAAGAGGTGCCTACCTGCGTCCAACCGTTGTGACTGGAGTTTCTTCCGCATCACGCTGTGCGACTGAGGAGATTTTTGGTCCCATGGTGACCCTTCACACATTCACCGATGAGCAACAGGCTCTTGACATGGTTAACGCATCTGAATACGGGCTGGCGGGTTCAGTTTGGACAAAAGACCTTGAGCGTGGGCGGGCGTTTGCGAGTCAAATTGAAAGCGGGATAGTCTGGGTCAATACTTGGCTCCATCGAGATTTACGCACACCGTTTGGAGGCATGAAACTCTCCGGAGTTGGCCGAGAGGGGGGACGCTGGTCGATGGATTTCTTTTCAGAACTCACCAATATCTGCGTCAAACATCCAGACCAATGACAAACATATCTTCAAAAGCCCTCGTTATCACTTAACTTCATGGAGAATCTCCCACTGTTTGTTCTACCAATGGTTTTGCTGCCCGGTGAGATTCAGGAACTCCGGGTGTTTGAGCCACGATACCGCCAAATGCTCGATGATTGCCTGTTGGATGAACTGAATTTCGGATTGGTGTTGAACGACCCGTTTCGACCGTCGAACCATTGGGATGGGCCACGAACTCACGGCTGCGAAGCAGAGATTCTTCATCACGAAACTAAAGGCAGCAACCACTTCTTGAAAATTGTCGGGCGTCGGAGATTCACCGTTCAACAGGTGTTCGACCCCGCACTGCCTCCTCTCAACCATCCGATGGTAGAGCCATCAATCGATCAAGACGGTATAGATCCCGACCTTCAAACACTGCTTGAACTGATTCCAGAAGATGCTGAACATTCGAAACTCTACATTAGCGCAGATGTAGAGTTCCATGAACCGCACGACCAAACCAGTCCCGAACAGCAAGCAGAACTGAAAGACATGTTGGAAAGCGTATTGAAGCGAATCGGTTCCATGCTGAACATTGATTCAGGCATGCTAGAACAGTGGGTCGAAGAGCAGGTCGAACACGTTATCGATGAGGACCAAAACGCAGTATTCGCTGTGGCAGCCTTGTTGGTCAATGAATTGGAGGCTCGCCAGCAAATCCTGTCAAGCGTCGATATCGATGAGGCGATTGCTGAACTCTCACTGCACCTCGACGTATCCCTTGAAGAAGAATAGTCTCCATCGGCGAGGGTTTGAAAACAAGTGCGCAGGTGGAAGGGGTATGTCTGTTCACTCAGAAGCGCGCAAAATCACCACCCACACACTTCAAGAAATGAAGCGAGCTGATGAAAAAATCACCATGCTCACCGCCTACGACTACTCGCTGGCCAAACTGGTAGACCAAGCTGGTGTCGATGTGATTTTAGTTGGCGACTCCGCTTCAAACGTGATGGCAGGACAAGTCACTACCGTTCCAATCACCCTCGAGCACATGATTTACCACGCCCAGTGTGTTCAGCGAGCGGTAGACCGCGCATTAATTGTGGTCGATATGCCGTTTGGTACATACCAAGGCAACTCTGCGATTGCACTTGAATCGGCGATTCGAATCATGAAGGAATCTGAAGGCCACGCAGTGAAACTTGAGGGTGGAGCGGAAATCTTGCAATCCGTTGAACGAATTCTTACCGCTGGAATTCCAGTGATGGGTCACTTAGGTTTGACGCCACAATCAATCTACAAGTTTGGAACCTATACAGTTCGTGCAAAAGAAGACGCTGAGGCGGAGAAACTCATTGAAGATGCAAAACTGTTGGAAAAAGCAGGATGCTTCGCCATCGTACTGGAAAAAATCCCACGGGAACTGGCAATGAAAGTCAGCGAAGCAATCACGATTCCGACCATCGGTATTGGAGCTGGCCCAGATTGCGATGGACAGGTACTGGTTCTGCATGATTTGCTCGGCATCACCATGGATTTCTCGCCACGGTTCCTCCGCCGTTATCTCAATCTCGCAGATGACATCAACGGTGCGATTAAATCGTATTGCAGTGATGTTCGCTCTGGGGATTTCCCCAACGATGAAGAAAGTTACACGTCGTGATTTTCACAGCATACTGTACACCAAAACGCTACCTGCAAAGGCACCGAGGTCCAGCCCAAAAGCGTGCCACAGTCCGTAGCGAAAGGGTGGAAGTTGGTACCGTCCCCAGTCGGTGCTGATCCAAACCCACAGCAAGAGTGCCCCATAGCCACCACAGAACATAGCACCCCAACCTGAGAGCCAAATCATCGAAAACACTCCGCCCAGCAGGAGAAGTCCCAAACTGTATTCCCACCATTCTCCTTCAGAATCCTTGATTAAGATTCGATACAACAACGGAGAAAGAACAAGGGTGATGAGGAAAGTCCCGTGTATCGGATTTGGGAGATTCAAATCTCCGGTTTCGGGCATAACAATCCACTGCCAAAGGCCACCGAAGATGACGCCGAGAAATGCGGGAGCCAGAATATGCCGTGCCCCGGTGTCAAAATCAAGCGCACGAATCAACAGCGGTTGTTCAACCACCATTTCGCTGGTCGCTTCACCGTCCATGACTCGGGGAAGTTCTCGTCGTGTTTGAGGGTTCGGGCGAGTGAACCTTCCGCATGACTGTTCGCCGATGCCGATATAATCCTCCACCCCTTGGGAGTTTCATGGCGAAAGGCGAGATTGTCGCAGGATGTTTAGCACCCCACCCTCCGCATTTGGTGTATGCAGAAAATCCCGAACAAAATGAGCCGACTGCTGAAGGCGGTTGGGAACAATTGCGATGGGGCTATGAGCGACTCCGAGAATCACTTGCAGGGGTTGACTATGATGCTATTGTGCTCCTTTCACCGCACTGGCAAACCTATGTCGGTACGCATTTCCTTGGACTGCCACATTTCAAGAATCTCTCTGTTGACCCAGTGTTTCCAAATCTTTTCCGCTACCATTACGACTTGAACATCGATGTTGAACTCGCCACTCAACTCCATGACCGTGCCGCTGATGCAGGTTTAACGGTCAAGATGATGGAAAATCCTGACTTTAGAGTTGATTACGGTACCATCACCACCGGTCACCTGTTCAACCCGGCATGGGACAAGCCACTTGTCGTTATTTCCAGCAACCGTTCCACCGACTACTATTCGGTTGAAGTCATGCAGGAAATGATGAAGGAACTAGGCCGAGTCACCCGCGAAACAATCCTTGCGAGCGGAAAAAAGGTGGTCGTCTTGGCCAGCAACTCGCTCTCACACCGCCACTTCACAACCGAATCAGCAATCCCGGAAGACATGAGTAAAGAACACATTACGAGCCATGCAATGCATCTATGGGACATGCGGATGATCGAATATTTCCGTACCGGTCAATCGCAGAGAATATTGAATGAAATGCCTGAATTCACCGAACAAGCAATTGCTGAAAGTGATGGAGGGGGACTTTCGTGGTTGCTTTCTACCTTGGATATGCCAACATATCCCGGCATCTTACACGGATACGGGACCATCATTGGCACTGGAAATGCCATCGTAGAATGGCCAGAGAGAAACCACAAGGAGGCAGTCCCATGAGCCAAGGAGAGCTCGTTGGTTCGTTCATCGTCCCCGTTCACCCGCACCCACTCTTGGTCCCAGAAGGAAACGAAGGCTGGGGTAGACTACGTGCGTCCTTCGATGATGCTGCACAACGAATCAAAGACAGTGGTGCTGACCTCTTGATCATCTACTCAACCACGTGGCCAAGCATCATCGGTCACCAAATCATGGCAGACCCAAATCCCGAGTGGACCATGGTTGACCACGATTTTCACGAACTTGGCTCCATCCCCTATTCGTTCAACATCGACGCTGATTTCGCCCATGCATGGAACAAAGCGAACGAACAAAGAGGCCTGAAAAGCCGAACTGTTGCATACCACGGCTTCCCAATCGACGTGGGCTCGGTAGTTGCACTGAAACTTTTGAATCCTGACAATGCGATTCCGGCGGTGATTGTTTCGTCCAATGTCTATGCAAATCGAGCCGAAACAACCGTTCTGTCCAAAGCGTGCCTCGACGTCATTAAATCGACGGGGAGAAAAGCTGTTGCAGTTACCGCAATGTCACTTTCAAATCGCATGTTTACAACCCATATCGATCCCAAAGATGACCGGATTCACTCACTCAAGGACGATGAATGGAACAGGAAAATTCTTGAATTTTTAGGTGAGGGAAGGCTCGAAGATGTCGGTCAACTTTCACGAACAATTCATCAACAAATTCGCGTTCAAAAAGTCGTGGCTTTCAAACCGATGTGGTGGCTTTCCGGTATGAATGGAAATCGAAACAATCTCACAGGTGAGGTTCTGGCATATGAAGCCCTAAACGGCGCAGGTGGAGCAATCGTCCACCTCGACCCTACGCCTTCTGGTGCAGGTGACAAGGAATACGATGAAGACGATATCGAATTCTTTCATGGTGAGCGAAACGTACTGGACGGAGATGAAGATTTCACGAGTGATGAACCAGACAAAATCCCAGTAGCAAACAATGACAGTGGACCTGCATTGTGGGACCCAACCGATGGAAAGGATTCCGTGAACAGTGAGGCGGCTCCGAAGCCAGTCGGTGCTTACCCCCATGCTCGAAGGGTCGGAGATTTGCTCTATCTCTCAGGTGTCGGACCGCGCCAACCAGGCACTAACGCAATCCCAGGTGGCCCCATACGTGATTCAACGGGCGCCCCACAGGACTATGATATCAAGGCACAAACTCACGCAGTGGTAGAAAACATCACGCGTATCTTAGAAGAGGCTGGAGGTTCCATCGACGACGTACTGGACGTCACCTCGTTTTTGGTGGACATGGACCGAGATTTCTCAGGTTACAACGAAGTATGGGCTGAAACGCTTGGAAAGGTCGGCCCGACTCGCACGACACTGGCCATTCGAGCCCTGCCTACCCCGATTGCGGTTGAAATGAAAGTAATTGCTAAAGCTCCACCGCTCTAACCGCAGATGAGAATATTTCGTATGACTTGGAAATTCTTCGATGGTATTGTTTAATTGCTTTCGCACGGCCCTGTGAGCCATGAAGACGGGGTGGGAATTCTATTCTGAAGCATTCAACGCCGAAGCATTGTTCGGTTTCCGAATGTTAATCGCTTGGGGTTCCCTTCTCATCCTGCTGTGGTGTGTCGCTCTGAGCGCTCTTGTCTGGAGAGCGAATTCTAAGTCGTATGAGAACAAATTCATGTCGGTTTTGTTGGTGTGTGAAGGTATCAAAGCCTCGTTCATCGTTTCCTCCGGCATCCTGTATATTCGAAGATATGAATGGCTGCAAGATATTTTGTGGGTGTGGACCATTGACGTGTTTTTTGTCGCACACATAACCACCGTCATCCTGTATTTGTGCATCCCTATGTACTACAGGCTCAACAAGTTAAGCTTCATGTACAAACCGTTGCTTCGAAGCCACGCCTGGTACATTGCACCGCTGCTCGCACTCTCAATCTATTCAGTACTCCGCGGCCATCCTGACTTCTATGTCGCTGATGCAGCGTGGGTTGTTTGCACTGAAGGTTCTGCTGCAACGCTGGATATGTGGTTTGGTTCGCACCAACCGTGGATGGATGAGACAGTAGCAGAGTTAGGAACCTGCGCCTATGACTTTGAAACAACCATTACCTCACAACCTATTGGGCTATGGGCCATTGCACTGGGGTCCCCGTTGATCTCACTCATGGCCCTGCTGTTTATTCGTTCATCGCTCCGTTCATACGCATCGGGTGACAATCCAGACGCCAGTCAAAACCTTTCTTCACGTTCACTCTACATCGGCTTTGTTGGAAAAGTGGTTGGGTTAATTGTTTGGATGACGCTGACTGCTGTTCTTCTCCCCCTCCTCCATGGTGGTCCGGTCACTTTCGTTGATGAAACGATTTGGAGATACGGTGCCGATCCAACCACGCTTGATCGTTTGAAGTATTTCTTATGGACCGGTGGATTATTGCTAACTCCGGCCGCCATCGCTTTTGAAGCAATGATGTTTGTCCACGCCACACTCAACGACACGGTGTTTGGTATCGACAATAATTTGCGAAAGGCATTCAGAACTGCGGTATTCACCGGTTTAGGACTTGTAGCATTCATCATTGGAAGCGAAGCGATGGAGAGCGTGGTTGGGTATGGTATGGCAGGAGGTATCATGGTTGGTCTCGCCCTCCTTGCCATACGTCGTCCGATACTGAATATTCTGGACAGAGTATCAAGTCGATTCATACCCGAATCACATACCTCCGAGGAAACTGCTTATCTTGGAGCGTACGCAACTGCTATGGATGACTTGATTATTACCAAAGAAGAGAGAAAACTTCTGCAGACCGTCGCAAGCGCCTACGGGCTCGACAGTCAAACTGTAGAAAAATTGGAATCAGAATACGATGCTTCGCTCGCAGAAGAATAGTTTCTGAATAATAAACTAACTACAATTGTTCTGTACTAATGAATAGAATCATGCTGCACTGGCGTTCGATGACCAAACCTAGCGATACCAAGATTCTAAACTCTCGTGTTTCTAAATCTTAGCGGTTCAAGACAATCCATTCCAGTATGCCTCAATTGTTGGTTTGTCGGTAGTTCCAGACATGCTGTGTTCAATCAAACCGTCGCTGTTAACATAGAACATTGTCGGAATCCCGGTGACATTCAATGACTGAGAGAGAGGAGGAGCGTGGATGAATGGATGAGATAAGTTACGCTCTAATTCTGATTCCATGCGATCTTTCCATTCGTTCATGTCCGAGTATTGTTCCCGTGATTCTTTATTGAAAACGAGCAACTGACCCTCGGGTATCGTCTCATCAAGGGCTTGCAATACTGGCTTACAGTGTGAACACCACGAAGCTGAGAAATATGCAACATATGGCAAATTGCTGTAATTGCTGTTTTCGTGTACGTTGCCTTGTTCGTCTGAAAGACTGAAGGACGGGAACTCTTGTAGTTCCTTCACGTCATCTGATAAGCACCCGGACAGGCTGGCTGAGAAAACTATGAGAGTCAAAATCACGGATTTCTTTGTGTTCATCCAATCGGCCTCCAACTAAAAGCCCCGATTAACAGTTATTTATGTTTGTATATTCGGAATAATGCATCGTGAATGTTGGTAGTATGTAGGACCAGAATGTTGGAATACTCTCCATATTCGAGTAAAACTGAATACGCACGCACAGCAACGGTGATTCACCCTAACTTCGTCCACGAGCCGTCTTCCCCAACGTTCCAATACTGGATTTCACGGTCGACGTCCACATACCAGCCGCTCTCACCTTGGACGGTTCCAGGAGCAGCCTGCATGACGCCAACTTCGGCCGCTTCGGCGGCCAACTCTTCGTACATCTCTTCGGTCAACTCTTCGTTTGAAATGGGTTGAGCATTGAGGAGTTCATCGTCATCGATATCGTACTTTTCGTCATCGTCATCATCGTATTCGTCTACTTCGAGATTGGCACGTCGAACCAAGACCACGAGTGTAATGAGAATCAGGGCCAGCATGAACGAGCCGAGCACCATTGCAGTGTTGGTAGACCCAACTGCTCCGCCGAGAAGAACTGGTTCCACATCGAAATAATTTTGAGAAATTAATGTGTTCCAAAGGATGTTGCACGAGCGGTCGTTTCCGGCTGAAGAGATTTTCAATTCCCACGTGTCCGAAGTGATGTGCTTATCCGGCCCAGAAGTACAGCTGATTGTGGTGTTGTCTGGATCGATAGCGACTGAATTATTGTAAGCATCAACGCCCCTCACCCGCAGCAAGACCGTATCGCCTTGAGCAATGTTTTCGCTTTCAATAGAAGAAATAAGACGGATTGCTTGACCTGCTTCGATGGTGAGTGGAATTTGATGAATGGCAGCGTCTTGAATAAACTCAAGGGAGTAGGCACCGTTTTTTTGTCCGACAAAATCCCAATACCCGTTACCTGATGACGACGCAGTAAGCACACCAAAATCAGGAGACAATGTGGTGCTAATGTTCGTTGCAGGGGCGAGGTTCCCGTGTGCGTCCATTGTTTGGATAAACAGTTCGGTAGGAATGCCGGCTTTGACCACCAAGCCGTCTTCATAATCCGTGACCAAGTTTCGAGCACTGCCTGCGACAACCGTGAGCCGAACAGTAGCGAATACACCGTCAGCATTGGCTCGAATCTCGTGTTCGCCTACAGAGGTAGGAGTCCAAGTGAGACCAGAAAGGAGTATTTCGACAGTCTCATCGACTCCATCGATGGTCCAATTCAGACTAACACCTGTCACTTCGTTCGAATATCCGTCATAGAACATCGGCTCAAGGACAAATGGCGTATCAGACTTAACAACAGAACCTTCACCGTTTAACTGAATGAACGAAAGGCGTCCAGGTTGCGATTGTGCTTGGAAAAGAGCGTCAAATCGCGTATCGGTTGTT
>MDTC01189855.1_pt1 | contig 11319 bp, 8 predicted proteins | sample 811181 | NCBI WGS metagenome assembly MDTC01 (sample SAMN05326644, study PRJNA326480) | marine metagenome | isolation source: seawater | place: Pacific Ocean: North | collected 2011 | reverse complement strand
TCAACTATTTCTTCAGGAGTTGAATCAGGTCCTGGATGAGCAATTTCACCAGATGTCAGTTTTGATAAATAAACTTGAATGTCGGAAGCCATAGAAAATTTTATTAAAGAGGGTAAATTGAAATTTTAATTTTTAAAAATTTAATATCCAAAAATAACATTTACCCTGAAATTAATTTAAATAATAATATTTTATAATGATGTTTTTAACCACCGACTACATTTATACAACCAGTATTGAAGTAACAACTTCCACCGCCACCTTGGTCAAGATCATCTTCAGCATGTGCTGCTAAATCTTCAACTGTAAAAGTGAAACCAGCTGCTTTAGCACTTTCAACTATTTCTTCAGGAGTTGAATCAGGTCCTGGATGAGCAATTTCACCAGATGTCAGTTTTGATAAATAAACTTGGATGTCAGAAGCCATAGTTTAATTTCCATATTGTGTGCATCCAAGACTATAGCATTAACAATGAGATAAGAATTAATTTAAAAAGATAATTATACTCGAATCAAGATTAAAGATTATTTTCGGTATAGAAAGCTACATTTTTTTGGAAATTTGAATAACACCAATCTTATCTTGGATTATTATTTTTAATCTTCAATCAATAAAAACTCGAAATTTATATTTGATTAAAATATTGTTGTCAAAAAATTAGATTTTGATTAAATTATTAATTAAACTTCAACTTGGATTAATTAAAAATAAAAAATAAATAATTATTTTATGTTTAAAGCAAAATGGAAATTGTTTATCTCATTTTTCATTATTTATATTTCAAATAATAATATTAACTTAGCTGCTAACTCTTCAAATTTATTAATTGATAAAAATACTATTGAAATATCATGCCTTAATACAAAGAACAAATCTTTAAAAGACATATTAGATGGAATTATGGTTAGAGCTTCAGAAAATAATTCTTCAACTTCATCAATTTATAATGCTTTTTCTAATTTCTATACATACAAAAAAAATAAGAATTATTTTTTCCCTAAATTAAATGCAGGCATCTCATTTGGATCTTATTGGAATCCAACTTTTCAAAAAATTTACAATGGCTCCCAATTTCAAAATTCTGATTTAGATATTCAATATTCAGAAGTATTACCAAATGTCTCGTTAAATTGGCAAGTTTATGATTTTGGACTTAGTAAATCATCTAAATATTTTGAATTTCTAGCATATTCTGAATTAGCAATTTCTAAGAAAGAAATCCTTAATCAAGCTTTATTAGCTTCTACTTCATATATAAATCTATATAAATATTCAAAAGACTTAGAAATCATAAAGATGCTTCAAAAATTATATGCACGACATGTTGAAGTTACTGAAGGATTACAAAAAGCTGGAAAGGCATCAGATATTGACCTTAATTCTGCAAAAGCTTCTTTTCTTAACTACCAAGGAGAAGAAAAAATTATTCAAGATAAAGTTAACTTTTATAAGAAACAAATTTTGAATATATTATATTTGCAACTTTGCGAATTGCCCACAAATAAGGATTTATCAGTAGATTTTAATTTTCCAACAAAAAAAGATAATTCAGAAACCTTAGAGTTGTATTTAGAATTGTCTCCTGAAATAGTTCATTACAAAAATTTAATTAGAGCTAATGATTATTTAGAAAAGTCATTTACAAAATCCTTCCTACCGTCTTTTAATCTTAATTTATCAACGACTTCAGATTTTAAATCAGGAAATGTAAGTGGCTTTAAAAATGGAGAGTATCAAAATAGTTATGATTATTCTTTAGTTGGCACATTTAAATGGGATATATTTAATGGGACTCAAACGAGATATGACAAAAAAAGTGCCTATGCAAAAAAACAGTCTATCCATAAATTATTAAAAGATAAAGAATATTTTTTAGAAAATGATTTGCAATACAAAATTGATAAAATCGATAAAATGTTGCAACTATTTCAATTATCAAAAAAAGGTTTAGATATTCTTTCTAAACAAGTTGAATTAAATAATACTGGATATGTAAATGGTTTTAAAAGTTCTCTTGATTTTAGAAATGCAGCCACAGAATATTATCAAGTTGCAAGAAAAGTTACTTCGGCTTGGGTAGAGTTGCTTACAGAGTTCTTAACTTTTGAATCAGAAATGCTTTTCCCTTCTTTTTCAAAAATCAATAATAAATTAAATGACTCAAACTTCAACTTTAAACAAATTGAAATTAAATAAGTATGAGCAACATTAATAAACTTAAACCAAATTTAAAAAGAACTGGGATTAATCCAGAAAGATTAAATTCAGCTACTCAAATATTTCAACCTAAAGTTAAAGCATTCGTTGGAATTTCATTTTTTTCAATCTTTACACTTATTATCTGGTCATTCTTTGGAAAGATTCCAGTAACTGTATCAGGGAAAGCATCTTTTGTAGAGCCTGAAAGTCTTAGAGAAGTCAATACAAAAAGTACTGGGGCCATATTTTTTAGGAATGACCTAAAAGCTTCTTTTAGAGATAATTTATTTGATCTCTCCAAACTCTTAGATACTGTTGTTCAAAAAGTCAAGATCCAAAAATCTGAACTAACAACTAAAGAATTAAATAGTATGGTCAATGAAATTTTGAAATATGCCGATAACTATATAGGCTTGACAATTAAATCAGAAATTGACTCTAAAAGCCTTCTAAATAAAGATAATACTTCTAATGAAATCAAAACTGAATTCAAAGAAGAAGCTATTGCGTATATCTTCAGTAAGGAGATATTATCTGAAATGATTAGAGCTATAGCTATATTTGAAAATGAAAAAAATAAATTTGTTTTTAAACAAAAATCATTTAACAATTTAAGGGCAAAATCTGAAGCAATTTATCAAGATCTAAATGAACAATATAAGATAATTAAGGAGTTAGTTGAGAAAGGTATACTGCCTCAAAATGAAGAGATAAGTGCAAAGCAAAACTTGATTACATTAGAAAGAACACAAACGTCAGATCTAGCTGAATTTGAGAATGAAGAGTACAATTTAAAAAATGCGACCTTAGATTTAATAACTAAAATTTATAATCTTTCTGAGAAATTAGAAGTCAAACCATCAGGTCCATCAACTATTATTTCAACTTTACTTAAATCATCAGAATATGTATCTGAAGGGCAGGTTGCTTCAATAGTCTCAACAACTAATAATACTGAAAATCCCAAAAATATAACTGCAGTTTTCCCTCTAACTTCTCTGCAAGGAATTAGTAATGGACTTGAAGTTTTAGTGAGCCCTGTCAATACAAATGTAAATAGTTATGGATCTATAAAAGGTATAATTAAAACCTTAAATAAAGTCCCAATAGATAAAACAAACGCCATATATATAGTAGGTTCTCAAGCAAGAGCTGATGAATTATTTAGTAATTATAAAACAATGACTTTTGCAGAGTTAACTCTCAAAGCTAAAGATACCATTAGTGGATATGAATGGAGTTCATCCAATGGTCCCGGTTATTCAATCCCAATAGGAACTGAAGCATCTGTGAAGGTAATCACTGAAAGTAAAAGGCCAATTTCAATTTTATTACCTTTCCTCAGAGGATTAACAGGACAAGAATGAATTACCACAAAGTTCCTAGTACTCTCCAAATGGAAGCAGCAGATTGTGGAGCTGCTTCTCTGAAAATGCTATTAGATGACTTGAATTATGAATATACTCTTGAAGAATTAAGAAATATAATATGCGTAGGGAGAGATGGTTCATCACTTAGAGATATTATTAACGGAGGATTGAAAATTGGATTTAAAATTGAACCTGTTAGAGGTAATTATAAGGATGCTCAATTTAATGATGTTCCTCTATTGATGTTTTGGAATAGAAATCACTTTGTAGTTTATGAAGGCAAAATTAATAATAAATTCGTAATTAATGATCCTGCTGAAGGAAGAAGATTTTTAGTAGAAGAAGAGTTTTCTAAATCTTTCTCAGGAATAATGCTTAAGATTATTTCTAAACCAAAAAATATCGATTCTTATAAATCTCCTAATTTAATCAAAGAAAATACTATTTTAAGCTCATTAATATCCGATTCTTACAAGGAAATTATTGTTGCTTTAATAATTTCGTTATTTTTATCTTTACCAACTGTTGCTACTGCACAATTAACCTCATATTTTATAGATCAAATCCTTTTGAGAGGGGAGAATACGTTAGCAACCCAATTCCTATGGATTTTCTTTTTTCTATGTGGGGTTACTGCTCTTTTAAAATATACAAGTACTCTAATAGCAAATAAAGCAACACTTATCAGTACTGTTTATAAAACATACTTAGTTATAAAAAGCATTACAAATTCTTCTTTGAGATGGATCGAGAGTAGAAATGTCTCTGAAATTGTAAGTAGACCTTTATTAGCTGCAACCACCACGAGATCTTTATCTTATGATTCTATTACAATAATTTCTGCTGTTTTTCAATCCATAATAATAACTTTTGTGATTTTGTTTATTAATGTTTGGCTTGGATTAGTTTGTATTTCCTTGATTGCCTTGCAGTTATATATAAGCCAATGGATTGACAAGCAAACTGAAACAGATAATAAGAGGATGGCTATTGAGTACGGAAAACAAGCTGGAGTAGCTTTAACAACTCTTACCTCATTAAGAGTTATTAGGTCTGCGAATCTTGAAAATATTAGATTTTCGCAATGGGCTGGACTTTATACAAATTACGTTAATGCTCAACAAAAAGTTTCAAGAAAACAAGTTTTAGCTGGACTAGTTTCAAATAGTTCTTTTTATATAGCTAATACTGCTTTAATAATACTTGGACCAATTCTAATAATTACAAAACAATTATCTTTAGGTAATTTTGTAGCTATACAATATCTTCTGGGACTTGTTACGAATGGGATTAAAGTTTCGCCTGCTCTTCTTACTCTATATCAAAGTGTCAAAAGCCCTGTTGAAAGACTTAGAGATTCATTTGAAAGCCCAAAAGATGAAGTAACAAATTCAAGAATCGACTTAAACGAAATCGAAATTAAAAAGGCTGAGTTAGATATAAAAAATATTAGTTTCTCATATAATGGGAAGCAAAATATTTTTTCAGAATTTACATTTAAAAATAAAATTGGCCCAATTAATATAATCAAAACAAAACCTGGAGGAGGTAAAACCACTTTTCTAAATTTATTAATTGGTAATTATGTAATTGATAAAGGAGAAATCTCATTTAATATAAATGAAAAAAGTTTTTCAGCGGGTAGTTATAAATGTACGTTTATTCCATCAGTTCCTACGCTGATAGATGGTAATGTCTTCGAAAATATATCTTTGACAGATAAAAGAATCAAAGAAAAAAAAGTTTACAGAATTGCTTCTCTTTTAGGAATTAATGGAAAAGACTCTATTGATCTGAATTATAGAATAATAAATTTTGGCGAAGGTTTAACCATTAAGGAAAAGAATCAAATCTCATTAGCAAGAGCTCTTGTTTCTCCTGATAAATTTATTTTCTTCGATGATTTCAATCCTCAAATTGATGAAGATATATTGAAAATATTTTTTGATGAATTAAGAAAAGAAAATAGGATAATATTTCTTACCACAAATATGGAAGATAATAAATTTCCATCATTTAATAAAATTGTGATTAATTAAAAATGAATTTTACTTTTAATTCTATATTCAATAAATTACCTAAATCATTAACTTTAGATGAAGATGAAAAGAAAGCTTGTTTTGATAATTTTGTTAAATCCTCTGTGCATAAAAATCATTGGACAAGAGCTATTTTAAAAGCTTTAGAATTATTAAAAGTAAAATTAGAGGTAGATTTATCTTACGCAATAGATTTAAAAACTGAATTAAATAAAAATGGTATAAGATATAGAGTTATTGAATATGAAAAAATTAATACTAATGTCGACTTCGGTGTCTTAGTAGTTTGTTCTAAAGATAATAACTCAACAGATGTAGTAACCTATAAGAATTCTAAAAGTGAAGTATATTCTTTCTCAGAATTATCTGGAGATAGTATTTATTCTTTAAAAAATATTAATAATCTTTTAGAAGATTCTTCTTTAATCATAGAGATATATCCTCCTCTGCCATATGACATGAATAATCTTTCTGGATTCCTTAATTTTATATTTAGAAATTTTACACAAGATATAAGTTTTGTTATTTTTTTTACAAGCTTAGCTATGGGACTACAACTATTATTTCCACAACTAACTGTTTATGTAGCTACTAATGTTATTTCTTTAGGGTCAATTCCATTCGCTTTGGAAATTGGAGTTTTAGCTTTATTATTAGCTGCATTAAGTTCGGGAGCTCTTTATATACAATCACTTTTTATTTTGAAACTTGAATCAGAAACTGATAAACGAGCTCAAGTATCAGTATGGGATAGACTTTTGAAGGCTGATCTAGAAAACATTAGCTCTTTTACCTCAGCTGATTTAACTCTTAGAGCTTCTACGATATCAGAAATTAAAAACCTCTTAAGTAGTTCTAATATCTCTTCTTTGATTTCAATATTTTTCTCATTTCTTTATCTATTTATAATGTATAACTATTTCCCAGAGCCTTTATTAGGGGTTATTCCAATTACTCTAATTTTTTTAATATTCATAATTAATAAAGCTAAAAAAGGAGGAGCATTGTTGAGTAAATCTCTTGATCAGAGAGCAAACCTTACAACCCTAACAAACGAAATAATATTACTCCAGAATGAATTAAGAACAAGAGGATCTGGTAATCAATTGACTTCACGTTGGATTGAATTAACAAGAAAATTTGCTTCTTTATCTTCAGCCTACAGGACAAGAGATATTAGTATCGAAATCATGTCTCAAGCTCTTCAACCTCTTTGCTTTTTAATAAGTTTTATAATTATTCAAAGGACAATTAATCTTAATAACTTAGCCAATGAAGATGTTTTAGTACCTTTGCTTGGATACACTTCAGCACTTACCCTATTTACCTCAAACTTATCAAACGGTCTAAATACGGTTTCTGATTCTTTTGTAAGAGTAATGGCATACTGGAAAAGGGCCACGCCAATAGTTTTTACTCCTTTAGAATCTGGATTTAGTCCAGGTGCCAAGTCAAATGAGATAGATGGGAGTATCTTTCTTGAGAATATTAAGTCTATAGATAAAATTAATGGATCAATTATTTTTGAAGGTTTAAATCTTAGAATAAAATCTTTAGAATCTTCAACTCTAATAACAAATAATCGAATTGCAAAAAAGTTGTTTGATTATATTTTAAATATTGAGAGTTGTCATTCTGGATCAATATTTATTTCTGGAATCCCTATTAATCAACTTTCAATTCCTTCATTAAGATCTCAAATAGCTTTTTCATCAATTGATAAATATTTACCAATGGGGCCAATAGGAGATTTACTCGAGGGGCCACTAATAAATAAAGAAGATGATCTTCAGGAACTTATAGAAGTATTAGGGCTTGAGAATTTATTTATGCAGTTGAGAATGGGTTTATCTACACCCGTTCCAGAAGGTGGAAAATGTTTTTCAACTAATCAAGTTGAGAAAATTTCTTTAGCAATGAATATTTGTAGAAAACCTAAAGTTTTACTTGTAGAAGATACCTTATCAAGTTTTGATAATAGTCAATTAAAGATTTTAATTGAATACCTCAAAAAGAAAGAGATTACATTAGTTTCTTACGAATCAGAATTAGATGAAGAGAGAAAAGCAATTTATGATAATTGTTTAAATATCTAATATCAATGGACTATATTTTTTCTGGGCCTACTTTAGAAAAAAATAAAATTAATAAAATATTGCCTGAAGCAAAATTATTACCGCCAATAAAGAGTTCTGATTTGATTAACATTTTAAGAAACTCAAATGAAAAAGATTATCCAAGAAGAATATTAATTGTTGATGGTTTTTTTCACGGTAAGCTATCGGTAAGACACAAAGAAATTTTATACGCACTTAATCAGGGTATTGAAGTATATGGTTCTTCTAGTATTGGAGCATTAAGAGCAGCTGAATGTTCAAAATATGGAATGATAGGTGTCGGAAGAATATTTGATTTTTTTAGTTCAAAATTTGCAACTTCAGATGATGAGGTTGCTGTTACATATACTTCAAATGAACCATACGAGGAATTATCACTTCCTTTAATAAATCTTCGTTTTGCAATTAATGATATTTTTAAGAAAAAAATAATCGATAAAAATCAAAAAGAAAAACTTTTAAGATTAATTAAAAAAATTCATTTTTCTGATAGAACTTTTAATTACCTCCAAGAAATTAAATTTATTAAAGAGTTTGTTCCAGTAATAGAAAGTTTTTATATTAATTGGAAGGAGAGGGACGCTATTGAGGCTTTAAAACTTATGAAATCCAAAAATAATCATAAGTCAGATATTAAAGAATGGAATCTTAATCATGGTTCTTTTTTTCTTAATTATTATTCTGATACATATGTAAATTATTCATCAGATATTCAAGAACAGAATTTAATAAAAGGTTCAAATTTACCTAATAAATTAAATTCTTCTAATTATGAAAGATTACAATACAATTCTTTTAATAGAATTATAACCCTCAAATATGCACAATCTTTAGGAATTAATCCAAATGATGAAGATGTATTTGAATTTCAGAAATTTATAAAAGAAAGCGGAAAGGTCTCTTTCAAAAATAAATTTACATATATAGCAAGATCTTCCGATCCTAAAATTAAATATAAATTTGCGAAAGAAGAACTTACCATTTTATTATTGCATTCATTTGTAAAAGGATCTTTAGGTGACATTGGCCTTACACTTCCTTTACAAGATTATTTATCATCAAAATCTTTAGTAGAGTCTTTATTGAAAAATAAAAATTTTTTTTCAAATTTAAATAAGGGTCTGAGTTCATTTAAAGAAATTGAAAAATTAAATTCATTGAAGTATCAAGATATTAATCTACAAGGAAGAATTACAAAATAAAATGATGAAAAAAGATTATCTACATTGGAGGTCAAAAACTACTAACGAAACTTTGAAACAGTTAAAAAAAAATTATAAGGAATTTGGGATAACAAGAATAGCTAATGTGACAGGCCTTGATCATGTAGGTATTCCTATTTATTCTGCTATTAGGCCTAATTCAAAAACTATCGTTTCTAGTGCTGGGAAAGGTCTTACAGATAAAGAATCATTAATATCAGCAGTAATGGAATCAATTGAAACAGAAGTAGCGGAAAACCTTCATCAGAAATTTATATTTTCATGTTCCTGGCAAGATCTTCCTGAAAACAATAGAGTCCCTATAAATTTGTTACCTATCAAAAGTAATTTCCTCCTGAAAAAAGAAACTATTATTTCTTGGACTTTATGTAAATCATTTTGTGATTCGAAAGAAATTTTTTTACCAACCTCCTTGGTAACAATGTCCCAGGAATCTTGTAAAGAACAATTCACAGTTACATCTATGGGAAGTAATGGATTAGCTTCAGGTATGAATTTCGAAGATGCATTTTTGTCTGGTCTTTATGAATTAATTGAGAGAGATGCCATAAAATGTTGGGGATATGGTATGAGATATAGAAAGTTAATGAATGCTTTTATTAGAGAAGAAACTATCCCTTATAAAACAACAAAAAGACTTATAAAAAAAATAAAAGAGGCTGGACTAACAATTTATATTTCAGATTTTTCAACAGATATTGATATCCCTGTTTTCAAATGTATAGTCTGCGGAGATGTTGATGATTCAATATCTTCTTGTGAAGGTTTTGGTTGTCATCATAATCCAGAAATAGCTATTAATAGATCAATAACTGAAGCAGTTCAAGCTCGTACAATTATTATTGCTGGGTCAAGAGATGATTTTACTGAAAATGTTTTTTTAAAAGCTGGTGATTTTCATAGAATATTTTTAAATAATTCCAAAAAAATAATTAGGGAAGAATTTAATCAATTTAAACAATACAATCAAACATATCAATTATTTAATAACAGCAAAGATGCTATAAAAGACATAATGACTAAATTTAAAGAATTAAGTATAAAAAATTTGTATTATTTTCAATTTCTAAATGCTAACCCGTTTACAGTTTTAAGATTAAATTGTTTAGATTTAGTTCCATATATTCCTGGATCAGAAGAGACTTCTTTTTTACCCCATCCTAGGTATGGTTTATTCACCCCTAAAATATTTGGAATAAGGAAGGCTATATTTAAATTAAATAATTAAAAGATTAATAACATTTTTAAGCAACTTTAAATTTAATTAAAATCAATTTTTAATAAATGTGTTTATAAGAATTGATGTAGAGGTGAGCATTATTGCAGATAGAAACCATTTAACATTTAGAATATTTTTTTTTGGAAGCTCTTCCAAAAAAGTATTCAACAATACTCCTCCACTAAGAAAGGCAAATGCATAATCTAATTGAATAGAGTAAATATATTCAAAAGTTAATGAATGTAATACGCCCAATAAAACTGCTGAGAATCCAATCCATCTGTATTTAGATTTATAAAATATCTCATGAAATCTAAATATAACTCTATCAGAACTAAAAACATGAGCTGAAAGTGTAAAAGTATAAAGAATCGAGTAAAAAACACCCTCTTTTACTACTTCAGGTAATGTAAATGCATATAAATATGTAATTGAAATATTATAAATCAAATGTAATTTGAAATTATTTTCTTTTGGAATCTTTGATGTTTCAGATAATGCATCAACTACAAATAATATAAGTAAGCCTAATAAAGCAACCAAAAAAAATGATACTTCTAAAAACTCTGAACTTATATTTAAACTTTCCATATTATGTTTTCCTTTTAAAGCTAATTCTGGCAACAAGTGTAAGAAAATATAAGCAATAGATATCCCCCCTCCTATAGAAGTAATAATTTTTTGTTTATCTTTATCAATCTTTGCTAAATAAACAACGCTAAGGTGAGTTAAAGCTATTGTTAGAGCTAATAAAATGCTTATGATTTTAACAATCGCGAAGTTCATTTGATTAATTTTTAATTCTTAAGTGTTTAAGGAATTTTAAGATATCCTTTTTTATTTAAATAATATAGTTTCTTTTACAAAAACCCTTTAAATTAACTTTTTATTTGAAAGCTATAACCTGAATTAGATATTTCTTTTAATAATGCGTTACCAGAGATTGAGATCCTATAGTCTCCTTTATTTTCAAAGTAACCATGTTGAAGATAGCTTGGCCATATCAAAATATCTCCTTCCATTATTTCAAATAAAATATTCCTTGAAGATGTCCATTTTGTCCAACTTAATAGTGAAAAAAACGGGGAACTATTAAAATTTGGCCTTTCAAAAAATAGAGGCGCATGCCCTTTCTTGAAATCATAATTTAT
>MDTC01089006.1_pt1 | contig 11319 bp, 7 predicted proteins | sample 811181 | NCBI WGS metagenome assembly MDTC01 (sample SAMN05326644, study PRJNA326480) | marine metagenome | isolation source: seawater | place: Pacific Ocean: North | collected 2011 | reverse complement strand
GCAGGAGGCAGGAAACTGTCGCCGGGGATAAAGAGCACCACGAAGTCCGGCGCGTTGGTGAAGCCTGAGGTATAGTCCTTACGCGAAAGATCACGGACGCGACTTTCGATTTGATTGGCATGCTGCTTGATCAGTTCGGTGCGTTGTTGTTCGTCATCCATCTCCATGGCTTTGAGATAGCTTTCGCCGACGGCTTTGGAATCGATGACGATGTTACGGTCGGAGGGTAAGTGGACGACCATGTCGGGGCGCTGTTGCTCGTTGCCTTTCCAGATACTCACCTGTTCGTCAAAGTCGCAGTAGTTGACCATGCCCGCCAGTTCGACGATACGTCGCAGCGCCAGTTCACCCCAGCGGCCGCGTGATGCGGATGAGCCTTTGAGGGCAGTACTCAGTTGCGTGGTGGTTTGGGAAAGGTGTTGTTGGGATTCGAGCAGGTTGGTGATCTGCTGGCGGAGCCCCTGGTACGCACCTTCGCGGTTTTTCTCCATTTCGGTGACCGCTTTGGCATGTTGTTCGAGTTGCTCACGGATGGGTTTGAGCATGGACTCGATGGCCTGCTTGCGCTGCTCCAGGGCGGCGGTCGCATCCTTGTTTTCCGACTCAAGTGACTTCTTGGCTAATTGCAGAAACTGCTCGGAAGTCTTGTTGAGCGTTTCGTTGGCAAGCGAAGCGAAGGTGTCCTTGGCCTGTTTCTGAGCATCCTCAAAAGCCTGCGTCTTCTGGGTCAATTCCTGACGGGCGAGTTCCAACTGCGTCTTGAGGTCGGAGGTTTGCTCGCCGCTTATCTTGGCCTGCTCTCGTGCTTGATCACGTTCAATGACTAACGACGAAATCTGGGACGAGAGATGCTTGCGTGAAACCCACAGCGCACCGGTGACGATGGCAAGGATCAGAAGCAAGAGTGATAGAACGATGATGACCGCAGTTAACATGTGGTCATGATACCGGGTAATTTCGGATTTTGAATTTCGGATTTCGAATTTGCGCAAGCGATGATTGGGAGCGATTCGACGATGCGCTTGATTAGAGCGTGATTTGAGATTGCGCTAAACTGCAAGCGGATTGATTATGCCTGGATGTCCAGGTGCTTCTTGGGTTCGTTGTCGTCGGGCTGCTGCTGCGCCTGCGGGGGTTGCTGGGTTGAATGCGTGTAGCTTTTCATCTCAGTCTGAATGGTGTGATGCTGAGGCAGCTGTTCGTTGACACGCAATTGGGTGGGCGCCTGATCGCCGTCAGCATCGCCTTCGTCCAGCGCGAGCATGTGCTGCTCAAACTGGTCGTTCAGACGCTCGGTCTTGCGGTCCTTGTCGCGGACTTCCTTGGTTTTACGCTTGTTGACATCGCCTGCCTGGTAGGTGGTTTGTGCCACACCTGCGGCAACGCCGGTTCCGATTTGACTCATGATCCACCCCCCTTGTTCTGGGGCTTAGCTGTGATTGCCAACACAGATTCAGGTGGCGTCCCAACTTGTGGCGGTGACCATCATCGCCATCTCAAACCGGGCCGTCCAAACGGATGTATGTCTTCAATAAACCATATCGTCCAAAAGGCGTTAATGCCTATAAGACTTGCCCAATTTTCTATTAATGACAATCTTATCGGTTTTACAAGCCTTAAAAGCCTGACAAACCAAAATTGTCATAAACTCAATCAGGATTTCGACGTACGATCAAAACCATGTCGCGGGAGGGGTCATCTTTAAAAATATCGATGGCAATGTCCAATTTTCCTGCACCGGTGGCTTTGACCAGGTTGATCAACTCCATCCAGATGAAATGACGGTCCGTGGTCATCAGCCTCACGAAGGTCGCAGGGTCCGTCGGATCCTCGCCTTCAAAGACCGGTCGGCGGTTGGCAACGACCACCATCAACGCGCCGGGCTTGAGGATGCGAACGGTCTCACGGATCACTTCAACGGGGTTGGGATAACGCTCCAGTAAACCATCGATGAGAATCTGGTCCACCGACGCGTCGGGCAAATCAATCTTGCCCCCTTCTCCGAGTGTCTTGAAGGTCGGACGCTGGCCGGGATATTTCTGGTTGGCGACGCATTTCTGAGCAAAGGCAACGCGACCGGGGCGGTCATCGTAACTGACAATGTTGCCCCCTTGATGAGCATAGAGATGCGCAAACAGACCATCGCCCTGCCCGATCAACACCAACGGCTGGGGGACGATCTTGCTTTGCTTGATCACATCAATCGTCGCCTGCATGCGGACGTTGATCTTGCTTTGAAACGCTTTGTCATTGGCGTATCGCGCCCAGTCACTCTGAGCAAAGTCGATCTGTTCCACCGGCTCCATGCGCGGCTTAAACGCGGTCGGCCCGAAGAACTGCTTGTTCCACAGCAGCGGTGAACCTTCGTACTGTTTGGCAATCGCATCCATGTCCGGGGAGAGTCGGGAAAAACCCCACTTCCGTTGGAACACGTCCATGGTGTAGTTCAAACCTTCGTTGGTGTCCGCACGGGTCTTGCGGTCTTCGCGTTTGACGTGATTGTGAATGAACTCGATATCGGGAACCGCAAAGGCACGCCACCCGGCTTTTCGCGCCCGTAAGCCAAAGTCGATCGTCTGCCCACGCAGAAAGTCTTCGTCATAGCCGCCGATATCGTCAAACACCGCTTTCTTGCAGCAGTAAAAACAACCCATTACATGGTCCACTTCCAACGGTCTTTTCACGGCATGACGTGGGAGATTGTTGGCATAGTGAATGTACCCATGGGGATGAATCACAAAATCACCAAAGGCATGGATCCGCATGTTCGGCTTAAGCTGCTTGGGACCGATGACCCCCAATCGATCAATGGGCTGATCCATGTACTCCGTGAGTTTACTCACCCAGTTGTCGGTCAGGCAGATCACATCACCATCCAGCCGCGAGAGAATATCCCCCTTGGCCATGCGCGAAAGCTTGTTGGCAGTGATCGCCAAAATGCCGCAGTGTTCATCTTCGGTCAGCTGTAAAAACGGGCGTCCGTCGGACCATGTCTTTTGTGACCATGCCCGCAGCGTCTCCAGACTGTCATCATCCGACCCATCGTCGTATGCCAGAATCTCAAACGGTGTAGGATCGTTTTTGAGTGTTTTTTCAAGGCTGTTGAGCAAATCCAGAATCAGATTCACCGACCCGTCACGCGAGCTTTGCGCCCCGTTGTTGTAGTTGGGAATCAAAATGGACACACGCGGTGTTGGGAACTCGGACATGGTTGCAGATTGTAACCTTTGAGAATGTGCTTGTGGAACGTGCAGGAAAAATGACGGTGGAAAATCTCAGAAACGATCACTGTCTTGTTGGTGTACGTTTGCTCCATTGTCATGACAAACTCTCAAGTTTCGTCATTCCCGCGCAGGCGGGAATCCAGTGGCATGCTGTTGACGGTTGCAAATTCCACTGGACTCCCGCCTGCGCGGGAGTGACGGAATGGATAACAGATGCTTGCATGGCGACTGATTTTGTTATTTTATCCATGCTCAACACAGCGATCATTCGCTTCGCAAGCCATCACAACACTTCAAAGATCAACACCCAATCCCGCCCGTGGTGGGGCATGGCTTTGAGTTGGACTTGCTTGCCGCGTTGGTAGACACCTGCCGGTTCGGTCTTGCCGGTGCGTGGATCGAAAAATGTAGCACAGATTTCGTCTCGGCCCATCTGTGACAAATCGAACTGATACAGATGCGACACCACCGGCAAATAAGCCAGCATGCACAGTGCATTGGGCTCACCAATAGTCCCGTCACGTAACGTGCACGCTGCTTCACCGTCGTAATCCGACTGGTTGTAAATCGAGCCACAGGGATGCAGCGACTTGTCAGCAAAGCGTTCCATGAGTTGGCGCAGGTAACCCATCTGTGCAGCGCCGGGCAGGTACATCGACTGTTTCCAATCCATGCTCGGGACGGAGCCCATGATTACGGGATAGCGATCGGAGAAGAATTGCCAGATGGCGCTTGCACCGTAGGTCACACCGCAGCCGCCGGAGAAGACACAGCGATACGCTGCAACGCGGACATCCCAAGCACCAAAGCGACCATTGGCTGCACGGAATGAAACCGGGTGATCCTCGTAACAAATCTCACCATCGAGTACCGGCTTGGCGGGTGTCAACGACAGCGTGTTGGCAATGCGCTGATCCACACGATCAAGCAGGCGACCATGCCCCGACTGCTGCATGTTCATGTCAAGCCAGGGTTCGTCGTGAACAAACTCCGAGGAGCAACGGAAGCCACAGGTGTGAAATGTCATCAGGTGTCGGATCGACTCCGTGCTACGGATGCCCTGGGCAAGGTTTCGCCAAATTTCCAGTTCCGCTACGCTGTTGACCGGGCGATCTCCGCCGTTGACCCAGATCAAATTCTTGCGTCCACCAAAACGCTTGCCGACATATTCCCCGTAAATCCGGGCTTTTTCTGCGGTGAACAAGGGATCACCCCCTGCCCACATCGGACTCACCAGATGCCCCCAGGTTGGGACAAAGGCAATATGCAGCCCCACCGAATCAGCAATGTTCATCACTTTTTCAACATGGTCAAAATACGCATCATTGGGTTTGGCCGGATCCTGATCATGCATGGCCCATTGGCCCATGTGTGCAGGCCGTTTGCGACAGTCATGTTCAAAATAGCCAACCGCCTGGATGACGTTAAATCCCTGCTGGGCGCGAAGTGTCAAAAACCGACGCGCCTCGTCCAAATCCAGCGAAGCAAACAAATTCCAGGCAGTATCACCGCACCAGAAAAAATAGTCGCCATTGGCATCGAGTAAACGGTATTGTTGATCGGTGACACGAATCGGCCCCGGTTGAGATTGACGCATGATCGTTTCCAATTGCATTGTCTATGGACGTTGTCTGTTGAGAATTCTAACGCATCGTCCGGAAACAGAACACCTGCAAATCTGATAAGATTCAACTTGATTGTTATTCATTGATATCCGTTACATGCTGGCCGGGTTCATGATGTCATGTTTGTGGTCAGTTTCGGGGGAGCAATACATGTCGAGCTGCAAATATCTAATTCTCTTATTGACCGTTGCCGGGATCATCGGCTGCAAATCCACCTCAAATGAATCCCAATGGGCAGGACAAAAACTGCTGCGCGGTTGGCATGATCAGATCAAAGGTTCAAAAATCCCCACAGGCTATCGCAGTCCGGCGGGCAGCTTTGAAGTGAACTTTCCCATTTCAAACAGCCACGTTTTCATTAACGACTTTGTCGATAAAGGTGAAAAACAACGCTTCGAAGTCCGTGTGCGTGAATTGGTGAGTTTCAGAGATCACTACGGCTATGACACCAAGGTCATCACCATGCTCGCCTCGGAATGCCCGGATATCGAAAAGCTTGAGTACGAATGGGTGGCCCGCAAACTTCCCGATATCGTTGCCCGTGAACCCGACACGGACAACCTGCGACATCATGAAACATACGGTCCCTGGCGCATCTTCACCTTCGGCCCTTACATCTCAACCCGCGATCAACTGCTTTACCGCATTGAAGCCTTTTTCGTCTATCAGGAAATGGTCTTCCGCGTCATCTCCTACAACAATATCGTCAGTGAAAGAATTCAAAAAATCACCGGTATCAGCAAAGAAAACGCTGAAGAAATGTCCATCGAATCCACCAACAAGCATTTCGATCAATTCATCCAAAACCTTGTCCTCATCGGCCGCGACCTCACTCCCGACCCCAAAGAAGAACTGCAAAAAGAACAGCCCGGATCACAACCCAACCCCGATTCGGAACAACAAACCGATCCAGACCTGTTGGCAATATCATTTTGATGGGTGAATTAAATTTGATCACACAAAAACAAACCCGCATCGTCATGACGACACGGGTTTAATTTTTGTTTTGTGATGTTGATTTAAAAAACTTATTTTCCCTGCATCTTTGCCCAGGAATCCTTGAGGGTCACCGTGCGGTTAAACACGATTTTCTCAGCACTGGTGGTGATGTCGGGTGTAAAGTAGCCCAGGCGTTCAAACTGGATCGGATCACCGGGCTTGGCGTCAGCTAATGCGGGTTCGATCTTGGCGTTGACAATTTTCAACGAATCGACATTGATGTTATCCATCAGTTCGCCGGACTCTGCCTTGGGCTGTGTGAACAAGTGCTCATACAAACGAACCTCTGCATCGACAGCATGTTCAGCAGAGACCCAATGCAACGTGCCTTTAACCTTACGGACTTTGCCTTCGGCGTCCGGCGGGGGGTTGTTGCCCCCACGGGTCTGCGGATCGTAGGTGCAGTTAAGCTGGACGATGTTGCCATCCTCGTCCTTGACCACATCCGTACACGTCACCCAGTAACCACAACGAAGACGGACTTCCTTACCCACGGACAACCGGAAGAACTTGCGGGGAGCATCTTCCATGAAGTCTTCGCGTTCAATGTACAACTCGCCGGAGAAGGGAACTTGACGTTTACCGTCGTCCGCATTTTCCGGGTTGTTGGGCACATCCATCATCTCCACCTGACCTTCGGGGTAGTTGGTGATGACGAGTTTGATGGGGTCGAGGACTGCCATGCGTCGCTGAGCAATTTTGTTGAGTTCATCACGCAGGAAGCTTTCAAGCTTGGCATACTCCAAAAGGTTTTCACGCTTGGCAACACCGGCTTCATCCCAGAAACGCTTGATGCTGCCTGGGGTGAAACCACGACGACGCATCCCGCGAATGGTGGGCATGCGCGGATCGTTCCAGCCATCGACAATGCCGTCGGTGATGAGCTTTAAGAGCTTGCGTTTGGAGGTGATCATGTAACTGATATTGCCGCGTGCAAACTCGATCTGACGGGTCTTGTGCTTGACGCCTTCGGGAAAGCCTGAGACTTCCGCGATGCGGTCGATGAACCATTCGTAAAGCTGACGGTTGTTCTTGAACTCCAATGAGCAGAGTGAATGAGTGATGCCTTCAAGCCAGTCACTTTGGCCGTGCGCATAGTCGTACATGGGATAGATGCACCACTTGTCGCCGGTTCGCGGGTGATGAGCTTTCATGATGCGGTACATGGTCGGATCGCGCATGACGATGTTGGGTGATGCCATGTCGATCTTGGCGCGGAGTACGCGCGAACCTTCATCAAACTCGCCATCTTTCATGCGGGTGAAGAGGTCGAGGTTTTCTTCGACACTGCGATCACGGAACGGGGAGTTTTTGCCCGGCTCGGTGAGTGTGCCACGGTTTTCACGCATTTGATCAGCGGTTTGATCATCGACATAGGCCAGACCCGCTTTGATCAGTTCGATGGCCCAGTCATAGAGTTGCTGGAAGTAGTCGGATGCATAAAGCAGGTTTTTCCACTCGTAACCCAACCAGCGGATATCGTCCTGGATGGCATCGATGTATTCCTGTTCCTCCTTGGAGGGGTTGGTGTCATCCATGCGGAGGTTGGTGCCCCCGCCGTATTGCTGGGCCAAACCGAAGTCGATACAGATGGCCTTGGCGTGGCCGATGTGCAGGTAGCCGTTGGGCTCGGGGGGAAAGCGGGTGAGGATGGTGCCGGTGTAGCGACCGGAAGCAAAGTCCGCTTCGATCTCATCGGTGAGGAAATTCTTTTTAAGTGTCGGTTCGTCGGTCATTTTTTATTCTTCATTCCGATACGTGGTTTAAACAGGGATTGTATCGGGTGTTTGTGGGTTGAACCAATAACGTGGGATTGTTGCAAATGCGGAAAGTGATTATTGAGCCGCCAAGACGCCAAGGACGCCAAGTTTTCAAGACAGAGAGTGTTTGAATATTACTTTTTCGATGGAATTGTCTAACTCAGGTTTGAAGACTCAATAACAATGCCCTCAACGGGGTAATTTACACTGAACTGATCTAAACAAATTCGGTGTTTCACAATGAAACACGACCCCGGAAATCCATCGATAAAACCACTGGCAATGGATCCATTCTGGACTTCCAAATGGTTGGTCACCCCACAGACTGAACACTGATAAGCCACCCACCTTTTGTTTGGCCAAGATACAAAACAACGATCCAAGAGTTCTTTAGCAGTTTGTTGATTATCACACTGATTACATGCAATAAGCTGAGTGCAATCGTGCATCACATTTCCCTCTCCGAAACTTGGCGCTCTTGGCGTCTTGGCGGCAAAACTGTCTTGAACAAAATTCACATCTGTTTAATCAGCTCATCAGGCAACGTTGGTGTGGCACCTGGTTGGCTGGCAACATAGGCACCGACTTTGTTGGCCAGGTCTACCACTTGTTGCCAGGGTTTGCGGAGAACGGCACCGACGAGAAAAGTGGCAGCAACACTGTCACCGGCCCCTACGGCATCCGCACCCTCCACGGGGTTTGCCTGCGCGGGTGCCCCTTCGAAAAAACCTCCGGGGGTGTGGATGGCAGTGCCCTTGGAGCCACGCGTGTAGACGACCCATTTGAGGTTGTACTTCTTCATGAGTTTGACGATGGCATCACGTTCCGAACCCGGTTCAATTTCACCAAGTCCCATGAGCTTGAACACGAGAGGCAACTCGTCTTCATTGAGTTTCACCGCGTTGGCCAGATTCAGTGATCGTTCGATAATCTGCGCGTTGTAGAAATCAAGTCGGATATTCACATCAAAGAGCTTGATGGCCGAGTCACGACAATTTTCGAGGAACCGGTAAATGGTGTTGCGCGATTGTGCTTCGCGCTGCGCCAGTGAGCCGAAACACACCGCGTCACATTGGCTCGAAAGCGTGTCCAGATCCGGGTCGTATTGCAGCCAATCCCATGCGGCGTTGGCGACAATGTCATAGGTCGGTTGGCCGTCAAAGTCCGTTTCGACATAGACTTTGCCGGTCGCATGGTCCGGATCGGACTGGATATAGTGATTATCCATTTGAAGCTCTGATAATTTTTCACAGACGCGATTACCCAATGGGTCCTGTCCAACACGGCTGATAACGACCCCCCGTCCGGGTCCGCCGGAGAGTTCACTTGCGAGTTGATTGGCATGCACTGCAACGTTTAACGGAGCACCACCAAGCACTTGCGCCCCATCAAAGATGTCAAACAAGGCTTCCCCGATCCCACAGACAGTTAAAGAGTAATCGCTCATATGAATCAGAATAGCATGATTTAGCCGAAATAAAATAAGTCCAAGCATTGGTATGTCCATAGAGCGGTTCATACCGTAAAATTGCTAGAGTGTTGTATGTTTGACCTTACCCGCTTATCTCAATGGGGTCTTGCGTTTATCCTCTTGGTTTTAACGCTGGGTGTCGTACCCGCTGATTTGCAGGCCCAATCCACACCGGTATACATCGATGACTCGCCGGCAGCTGTCGATCAACTCACCGAAGCGGCCCGACTGCGATCTCAAAACCGACTCACCGAAGCGGTGACCAAGTATCAGCATGTTCTGGAAACCTACCGTCATAAACTCATGCAGACTGACAAACCGTACTTCACCGACACGCGTCGGTTGGTCGTCAATCGTCTGCTCTCCGACGAGCCAATGCTCAGCACCTATCGCAAGCAGTACGAAGCCTCCGGCAAGCGGATGCTCATGCAGGCAGCGACATCACCGGATCGGCTGACGGCATTACTTAACGTGGTCGACCGATACTTCCTGTGTACCTCGGGGATGCAGGCCGGACTTGATGCTGCGGGCATCTTGCTGTCTCGCGCGGACATCCCGGCTGCTGCTGCACTACTCGAACAATTCAACGAACACCCGGATCGGCAGGACATGGCCAAGCGCTATGACGCCCTGCTGTGGTCCGCCAAGGTGTTGCTCGACCCGATGGTGCATGCGGATGAGCAGCCACGAGATGGGGAACTCTCGCCTGCGTATGTCATCCCGCCGAATGTCGCACCGTTTTCGGGGCTGAAATATTCGGGCTGGTCTTTGCCGACATTGCCTGATGATGTCACGCAGCTGTGGTCGATCCAGATCGACAACCCTTTCACGCAGGCAAGAAGTCAATCGTCACGCCGTCGGATCATCAATCGTCAGCGTCAGCAGAACCTGCCTAACGCAGCACAGGGTAATCTTATCCCGATGATTCAAGGTGACCGCCTGTTCGTGAACTCGCAACAGGGCATCAGTGTTTACGACCGTCTTTCAGGCCGCCCGCTCTGGCAGTACCAGATGGACACCGACGGCCCGACGCATTCCAACATGCTCAACAGTGGCACGTTGGATCATCAGCGCAGTGTCTGCGTCACCGAAAACCGCGTGCTGGGCATTGTCGGATTCATGAGCCAATGGCGGGCAAGCTGGCAACTCAAAAAGCATCAGACGCACCTTGTCTGTCTGGATATGCAGAATGGGAACCTGCTCTGGGAAACCCAGCCGGTGCAGTTGGATGAAGGATTGGACGAAGTCTTTTTCCATGGCACACCGCTGGCCGATGACCGCCGTGTCTACGTGTTGATGCGTCGCAGCCAGAACTCAGGCTTCCACACGGTTTACCTTGCTGCATTGGATATCACCGACGGGCGACTGCTTTGGAAGCGTCACCTTGCCAGCGCTGCGATGGGCAATCACAATCGCACCTATGCGTTGGGTGAGATGACGTTGTATCAAGGTCAGGTTTATGTCACGGATAACCTGGGTACCGTCAGCGCTATCGACGGCCTCACCGGCGACATGCTCTGGCTGGTCATGCTCGACCGCTCGTTTGACTCGCAGGATGTCGAGGAAAAATCACTGGTCGCCCAGCACCGTCGCCGGACCACCGCAGCAAGCCGCCCGGCTCCGATTGTCACCTCAAGCAAAGTGCTTGTATCACCTGCCTGGGTCAACGAGCCAGCACAGGTCATCGACCGACATACGGGCATCCCACTGCGCAAGCTTGATGAAGCAGGTTTTGATACCGGCTGCCAACTGGCACTGACTGATGCCGGATTACTGAGCATTGACAGCACCGTCCGCCTGTTTGACGTCAAGGACTTTGCCAAAATATGGGAATGCAAACTCCGCGGGATTACTGGCAATGAGAAGCCACAGTTTCTCATCCATGACAAGACCGTCATGGTGCAGACCAAGGACAAACTCGTCACGATCAACCTTGCCGATGGCAAGATCATGGCTGAATATCCGTTTAATCAGGACGGTGTGATCATCACCGCGGAACAGCAGTGGATCATCAGCCGCGATGACGAACTGGTGAGTCTGATGCGATGGGATGATGCGTATGACCAACTGGTCTCGCGCATCGAACGCTATCCCGACCAGGCGTGGCCGGGCCTGGCGTTAAGTCACCTGGCTGTCGGACGCAGTCAATGGGACACGGCAATCCGCGGGATTGACTGGGCCATTGACTCGATCCATCTCATTCCCGGCATCCCCGCCAACTCCGCGCAGCAGCAACAAGT
>MDTC01036107.1_pt1 | contig 11320 bp, 7 predicted proteins | sample 811181 | NCBI WGS metagenome assembly MDTC01 (sample SAMN05326644, study PRJNA326480) | marine metagenome | isolation source: seawater | place: Pacific Ocean: North | collected 2011 | reverse complement strand
GTTTAGAACAAGATCCCATTCATCGTCATAAAGACGTCCTGACCCACACCATTGTGGTTACGAGCCAAAGCCCATCAAGGCTTCGAGTTCGTTTGGCTGCTTTGTTTCACGATGTTGGAAAGCCGCGAACTCGATCTTATGAGCATGGGGGTGTCACGTTCCGGCATCATGAAGTGGTTGGTGCTCGAATGACCCGCAAACGGATGCCGCGATTGGGATATCAGAAAGACATAACTGATGATGTGTCTCAGTTAGTTTTTCTGTCGGGTCGTTTCAAGGGTTACGCCGATGGTTGGAGTGACAGTGCTGTGCGTCGCTACGCCCGAGACGGAGGAGCCCTTCTGGGTGATTTGAATGATCTTGTGCGCAGTGACTGCACTTCGCGCAACCCTCGCCGTGTCGCTGCCTTGCATGAGGCATTGGATGATCTTGAACGACGAATAGCAGAGTTGGCGCGAGAAGAAGCTGTTAAGGCTGAACGCCCCGAAGTTGATGGTGACCGAGTTATCGCTCATCTAGGCATCGAGCCCGGACCAGTAGTGGGCCAGGCTTTGAAGTTCTTGCTTGAATTGAAACGAGCAGAGGGTGACCTGGGGGAGGAAGTCGTCTTGCAGCGCCTTGATAATTGGTGGCTAGAACAACAGAAATAGCTTGATGTCAGGTTTGGCCTGCAAGTTTGCGGTTCTTCACCTTTGCTTTGACGTAATCGCGGTTCATAAACGCAATGAAATCAAGACTGATCTCTTTGGGGCATGCCTCATGACATTCACCATGGTTGGTGCAGGATCCAAAGAATGTTTCCATTGTTTCGACCATGGTTTCGGTTCGTTCGAACCGTTGCGGTTGTCCTTGAGGAATAAGGTTTAGATGCGCGAGTTTGGCTGAGGTGAATAGTTGAGCTGCCGAGTTTGGGCAGGCTGCTACACAAGCTCCACATCCAATACATGCGGCAGCGTCAAAAGAAGTGTCCGCGGCCTCTTTGGGGACCGGGGTCAGGTTGGCATCCGAAGCAGCGCCGGTGTTGACCGAGATATAGCCGCCTGCTTCGATGATCCTGTCAAAAGAACTGCGGTCAACTACTAAATCTCGGACGACCGGGAATGCTCTAGCTCTGAATGGTTCGACAACGATGGTGTCGCCGTCGTTAAATTTACGCATATGAAGCTGACAGGTCGTTGTCGCCTTCTCCTGGCCGTGAGCTTGACCATTGATCATCAGGCTGCAGGTTCCGCAGATGCCTTCACGACAGTCGTGATCAAATTCGATTGGAACTAGATCATTTTCGATCAGGTCTTCGTTAATGATGTCCAACATCTCAAGGAAAGACATGTCTTCGCTAATGCCGTTAGCTGCGTAGGTTTCAAAATGACCAGGGTCGTTTGAACCGTCTTGTCTCCAGACTTGAAGTGTCAGGTTGAGTTCCCTGGTCACTTGTAGCTCCTCTGGGTCAGTGCGACGTTTTCGAAGGCCAATTCTTCTTGGTGACGTGTTTGGACTGAATCGGAACCGTTCCATTCCCAAGCGGCCACGTGAGCGAAATTGTCGTCGTCGCGTTGAGCTTCGCCCTCTTCTGTTTGATGTTCTGCTCGGAAATGCCCTCCGCAGCTTTCTTCGCGATCAAGGGCGTCGCGGGCCATGAGTTTCGCTAGCTCAAAGAAGTCAGCGACTCGTCCAGCCTTTTCGAGGCCAGAGTTCAGGGTCGCTGCAGAACCAGGGAGGCGAAGATCCTTCCAAAACTCTTCTTCTAATGCAGGAATTTCCGATAGAGCTTTCTCAAGTCCCTCTCTCGTTCGTTCCATTCCTATGTAGTCCCACACGATCTTGCCAAGTTCTCGATGGAACCAGTCAACCGAACGGGTTCCACCTATCGACATGAACCGGTCAATTTGGTTGTGTGCTTGTGCTTCTGCTTCTGCGAACACTGGGTCATCGGTTGGCACTGTGGCCTCACCTAGCCGTCCAGCGAGGTCATCACCGATTGTGTAAGGCAGAACGAAGTACCCGTCTGCGAGGCCTTGCATAAGCGCTGACGCACCCAACCGGTTAGCGCCGTGATCGGAGAAGTTCGCTTCCCCGATTGAGTAGCAGCCTGGGATTGTGGTCATCAGGTTGTAGTCAACCCACACTCCACCCATGGTGTAGTGGATCGCAGGGTAGATCCGCATGGGAGTCTGGTAGGGGTTCTCACCGGTGATGTTTTCGTACATATCGAAGAGGTTTCCGTACTTGGATCGCACGAGTTCTTCGCCGTCGCGTTCGATAGCCGCTCCGAAGTCGAGATACACGCCGTTCTTTAAAGTTCCGACACCCTTGCCCTGGTCAACGACTGTTTTTGCGTTTCTTGAAGCAACATCTCGAGGAACCAGGTTGCCGAAAGCTGGATATTTCCGCTCAAGGTAGTAGTCACGTTCGCTGTCAGGGATTTCGCTTGGGGAGCGGCTGTCGTCGAACTCGTTGGGCACCCAGATGCGACCGTCATTTCGGAGGGATTCTGACATCAATGTGAGTTTGGATTGAAACTCATCGCTTGCAGGTATGCATGTCGGGTGGATCTGGGTGTAGCAAGGGTTGGCGAAGAAGGCGCCCTTGCGATGAGCACGCCACGCTGCCGTGACGTTGCATGCCATAGCGTTTGTCGAAAGGTAGTAGACGTTTCCATAGCCGCCAGTTGCTAGGACGACGGCATGACCTGAGTGGCTTACTACTTCGCCGCTGATGAGGTCTCGGGTCACAATGCCGCAAGCCCGGCCATCTTTGAGGACTACATCAAGTAGTTCGGTTCTGGTGTGTAACTCCACACCTCCAGAAGCAACCTGTTTTGCTAGTGCCTGATAGGCACCCAACAAAAGTTGTTGTCCAGTTTGGCCTCGTGCATAGAAGGTTCTGCTGACCTGGGCTCCACCGAATGAGCGGTTATCTAAGAGACCACCGTATTCACGAGCGAAAGGGACACCTTGAGCGGCTGCTTGGTCGATGATATTGACAGAGACTTCAGCTAGCCGATGAACATTCGCTTCGCGACTGCGGTAATCGCCTCCCTTTACAGTGTCATAGAACAACCGGTGGACCGAATCACCATCGTTTGTGTAGTTCTTGGCACCGTTGATACCGCCTTGAGCTGCGATTGAGTGAGCGCGCCGCGGTGAATCATGAAAGGTGAAAGCCTTAACTTTGTAGCCGAGTTCGCTGAGGGACGCCGCGGCCGATGCACCGGCCAGCCCCGTACCAACGACGATTATTTCGAAACGGCGTTTGTTATTGGGATTTACCAGTTTCGATGAAAACTTGTGGTTCTCCCACTTATCTGCGACTGGACCCTCAGGGATCTTTGAATCGAGAACTGTCATTAGTGCTTTTCCGCCTCGTGCTCTAAACAGGCCACGTCACCGACCTCACATTTTCGATTGTCGTCGTCAATAAGTCCAGCCGTGACTAGGACTGGAAAACTAAGATTTCCGACCAGAATTATTCCAGCAACACCTTTCGCCAAGGTACGGCGAAGCTCGTTGTACTTCGGATTGTTGATACCCAAGCTTTGGAAAAGGCTCCATGTGCCATGAAATATGTGGATAGCGAGCGCCACGTTTGCAACGACATAAATGATCGCTACAGGCAAGCTTGAAAGACTGGCAACAACATTGTGGTACGGGTCGCCAAGGACATAATCATCCCCCAACCACCAACCCCAAGTCAGATCCGCAAGATGAAATAACAGATAGAGAAGAACGATCGGCCCTGTCCAGCGCATCGTTCTGCTTGCGTAGTTGGCAGCCACGTAGTCGCGTTTGCTGCCGTATTTCTTTTCGCCGCCCACAAAGTCGGCTTTGTCGCTTGCCTTTCGACTTCGTTCTTTCAACGAATAGGCGGAATGTATGTGCAACAAAAACATCCCGGCCAAACCAAATCGCAATAGCCAGAGAAGAAATGTTCGCGGGAATAAGCCTCCACCCAACCCGCGAAGGGTTTCCGCGTATTCATGCAACTGAACGGGACCTTCATAAATATGAAAGTTGCCGATCATGTGCACGACCACAAAGCCGAGCAATCCGATGCCAGTTAACGCCATCACCCATTTACGGCCGATGGACGATTGGTAGATGTTCAAAGGGAACGGCAACTGCCATTTCCGCCGAAAGATCGGAGTCGAACCTTGGGGGTTCGTAGTTGTGGCCGCCATGGCCAACCTCCTAAAGGACAAACGTGCTCCAGAAACCGTATCCGCAGACAAGCCTGAATGCAGAACTCGTTAGCAAACCTTTATTTGATAGTTGTTAATCGCGTGTACATCTGGACCCCGCAATTCGAGCGCTAGTGAGGCTATTCCGGGATTTTTTGTAACCAAAAAATTTTCCGAAATCTTTGTCACACTGTCTGGTTCAAATGCCCCGGTGAAGCTCCAACGCTGCGGATCCATGCCCGGAGAACGCCATTCCATGGACAGAGTCGCGCGGTCGATCCGAGTTCTGAGATCAGAAACAACATGTATTGCGCATTTGTTTGTACCGATGGGCATTTCATCTTTATGGAGATCAGCCACGACAATGACCGGCCGGTTAGCCGCGGTTAGCGCGTCCCAGGCTTTCTTTGGTTTGCGACGATGATCTAACACGGCACAGCTGACATACGGAAGAGCATCAGCGAAAAGAAACTGACAAAACCCCCCTGTCGGTTTGTATTTCAGCGTCCGCAGTATCTCAACGGTGTGTCGGATTAGTTCTGCTTGATGAGTTTGAGTGTTATCCACCCACTCCGCCCAAGTAGCCGTGCTAGTCATCGGCGTATGTTTGTTAATCAGTTCGATTTCGGCACCGAACTTTTCAGACAATGCATGAATGTTTGCCCCTGGAAAGTCGTCCGCCTCGCACGCCGTTGCTAGATGATCGTCATGAGGAACAGACTGAGCTCCGAACTCAGAAACGAATCGTAAGAGTCTTGGCACCCTTGAAGCCAAGACTGCTAGATCTGAAATTTTTCCATGTCGCCATCCGAACCAAAGATGGGAGTCGGTTCCATCGAGTTGAGGCAAGTGCGGAGCTACGCCCGAATGAGCGATAGAAGGTCTTGTGGGGTCTGCTTTATCGAAAGAACGTTTTACTGAACGATCAAGGATGGATCGATTCCATGACGGGATTTGATGGGTTAGAGACGTCAGAGGCCCATAGGTGGGACTGTCTTGCAGGTTGTCTTGTTTCCTTGCGGAACGGTCATAGTGGTACGGCTCATTGTGACTGTTCCAAAGAACAATTGAAGGGTGATGTCCGTACTGGCGCACGAGTGCCGTAGCTTGCCTCGCCGCTTGGTTTTTTATACCTCGCGAGTAACCCCATTGAAGAGGAAAATCTTGGAACACAAGTAGCCCAAGCTTGTCGGCCTCTTCGTAAAAATGCGGATGAGCGACATGGCCATGAACCCTTATGAGGTCAAGACCGGCATTCTTTGCAAGGGTGAGATCGCGTCGGTAATCATCCTGAGAGACTGAAGATAAGTCGATGTTGCAGGGACCAAAATTAGTTCCCTTGAGAAAGATTTGTTCGCCGTTGACCGACGCAATCCAGTTTTTCAACTCGAAGCTTCGAAGCCCAGTGCGGCGACTTTTGGAGTCGCTGGTAACACCGTTGAGATTGACCGTTACCTTCAGCTCATAAAGCGGTTGAGCGCCCAAGGAAAAGGGCCACCACAAATCTGGGTTTTCTACTGCTATGTGCCACTCAATCTCATTACGTCCGCGGGCCAGCACCATTTCTTGGGTGTGTTCAATGGAATTCGTGTTGCTGACGTTTGTAAGAATTTCAACGTTGGCGGTAATGGAACTATCGAGTACCCCACCAACTCGAATGATTGCCCGGTCCTCATCTGCCTCTAGAACCAACACTCTTAGGTCATCGATTCTTATCGGGCCGGTCTCTTCGATCCTGATATCTCGCCATAAACCTCCCGGATTCAAATCGTGATCAAGGCTGTCCGAATGTTGTAAAGCGCCCGTGATGTTGCGCTTTTGGGTGCGATCAGGAGGTGTTTCACAATTGGCTTCTATTGCCAATAGATGCCGGTTAGGAAGCGCAGTGGCTTGTGTGATCTCAAAATTGTGTTCGACGAAATATCCCTCGGTATCTCCGAGGTACGCGCCGTCGAACCACACGTCGCCCTGATAGCAAAGACCATCGATAATGAGCCAACGCCTGTCGCCTTCTGGGAGTCGGTCGAGTTCAAGATGTCGTCGATACAAGACAGCTTCGGCGTCAGCTAGCTCGTCGCATGAACGCCATAGCCCTGGAACATTGACGTCGAGCCAGTCTGTGTCATCGAGTCCAATATCAGCTACGCGTCGCCGCGCATCTTCGTCTGCCCTGAGCACTTTCCATGTGCCTGACAGAGATCTCTCTGTTCTCGCTTCTCGAAACTTACTCACGATCTTGCCGACCGTAGTGGCCTGAGCGACCTAAAGGGCGCGTCGGCGGTTAGGGTGCGGCCATGACTCAGCCAAGGAACCTCGGGGAACTGAAGAAGTCGGGATGGGTATCTCGACCAGTAAAAGAAGAAATGCGACAAAATGCTGTCGCGCTCATAGCTGCTGGCGACCCACTATTTGATGGCGTTGTGGGCTACGAGAACACGGTCCTTCCGCAGCTTGAGAACGCTGTTCTTGCTGGACACGACGTGATCTTTTTGGGAGAACGAGGTCAAGCTAAAACCCGGATGATTAGATCCTTGGTGAATTTGCTTGATGAATGGATGCCATACGTCGAAGGTTCAGAAATTTATGATGACCCGTATAACCCAGTCTCAAAACATGCCAAAGATTTGGTTAACAAGCGTGGGGACAAGACCCCGATTGCCTGGGCTCATCGAGATGTGCGATTCGGAGAGAAGCTAGCCACCCCCGACACTTCGATCGCTGACCTCATTGGTGAAGTTGACCCCATAAAGGTGGCGGAAGGTAGATATCTCTCAGATGAACTCACGCTCCACTACGGAATGGTGCCAAGAACAAATCGAGGGATTTTTGCGATAAATGAACTTCCCGATTTAGCCGAACGTATCCAGGTGGGTTTGCTAAATGTTCTTGAGGAGCGGGATGTCCAAATTCGCGGGTACAAGGTGCAGTTGCCACTTGACGTGTTACTCGTTGCTTCAGCTAACCCTGAGGATTACACCAACAGAGGCCGAATGATTACCCCGCTTAAGGATCGGTTCGGAGCGCAGATTCGCACCCACTATCCGTTGGAAATTGAAACTGAAATTGACATTGCCGAACAAGAAGCAGTCCCGCTTGATGCTCCCGGCCTTTCCATCGTTATCCCCGAATTTATGGCTGAAGTCATAGCCACCTTCAGTCATATCTGTCGATCGAGTCCGCAAGTTAACCAGCGTTCTGGGGTCTCGGTCAGAATGACCGTTACCAATTATGAAACTCTCGCCGCGAACGCTACCCGTCGTGCTTTGCAAGCCGGTGAGAACCGTGTCGTACCGAGAGTTAGTGACTTGGATGCATTAATGGCTTCGTCCAGCGGGAAAATTGAAATCGAATCCATCGAAGAAGGACGGGAAGGTCAAATCGTTAAACAAATGCTTGATGCAGCTGTGCTCGAGGTCTTCAAAGGAAGATTCTCACCCGAAGATCTTGTTGCGGTGGTCGAAAGCTTTGATGGTGGCACCGTCGTTCATACCGGCGACGACTTGGGAGCAGATGAATATGCGGACTTGCTAGCGGGTCACCCCGCCTTAGCGACCGCTGCTGCGGAGCTTACTGACTCATCCGAACCCGCTGAATTGGCTAGTGCCGTGGAACTTATCCTTGAGGGGCTGCATCTATCGAAACGCCTCAATAAGGAATCAATCGGCATGCGAGCGACTTATAGAGGTCGAGGCTGAATCTCAATCCGAAGCAGGACGACGTTTCATGGTGATCCGGAAAAGAAACAAAAAGCGAGAAGGCTCACGCTTTCGTTATTCAGCATGGGACGGAACCCAAGTTGGTTTCGAGTACGACGCTCAAGACCTATTTAAAGAACTAACCGATGATTTGCTGTACCACGGCGATCTCAATGCTGCGATGCGACGTCTAATGCAACAAGGCTTCGAAGACCGAGATGGCAATCGCATGCAAGGTCTACGCGACATGCTGGACCAACTTCGGGAACGCCGAGAGGAGATGCTGGATCAATTCGACCTCGGCGGTATTTATGACGAAATCAACGAAACTTTGGACGATGTCGTATCAGAAGAACGCGACGCAATCGAAGACCATGTCGCTGACGCTGCAGATGCTGGTGATCAACGAGCCAGTGAAATAGCCGAAGCTTCTTCAGTTGATAAGAACCTCCAACTGGACATGCTCCCTCCTGATTTGTCGGGCAAAGTACGAGGTTTACAAAACTACGAATTTGTTTCGTCTGAGGCACGCGAACAGTTCGAAGAACTTATTGAACGTCTCAAGAAAGAGATTGCTCAAAGCCAGTTTGACCAAATGGCTGGAGCAATGGGGGAGATGCAGCCAGAAGATCTTTCACCGATGAAAGACATGATGGCTGAACTCAATCAAATGATTGAGCAACGCAACAACGGGGAAGATCCAGATTTTGAAGGTTTCATGGATCGGCATGGAGATTTCTTTCCAGAAAAACCTGAGTCCTTAGATGAGCTTTTAGAAATCATGGCCGAACGTATGGCGGCAATGCAGGCGATGATGAATTCCATGACTCCTGAACAACGCCAACAGTTGCAGGAACTTTCCGCTGAGCTTATGGATGACATGGATTTGCAATGGCAGACCCAGCAACTAGCGCAGCACCTCCAAGAAGCATTCCCAGACATGAACTGGGAGCAGAGCTACGACTTTGGCGGTAACGAGCAACTGAACATGCCTGAGGCGACTGACTTGATGCAGCAACTTGGGGATCTTGATGCTTTGCAACAAATGCTGCAGAACGCATCGAATCCAAGTGCATTAGCGGAAGTAGATCCTCAAAGAGTCCAGGAGCTTTTGGGAAATGAGTCAGCCGAAGCGCTACAACGACTTAGCGAAATGGCTCGGATGCTGGAAGAAAATGGCCTCGCAGAAAATAAAGAAGGTCGGCTTGAGCTGACCCCTCGTGCTTTGCGAGCAATAGGTCAGAATGCTCTTGGCGATTTATTCGACAAGTTGATGGATGACAAAGTTGGTTCGCATCGGATCAATCGAATTGGGATCGGTCATGAGCGCGCGTACGACACGAAACCCTATGAGTTTGGTGACAACTTCAACCTCAATATCGAGCAGACTGTTCGCAACGCCATAACTAGAACTGGGCAAGGAACACCGGTTCGTTTAACCCCTGATGATTTCGAAATTGAGCGGACTGAGATGACTACTCGAGCATCGACTGTTCTTATGCTTGATTTATCGCTGTCGATGCCCATGCGAGATAACTTTCTTCCCGCGAAGAAAGTGACGATGGCTTTGCATTCGTTGATTAGTTCTCAATACCCCCGCGACTATTTAGGTCTGGTTGGATTTGCGGAATCAGCTTTTGAGTTCAAACCGCAACAACTGCCAGAAGTTTCTTGGGACTACGCCTACGGCACCAATATGCAACATGGCTTCATGATTGCCCGCCGACTTTTGGCCCGCCAAAGTGGCACGAAACAGATCATCATGATTACTGATGGGGAACCAACAGCACATATCGGACCGAACGGTCAACCGTATTTCAATTATCCGCCAGTGCCCGAAACCATCGAAGCCACTCTAAAAGAGGTCGCTCGAGCAACTAAAGAGGACGTACGAATCAACATCTTTATGTTGGACCCCAACAACTATCTTCGACAATTCGTAGAGAAGATGACACACATGAACGGTGGAAGAGCATTCTTTACAAGCCCTGACAATTTGGGTGATTACGTGCTCGTCGATTTCTTAGAACATCGGAGGCGACTGTCTTCCACTGGACGGTTCTAATGAAAGAAGTGATTTGTCAAAGAACCAGGTCTTCATCTCTTCGAGTGGGCTACTAGATTCTCGTCCATGAGTCCCACCGACCTTGCACCCGAACGAATACGCAAGGGTGAACGCACGCGGACCCGAATATTGGATGCAGCTGCCGACGTTCTTGCTCGTCGAGGGTACGCAGCGGCAACATTGACCGAGATCGCGTCCGTAGCGAAAATGCAGGCCGGCAGCCTCTACTACCACTTTGATTCTAAAGACGCGATTGTCGAAGAAGTTATGGCTGTTGGGCTTGATCACGCGCGTGAAGCGATACGAACAGCACTAAAAGCGGTAGGAGGAGACGCATCAGGTCATGACCGCCTCATGGCGGCTGTGGTTTCCTACATCACTGCGATAACTCTCGACTCGGACTTCACTAAGGCAAATATTCGCTGTTATGAAGAGTCACCAGAGACAACGAGAGAAAATCTTGCGGTACCGCTGCGCGAATTCGCCAATGGCTGGGTTCGGTTGATCGAGTCTGGTCAAGCTGATGGTTCGTTGCGCAGCGATGTGGAAGCGCGAGTAGTCGCACGCATGACCATTGCTGCGATGAACTCAGTAGTTGGCTGGTGGCGAGATGACGGCGAATTCCATATTGAGCAAGTAGCACATATGTTTGCGAGCACTGTGGTGGACGGACTTTCTACCGGCAGTTAAGACAAACTCATAGTTAGATAACCCCTTTGGAGGCTTAACGGTGAAATTCGATCTGTTCATGTACTGCACGATGGGTCGCCGCGAAGAACTTGAATCCGGATTAGCAGGGCTGAACAACGACTACTACCAACGGATGCTCGAGGAAATATCTGACATCGCTAAATACGCAGATCGCAACGGGTGGCATGGCATAGGTCATCCGGAACACCACCTACAAATCGAAGGATTTGAAGCCTCAAATGATCTTGGCTTAATGGCGTCTTGGATAGCGAACGCCACAGAGCAGCTAAGGGTTATATCTTGCGGCTTCGTCTCAACTACCCATAACCCATTGCGAGTCGCAGAACAGATTTCGACTCTTGACCACATGACCGGTGGCCGCCTCGGAGTGGGAATTGTTAGGGGTTACCAGCACCGATGGGTCGATCAGCTCAAAATTCGACCTGACTTGTCTGCCGTCGGCCACTGGAATAAAGACACAGATGTTGATGAATACAACAGACGATTCTTTGAAGAATTTGTTGAGGTAGTGCTGACCGCTTTACAAAACCAGACCTTCAGCTACCAAGGTGAATTCTGGAAATTCCCGAATGACAACCTGAACCCGCACCATCACAGTGTCTACTCCGACTACGGCGCTGGAATAGATCCCGACATGACCATCAATGAGATTGGGATTGCCCCCAGACCTCT
>MDTC01257968.1_pt1 | contig 11321 bp, 7 predicted proteins | sample 811181 | NCBI WGS metagenome assembly MDTC01 (sample SAMN05326644, study PRJNA326480) | marine metagenome | isolation source: seawater | place: Pacific Ocean: North | collected 2011 | reverse complement strand
ATTCATTGTCATGTACATGGGAGTCAAACCGTCTGGATGAAGCGAATTGGAGCAGTTGCCACCTGTGGCAAGTTCTGCTTCTTGGGCTCGTGCGGAACATATCATCACCCCCGGTGCAACCAAATCTGGTTTTATTCGGCCATCGGAAGTAGGGCCTGATGATGATTCATCGAAGATCTGACCGATTGGTTCTGAGTCAAAGGCGCCTGTTGTTGAAGCCCCTACTGAAAGTGCGTTTTTTGCAGTGCTTGGGGATGTAACCCCGGAAACTCCCATATCGCCAGCAGAGAAAATTACTAGGAATTCAGGATAGTCGTTGGCGAACCAGTCAATGGAACGAGAATCGGAGGTGTAGTCGCCAACTAGGCTTTCACTACCCCAACTGTTTGTGTGGATGTATGCATCGTTCAATAGTGAGTGCTCGAACATTTCGTACAACGACCCCCATCTTGCTAAAATTCCTGAGGTGTCTACCTCTAATTGGTAAAAGTGGAAAGTAGCCTCGGGAACAATTCCAGTGGAGTTTTGATCCCCGGAACCATCGCCCAATAGTGTAGATGTGACATGTGTGCCATGGCCGCTGTTTGTATCGGCTCCAGAATTGTCCCATCCAAACAAATTGAATACGGGACTCCTGAGCCTTCCATCAAAATCTCCGTGATCGGCATCTAGCCCCGTGTCAGAGATCCCTATCACCTCGCCCAATCCAGTTAGATTTGCAACGGACATTGTTCTAGCAAGTTCGACGCCGGAGATCATACTTGCATTTGAGTTCTGAATAGAAAGAATTGGGCCCGTTTCGACCCTAGTGACCCTAGGGTCGGAAGCCAGGGATATAATCAACGAGGGGTTTGCAGATTTTATCTGACATAGATGAAGGTCGCAATTAGCAGACTCGTGTAGGATCCCTGCTAGGGAGTATATTGACTCAGTTAGTTTGGCGTAATCCTCTGGAGTATTGGCTGAAGAAGGTGTGACGTCGAGGTCGATTAGAGAATCTCCAAGCAGAATTAGTGAGATTAACGGGTTAGAAATCTTCCACGTGGAAGGCATGGGGCCGGCCCAACGAACTTGGGTTAAATTCTGAACTCGGGAGATTTCTGCATCTGCATTATGTTCTGAGAGGCTTATTACTACGGAGTCATCTGGAATATGATCAATGATTTCAACACCAATGGAAATTAGCTCTTTCTCCAATTCAAACAAGTCTGGACTAATCGATTGAACAATATGCAATCTAGGATCATATGGACTTTCCAGGCCAATAATATTCCAAGGACCCAATGGCAGTTCCTGCTCTAGTGGGTCGGAAATTCCGAAGGGCGAGTGGATCTTACCAGATGAGGCAGAGATTTGGTAATCACTAGAAACTGGATTTCCCAAGCTAGCCCATTTTTTCTCATTTTGGAATCCAGATGACTGAGGAAGCGAATCTTCTTCGAAAACTGATACTGAAGAAAATGAATGGGTGAATACTGGGAGTAAAAAGAGAGCAATGACCAGACAGGCTGATTTTCTGGTAGTCATTCGTCAATCCGAGACTAGAGTCTCTTTTGACTATTGACACTATGCGATTGAAATTCCGTACTATGTGGAGTAATACCGGCTGATTGCTTCATCGGTCTTTGCGACGGATTTCCGCCAGTCTTCCTCCGCTCCCATCAGTGCCCTGATGCAATCAACATTCTCAGGGATTACGTCGCTCTCCTGATGAATTGCTTGGAAATAGTAGAGTCTGTTTCCTACTAATTTTACCCCATCTTCCCAAACGAAGATTTCGTGTAAATCTCCCCATTTCCTGCCAATGTCACGTGCCATCTCCATTACTTCTGCTGTAGTGGGAATCCTGTCTTCCGAACCATGCATGATAATTACTCGAGGCGTTTCAGTCCACAACTTTAGAATCGAATCAGTAGTAAGTCCATGCCCGTTTGGGAGATCGGCAATAATGCTATGGACATGCATAATCGTTGTTGGGACGGCTACAGCGAGGCTGTTAATCTCAATCTCGGGTTTAACCGTCATCACATCCGGTCCATGGTGACTTGGTACTTTCAGTACGGGCTTGATCGCATTAATGGGTCCCTTTCCTGAGTCTCCTGGATCTGCAGCCCTCCTAATCATTGTACATTCGACCCTCAATGAACCACAGTGTTCGAAAAGGGGAACAAGTGTCCTGGACAATCCCGTTGTATTGCAAGAAACTACCCTTGTACCAATTGCATCAAAATTTTCAATGTGATTGGCTGATGATGTGTATGACAATCCGGTTAATTCGTGCTTTTCTCCCCCCTGAAAGATGTACTTTATTCCAGCGGATTGGTATTTCTCGAGGTTTTCTGCGCCTAATTTTCCTGGAGCGCAATCTACAACGACATCAGAAATCGCAAGCAAATCAGAAAGTCCGCCTTCGCAAGAGTATCCCTTCTTCGAGAATTGTTCAATCCTATCCTTATCATCAAATGTGCAATATAGAGGAAAACCCTTCTTTATCGCGAGTTCGCATCCAAAACTTGGACCAGTTTTTGTCACTCCTGAGACTTCCATATCATCTTGTGCGTCAATTGCGTCGGCTACTCTCTTACCTATTGTTCCAAAGCCGTTAATTGCTACCTTTATCGATCCCATTTTGAAACCCCCATGTCTTTGCGTGTGAATGTTGTACGTCTGAAGGATGCCTATGAACATAGCGAATTCGGCAAGAGTCAATAATGAGTCGCCTCTTTCTGAACCTAGAGTAATGCAGGGGGCAATGGATTGAAGGATATTGTCAGAAAGAGTTTGAAACTCAACAATGACCTAGACAGGTATGTTGAGAAGGCGTTAGAGCAGAATCGGCCAGTAAAGATTGGTTGGGGCAGAGCTGGTGATGAGAGGCCAAAAGACGGAGAATTTGGAGTAATGACTCATTTGCCAAAGGGAGCAAGGGTGTTGTGTCTTGGATCACTTGGGGATTGTGTTGGAGCGGCAAATCGTGGAGGTACTCTGACGCTAAGAGGGAGTGCGGGTTCTATGCTTGGAGCGTTTAACAAGTCTGGAAAGACAGTTGTTGAGAAAGACGTTGGAAATAAGGCTGGACTTTGGATGACCGGAGGTGAGATTTCCATTCAAGGTTCTACAGGCGATGAAGCCGGATCCTCCATGTCCGACGGTATGATTCTAGTCAGGGGACACTCGGGTGATCGCCTAGGATCTGGAATGTCGGGAGGCGCCATAGTAGTAATGGGATCTGTTGGATCGGAACCGGGGATAGGCATGAGTGGTGGTAGGATCATTATTTCCGGCAGTTGTCCACCACCACCAGATGGTGTCAAGATGAGATCAATAAAGAAAACTGAAATTTCTGAGTTCTCCAAATTACTAGATCCCTTGGGCTTGTCCCTGAATGATGATGCTTTGGTTCTTGAGCCAGAGGCCGATGCTAGGGGTGCAGTGGATGCACCAGAATTTTTCATCTCTGAGGGTTTTGAAAATATTTCACTATACCCAAATGAGGACTCGTTGTCCGAAAATGCGCCTCTGGACCACTATACACTTCTTGTTCAAGAGGAGGCGGGTTCGATAGGGGCACTATTGGAGATACCATGGATCATTACTTGTGAGACGACAACGGGTTCTGAGGAATGGAAGGACGTGGGGGCGCCGGCAATTGTCAGAACAGAATCCAGAGGTAACGACCTTCTTTTTGTTGGGAAAAATGAATTCTGTGAAGCTGTCGAGCATGTCGGAAACTGTGCTGGGATTGTTTTCGATATCACGGACTTCCCTGGATTGAATGATGCGGAAATTGAAGCCATGCTGATTTCACTCCGAAGTAGGATGCAGGAGAATTCGATAATTTTGTTGAGGGGGAGGGTAGACAGAATAGAGCGCCTTTTCAGACTTGTAATGGACTTGGAATTGGATGGCGCAGTAGTGAACTGTGCAACTAGAAGTGGATCTCGCCTAGCTTCCGCACTACCAAAGATTGGCTTGGCATCAAAGGCTATGGGGATAGGAGAAACGGGGAAATTTGTGATGATCGAGATTTTGCACGAGCCCGATGCTAAGGACCTAATCGTTGCCGTTGCATCGGGATGCACTGCATTAGTTTCGCCCGCTCCAAAAGGCGGATTAGATTCTAAGATTAATGAGTTATCTATCGGCATTCGTGGTTGGATGAGAGAAATAGGGGTTGACAGGATAGAAAGGATTGGGAGAAGGAACCTTAGAGCCAATGATTTTGATACCGCTGCAATTTCAGGCCTGAGGCTGATTGGGTATGATCGGCCCCTCAAAATGTGGTTAGATCTGAGGTGAGAAAATTCCTACTCTCGAATTCAAACACTCAATCCTGAGTTACATTCAGAATATTCACGGAGCAATGCATAACGCCGAAGAATGGTCGAAATGGTTACCGGAATTGGGTTGTCCGGTAGAAAACAATAACGAGGAGACAGTAGAAGTCGAAGTTTTTCCGGACCGACCAGATCTCCTCAGCCATGAAACAATTGCAAGGGCTGCTCGAACATTCCTTTCAACTAAGGAAATAGGGCTTGATTTGCCATTGGAACATGGTGAAATAGATCTCTCCGTAGCCTCCGAATTGGCCAATGTAAGGCCGATAGTAATGGGCGCAGTTGTCAGAGGAGTGGACACTGGCTCCAATGAAGAAGAAAGAGAAGAGTTCATTCAATCTCTGATGGATCACCAAGAAAAGTTACACATGACGCTGGGGAGAAAAAGGAAATTCGCATCCATTGGAGTCCACGACCTAAGCTCTCTGAAACCCCCATTTAGGGCAATTACCGTCCCATCGGATTTCTCTTTCAAACCACTTTCATACTCGAAAGATATGACTATCGCGCAGATTCTGGAAGAACATCCGAAAGGGATAGAGTATTCACACCTAATGGAGGGGATGGACAGTTTCCCTGTTATTTTGGATTCTCAAGATAGGGTACTGTCATTCCCGCCGATAATCAATGGAAGCCACACAACTGTCCACGAGGGGACTGAGGATTTCTTCATCGATGTAACCGGTTGGGACATTAGGGCCTGTGAATCTTGCCTACTCCTAGTGTGCCTTTCAATGTCAGAAAGAGGAGGGAGTGTCGAGAGCATCGAATTGTCCAGTTCTGGCGCTGAATGCATTCGAGTTCCTAATGGGGATGCTCGGAAGCATCGCGTTCCGGATAGTCTGATTAGGAAAATCCTAGGATTGCAATTGAGTCAGGAGGAGTTGGCGCGTTCAATTTCCAAGATGGGTGGTAGACTGGAGGGGAGTCAAACTGTGACTGACGGCCCCAACGAGAGGGGTAGATGGGCAGACTGTGTGGTTGGTGAGATAGAGCACATTATTTCGATGCCGAGGTGGAGGAGCGACATAATGCATCCTGTTGATCTTGTGGAGGATATTTCGATAGGATACGGTTTCGAAAAACTACCTGAAATTCTGTCGAAGACGCACCTCGATTCGATTCCACTTGTGTCATCGAATCTGGATAGGAGATTTGGTGAAAGTATGAGGGCATGCGGACTTCAGGAAGTGCAAAGTCTGACTCTTTCAAATGAAAGGGACCAATTCGAAATTGTGAAATGGCCAAGAGAAAGGGGCGTGGCCATGATTTCTAATCCAATAACATCTGAACACACAATACTTAGGCAATACATTCTTCCTTCATTGCTGAGGTTACTAGCTGCTAACAGGCATCATGAATTACCGCAGAGAGTGTATGAACTAGGCACTGTTGTTAGGGAATTCAAAAATAGTCGGAGAGGTGCTTGGACATGTGCAGAAGTTGGGAGTGGTTTCACTGCATCAAAGGGCATTGCGCAGGCCCTTATTAGAGATCTAGGTGCTGATGAAGAGGACGTAGAGTTCTTGCCCACCGAACCTGGCCATGGGCCGTGGATTTCTGGTAGAGGGGGTAAAATTATGGTCAAAGGAAAGAGTATCGGGGAGTTCGGAGAGATTGCCCCCGAGGTGAGTGGAGAATTCGGAATAAAATCTCCAATTCAAGCAGGAGAAGTTGATCTAGAAGTCATTAGATCGCTGATTCCTGATCCCGTCTCCTAGTCATCACTATCCTTAGACAAAAGTTTCTTTGCATCCAAGAATTTCTTATTCTCCAAATGACTTCTGTCTTCATTTTTACTTTCTTTCTTTCCGGATTTTTTCTCATACTGAACTACGTTCTTCATGTAATTTGTTCGTGAAATAGCCGGTTTTGCCGGTTTCTTCTTCTTGAAGGGCCATATCGGTCCCATGTCCTGCGAACGAGGGACGTACGAATGATACTTTCCCCATTTTAAGTCAATTAGCAATAGTTTTCATGGCTATTGATGGGTCAAGTCACATGGGGACCCAGCACATTGGTGTTGACGAGGCGGGAAGAGGGCCAGCCATAGGCCCCTTGGTAGTGTGTGCACTTTCCATCCCCATGGAGGACAGGGGGATTCTAACAGAATTGGGCGTGGATGATTCAAAGAATCTGACAAAGAGCAAGAGAGAGTCAATTCACTCTGAAATCATAGACATTTCAGAAAAGAGAGATTGGAGAATAGGTTTAATCCAATGCGATGCAATGAGCATTGATTTGTGGATGGAATCTGGAACTCTAAATTCTCTAGAAGTTCGGGCTTTTGCCGATGCCATTGCAAAGGTTGCACCTAGTTCATTAGAATTCAGTGTTTTCCTAGATGCTTGCGATGTAGATGCCGCGCGTTTTGGCAGAAACGTTTCCTTATCCATGGGAATGGTGGGGAAAGATTGCAAAATCTTCTCCAAACATAGGATGGATTCTGAAGATGTAGTTACCGGGGCGGCCAGCATTATTGCTAAAGTAAACAGGGATCAGGCCGTAGAGAATCTATCCAAGGAATTGGGAATTGACCTAGGTTCAGGTTATCCATCTGATCCCAAGTCAAAGGCTGCAATTGAGATTCTTTGCAGGGAAGATTCACCGGCTGATTGCCTTAGAAGGAAGTGGAAAAATGTTGAGAGAGCGTGGTTGATACACCATAGAAGACCTATTCCATTACGCCCTAATGTTCCCTCTAATGGGGTTCAATCCGCTCTTGACGAATGGAATTAGCAAGAACGGTGAAATGCAATCATTGGGTGGTTTCTTCGATAAACATGGGAGAGGAGGTCGACTTTGGTCCCGAGGTCGTACAAACTGTGAGGAAATATTCGTTACAGAACGCAATAGAATATGATGGTGAAGGGAAGACAGGGAGTGTCCTAGGCAGAGTCCTTGGGGAAAGGTCGGACCTTCGTACTCATGCAAAGAATTTGATGGCCCTGATTAGCCAAGAAGTGGAACGGGCTAATTCACTGGCCAAAAAGAACGGTCTAGAAGTCATTAGGTCAGAGCTTGAAGGAATCGACCCCGAGGCTTTGCACAGAGAGAAGCACAAGAAGAAAGAGGGGCTTCGTGATCTTCCAGGAGATACAAAAAAGGTCGTACTTAGATTTGCACCCAACCCAAATGGGCCATTGTCAATTGGGCATTCTAGAGGAGTGGTGATTAATTCCAGTTATGCAAAAAAATACAATGGCACAATTGTACTGAGGTTCGACGATACAGACACCAAAGTTAAGCCTCCTTTGGTGGAAGCATATAGTTGGATAGAGGAAGACTTCGAATGGTTGTCTGGAAGGGCTGCTGATATTGTTATCAGAGCTAGTGAGAGGATGCCAGTATACCTCAATCAAGCAAAGAAAATGATTAGTGATGGCCATGGATATGTTTGTCGTTGTGAGGCTGAAGATTTTCGCGAATTTAGAGAGGCTAAAACGGACTGTCCATGCAGAGGTAAGAGGATTTCGAAAAGCTTGGAAGAGTGGGCCTCTATGAATTCTGGGGAGATAATGGAAGGGGGCGCCGTTGTTCGCGTAAAGACTAGCATGGATATGCCCAATCCAGCCCTCAGAGATTGGCCTGCACTTAGAATTCAGCACTCGCCCCATCCTTTGGTCGGAAGCAAATACAAGGTATGGCCTCTGTTGGACTTCCAGAGTGCGATAGAAGACCATGAACAAGGGGTAACGCACATAATCAGAGGCAAGGATCTGATGGACAGTACGAGAAAGCAGAAATTGCTGTACGATCACTTCGGGTGGACTTATCCCGAAACACTTTACTGGGGGAGAGTAAAGGTTCACGAGTTTGGGGGTTTCTCAACATCAGGAATGTCATCTTCAATAGAAAACGGGGAATTCAGTGGATGGGACGATCCCCGTCTACCTACTTTGAAGGCCCTTAGAAGGAGGGGTTTTGAGCCTCAATCTATAATTTCTCTTTGGAGTGAAATTGGCCTGACACAGAAGGACATTTCTATTTCAATGCAAACCTTGGAGGCATTCAATTCAAAGAACATTGACGGGATTTGTGAAAGGAGATTTTTCGTTTGCAACCCAATTCCTATCGAGATTCAAAATGAAGACTCTCCCTCTGAAGCGAAAATCCCTAGGCATCCAGAAGGGGCGATAACTGGTGTAAGGAAGTGGGATGTTGGAAAATCGATTTTCATTCAGGAAGAAGATTTCATTGAGGGGAAGTTGCGTCTGAAAGATTTCGTAGATATTGAAATTACGGGCTCCAATGCCGAGGTTGGTAGGGAGAAAAGGAGCGATGAGAGGCCAATCATCCACTGGCTTCCAGAAAATATCTCCAGAGTAGCAAAGATGTTTGTCCCAGAAGGTGGGAAGTTGATTGAATTTAAGGGCGTGATTGAAGATTTTGAACTGAATGTCGGAGATGTCTACCAGTTTGAGAGATTTGGTTTCGCTAAGATTGAAAGAATTACCAATGAAGCAGTAGAATTGGTCTGGCTCCATAATTAGTCGTGATTTGGGTAATTGTCTGCAAGAGCGCAATTATCCCCAATTAATTGCGTCGCATTGAAGGGTGCGATATGAATCAGAGCGCCGTGGACCGTTCCCGAGCAAGACAGGTAACCATTTTTTCATCGATGCTAATGGTAGTGATATTCTCGCCATTTTATGTCTATGCTGCGGAGAGCAATGGCTGCTGCGAATCTCCGGATCAGTTCGATCTATTCCTAATTGGAGACCCTGACAACGGGGAGTTGACTCCTTTCGAATCTGACTTAGAAGAGAAGAAATCCGTTGAAGTGACCTCATCAGTCCTAGGAGAAGTGGAAATTGGCTCATGGATGGTTGAGTGGGGGGCGGCCGGAAGTTACTCTTCAGGGACATGGACATTCTCAATCCCATACGAAGTTTCTGACTCTGCTGGAGTTTCAGCCAATGCGACCGTAGTCGTAAAGGTTGGAGGGAACACATACGAAAGTTCCTCGCAAATTCCAGCAGTCTATCTTACTGAATCTGGAGAGCTTCAAGTGGATGTGGAAGTTCAGGATGGCGAGGTCTCCAAAAACGAGAAGATAGAGGTGATCTTTTCTGTTCGGAGTCTGATTTTCTCCAATCCTGGAAGCGAGTCAGGGATAGTTTTCCATTGGGGTTCGGAAGAGGTTGATGCTTCGATATCAGTCTCTTTCCCACTAGTAAATGTGATGATTCGTGATGCCAGCATCAAGGGGAACTTGGTATTCTTCCCAGTCAGGCTGACTTCTGGATTCGGTGACAAGATTTGGACTGGATCCACTGGTAGTTTAATGGTTCAGAACGTCGAGATATCTGAAAGCCCGATTGTGAATTCAAATGAAGAATGGGTAGATGTGACATTTGTCTGGGAACCTAGTAGTTCCAGTGTGGAAACTGTTAGGACCGACTTTCAGATTTCATTGCAGGATTCGTTAGTCATAACAGTGGACAAGATTCACGAGATCACCTTGGGTCAGGACACTGGAGACAATAGCTGGTATCCCGAAGAGGAGCCTCCTCGGACCGGGGGCTCGGACTTGACAGTTGAAGTGAATTGTAAATACGATGGAAACTCTATCGAGAGGAAGACGACTATTGCCCTGGATGGCGCCATGTCACAGTGGATGAGGTGGGGCCTTGACAACATTGGAAATAAGAGCCTCGGGTCAAATAGTTGGTGGAGGAATCTGAATACATTTTCAGACAGTGTGAGCCAATCGGAGAAGTCAAATGCCAGAGTGGATAACACAGAGCTAGCTGCTCTTGAGAGTCATCTTAAAGGTTCAAAATCTGACCTCAAGTCATTTCTCTCAAATGGCTTAATGATCGATGCTGAATCAGTCTTCGGTATTGACCCAGTGGAATTCGGACCTTTGGTGGTCAGAATAGATTTAGGCCCATCTAGGGCATTCAACTCCGATGAGATTTCCATATATGTTGAGTCTAGTTACAGAGTTGAGAGGGATTCAAGACAAACGCTAATAGAGGATTTTATTAGACCGGGAGGATATGATTTCTGGCAAAATGTTGAGCTTTCATTCGAGATTCGGACCGGCATGCTGTCCGGATTCGACGGGGTTAATCTAGACAATGATGAAGTTGAGTACACTCATAGGAGATGGGTAGTAATGGAGATCCTCGCTATGGAGGAATCAAACATAGATTCGGATACTGACTTTAGACTAGATTTTGAAGCGAAAAATGCACTCCTATTCAGCCCTCTAATATCCGCAATGATATCCGTTTTCGCCCTATGCTTGGCTTTGGGGATTGGTTTGACTCTGACTAAAAGGAGAACCAGAGTTCCCAGTATGATCATGATCGGGGTTTTAGGGGTGCTTTCTCTTTCGATATATTGGTTTGGACTGCCTATGCCAATTGTTCTTGGTGTAGTCTCTTCGAGCGTATTACTTGTTTTCCCTGCTGCTATTGTTTCACCGGTGATTGAAGAAAGTGATTCTCAGAGAAAATCGAAGAGAGGCGGGAGGGTAAAGTGCCCATCTTGTGGGAAGAGGAATGCTGTGGAGTCGGACATTAGGCCACTAAGGATCGAGTGCTCACGATGCAGTAGTGTTCTCAGAATCGAATAGCGATATTTCTCCCTTAGAAACAAGAGAGTCTGCAACGATAGATGCAGCATCAATGTAAGAGTTGTTTTCCCAGAGGGATTTAGCCGCACTGATCTGAGATGCAAGATCGGACCTCCACCCTGATCCAAGGACACAGTGCCAAAGTAATTCCTCGAACCTTGCTGTTGAGGGTGATCCTGAGCTAAGAACGGGCCAAACCAGCCTTCCCATGATTTCCTCACGTTTTTGTAACTCTGCATTTCTCCAGTTCCTAGAGGCTTCCTCTATCTCGATTCGTTCAATCCATGGATAGTTATTGAAATGAATAATTTCTACTTCTGGCACGGGAACTACTCGGATCGTGCCCTCAGTTGATAGGTGATCCCTCAAGGATGAGTAAACTGGATCATAGGTTGTGT
>MDTC01034979.1_pt1 | contig 11321 bp, 11 predicted proteins | sample 811181 | NCBI WGS metagenome assembly MDTC01 (sample SAMN05326644, study PRJNA326480) | marine metagenome | isolation source: seawater | place: Pacific Ocean: North | collected 2011 | reverse complement strand
ATTCTGCCCAATATTTTGCGCCAACTTATCGACCGACTATAAACCGACAAGCTGGCATTCCCTTTCGGGGAAACACTCAGATCACAGAAAATCGCCGTAAAGAGCATTTCTTAAGTCCATATGGCCAAAGCCACTACTCACAGACAATTAACATGATGGCTCTTTACTAAGTTATTTGAAAGTATGGATTTCCCTACTTTTGATAAGCTCTTATGATAATTTCTCAGAAAAATAGATGAGCCTTTTAGATAAAAAATCCTATAGTTTTTTATTACCATATCTTAAATAACTATCTTATTTTTAGTTGAAAAATGCAATAATCTTAGATATTGCGCCGTTAAAAGTGGTTTAACGGTCCACAACAAACATTTGATTTTGAAAAGCCGCCTTGAGAACCGCCTGCGCCGTTGTTTCAACCCCCAAGCTCTCTCGCGCGAGGCGTAAATGTTTTTCAACAGTCGCCACAGTTAAACCCATAAGCAACGCGATTTGTTGGGCGGTTTTTCCATCTGCAACCCATTCCAAAGCTTCACGTTGCCTTTTTGTCAATTTACGGCCCGACATCGTTGTGTAGGGTAGGGAGAGTATTTTTAGGTGTGCGACATTATTTATCAAAACCAGTTCTTCACCATGACGCGCCCAGATATCATCGACGTCACCTTGTGTTAGACCATGTTGACCTACAAGCCCAATGGCGCCCCTTGATCGAGTTGATAAAGCTTTAAAGCTAATTGTATAACCACATATAGCACCATGCTTTTTGTTAAACTCAATGGCACGTAATTCACCTGCTGAAAGCGAACCTGTTTTTACAAGATCCTCTACGATACCCCAACTACTTACGCCTTCATTTTCAAAGGCCCAATTGGTCATAGGAGCATCTAAAAATAGACCCTCATGAACAAATACATCAACATATTCAGAGTTGAGGTTGGTTAGAAGAATGAAATCATCAGGATCCCCAAATCCCTTAGGAGTAGAAAAATGTGTAAACCCATAAATTATACGATCAAAACCATAAGATTTCATTTTTTGAACGTGCATACCCCAAAGCTGTTCGATAGATTGAGAATTCGTCATCTCGATGACGTAGGATGTTAGATCGCTATTCAAAACTTTAAAACCTTTGTGGGTTTGTAGATTACTACCGGTTCTTTTATCGTCATAATTAATAACGCTAATCACTTAAAACAACATACTGAAAAGAATAGTAAATTTTGCCTATAATTTTCTAGAGCTAGATAAAAAGATAGCTTTTTTAACATAATATATATTATGCGACTAAAGCATGTACTTCCCGACGATTACCATTTAAATAATTTTAGTTTTTAATTTTCCTTTTTTCTTTTTCCAAACACCCTTTTACGGGCGCCAGATATTAGTCTTTCATGTCTTCAACCAGGTTCTTCTCGTCAAAGCTCCCCTCGTTTACCAATCCAAAATAGTCGATGTGCCGTAACCTTTGAGCCCTAAGTTCCCGTATATCTGTCGGTGTGATACCCACCACATCAGCACTCATTTGCTGGATAAGTTGCTGGGGGTATAACGTCTTATCGGAGCTCCGCATCGAGTTTGAGCTTTGCACAGCCTCAATACGGTCGGCGTATTCACGCGTATATTTGAGACTTTGCAGAGGTGGTCGCGATGCCACATGGGAAAACCCACGCTGCGCTTAAACTTCACTATCCCCATTTGCATTTTCAGAACTACTGATTTTTTGTCGCTTTGTACGTTTCAACTGTTTTCCTTCCTTTTTTTATCTTGCATTTGTACGGCTTGTAAACTGCCGGTAGCTTGACATGCTTCGGAATTAAAAAATAACCTAGAGGATAGCTGCCCTTACCTTACGAATAGCCATCAAGTCGTCCCAGTTTGAGTTCATAAACGTGTCCTTGGTAGTTTCGATGTGGCGATCAATAAAAGACTGGCCAAGCTGCATTAGCTCGTCGCCAGCTTGGTATTTTAACGATCCTTTACAATGTTTTACGTCTTTTTCCCCTATTTTTCGCTCGTCACAGAAAACCTCAACCCATCCCTCCGCTAAACAATGTTTTATCATTTCAGATATGCTCTGGCGGCTGATTTTTGTCATTGCCATCAGCTCAGACTGGCTTGCAGGCTGCCGGACACATTTCGCGTGCACCACCGCCCAAGCAAAGGCATCCTTCTGAAATGTTGACCTAAGCCACTGCTGTAATCTGGTTGCGCCTTCCGCCGTGTTTCGGCGGCGGGCGTAGTTTAGGTTTAAGTCACAGATAGAGCGTAAGTACCTCAGCCGAAACTCTTCTTCCAAATCCTGTATCTCTATCGCGCTTAGGCTGTTCATTTCTTCCTCCTCAATACGATGTTTAGAACGGCGCTGGCGTACCACTCGCCGGTCGTTTTTCTGTCGTGCCTCAAGTGTTCCGAGGGCGTCTTTATGCCCATCGCGTTCAGCTGTCTGGCTGTGCCAGAGTATTCCATCCCCTGCCCCATGTAAGCCTCTATCAAAGGCCACACTTCGTATTCGCGCTTAGCCGCGCCTTTTTTTACAAATGTGAAATCCGTGCCCCCATCTCAAAAACAAGGGTTTTTATCACTTTGGAACGATCTCGGTATGAATGCGTAATATCGACAGGTAAAGTTTGTTTGGAATTAGACAAAAGATATCGAGCAAACTGTGTTCCAAAATAAGTTCCTGGCCCAATACCGCGGCCAGAATACCCAAAAATACTGTAAAGATTGCTATCCAAACGCATGATTTTGGGAATATAATTTGAACTCATTGAAATCTTTCCACTCCAATAGGATTCAAAGCCTGCCGTTTTCAATGCAGGAAACAGTTTTGCCATTTTTTTCTCAGCCCAACTCAAATGGATATATCGACCAAACCCCGCCGGTTGGCCCATTGCCCCAATTACAAATCTATTGTTGTGGGCTTTTCGCACTGATGTCATAATTGGCGCAGTATCCCAACATCCTTGGTCCTGCGGCAGTATGGCCGCCCAAATATCGTCGGGCAAGCTGTGAGTAACGGCTTGAAAATAATTCACGATTGCAGTTTTAGATGGGGTCATGCCAAAACCTTTTTCTGCATAGGCATTTTGCGCAAATAAAACGGTTTGTGCAACGACCTCCCCATTTGATGTTGTCACTGACCAAGAGCCTTTGCCTTGTTCTACCCGAACAACTGGAGAGTTTTCGAATATTTTTGCACCTTTGGCTTTGGCTGCCCTCGCGAGACCGCGCAAATATCCAAGTGGCTGTATGATCCCTGCCCTGTGGTCTATTAAACCGCCATGATAAGACTTAGTACCTGTAAGTTTTGCGACTAGTTTTTGATCGAGCAAGCTCACCGGTGCGTTTCTTTCCTGCCATTGCGCGTGGCGCAGCTTTAAGTCGCTCAACCCTTTTTGATTATATGCACAGTGTATTGTCCCATTTCGCTTTGCATCACATTGGATTTGATTTTCATTAATTAACTCAAATACAAGATTGGGGGCTTTCGACAGCGCATCAACTAGTTTTTCTCCTGGTGCGCAGCCCATTTTTTCTTTGACCTTATCTGGTGGCAACCACAAACCTGCGTTTACCAATCCCACATTGCGACCAGATCCGCCGAAACCGCAAAATTTTGCCTCCAGCAAAATCACATTTAATCCAAGCTTTGCTGCTTCTAGGGCCGCTGCACAGCCTGTATAACCGCCCCCGACAATCACCAGATCTGCAATCAGGCGTTTACCAAGTGTTGGCGCCTCAAATTCTTCGGCACACTTTTCCATCCAGTAGTTGCTTTGCTCGATCATCTTCTTCTGTTATTCCAACACATTTTTAAAACTTCTTTTGCTTTACTTATATCCTAACAATATTTGGACAAACTCAAATAATAAATTCGATTTATATATTTTCTATAAGCAAGTAATTAGAGAAAAATGTAAGGCAGATAAAATAATATAGTTATGACTGCCATAACTGCAGCTTTAAAACCTTAAATTTAGAATTTCAAAAACTTGGTAATATGCCAAATGACGATATTTAAATATCCTAAGTCACAACTGATCTAGGGCGTTTTTAAAGGCGGAAATCAAGTCTTCAGGCGTTTCTAAACCAACGGAAACTCTAAAAAATCCCTCGCTAATCCCATTTTTCTCACGATCTGAAGCCATCATTGAGCGGTGTGATGAACTTACAGGATGGCTAAGCGTGCTTCCCACATCCCCCAAGGTCGGAGCAAACGCAATGCCATCCAAACGTTGAGTAAACAGATTTGCCGCTGCTCGTGTCTTATCAGCCAATTCAAAACTAACCATATTACATCCGTTTTCCTCAAAATGTATTTTGGCAAGGTTCACATCTGGATGGTCATTTCGCATTGGATATAGAACACGGGCTACTTTTGGATGTATTGCTAATGCATCTGCCAAATTTTCAGCCGTTTTTTGGGCTTTTTCAAACCTTAAATCAAAAGTTAATAGACCCCGTTCAGCCAACCAACAATCAAAGGGGCTTGCCGTCAGACCGGTTGTAACAGCAAAATCATAGATACGTTTGTTTAAATTAGGGTCCTTTGCTACAACATATCCCAAAGTAACATCTGAATGCCCAGCTAGAAGCTTGGTTACTGAGTGAATGACAATATCAGCGCCGTGCTTTAAGGGTTGAAAAGCTTTGGGTGTTGTAAAGGTGTTATCAACCGCCAATAAAATGCCAGCATTTTTGCAAATCGCAGAAATTCCATTTAAATCAGCGACCCTCAAGGTTGGATTAGAGATACCCTCGATCAAAACCATTTTTGTATTTGGATTTATTGCCCGAGCGATATCTTGGCTAGACGATGCGTTGGCCAACGTAACTGAAATGCCCAAACGCGGTAATTCTTCGCCCATCAACCGCAACGAGCGCCCATAAAGCTGATCCCCCGCGATTATATGATCCCCATTAGACAGCGTTGCCATAATCGCGCTCGTCACGGCCGACATTCCAGACCCTGTCACAATCCCATTTTCTGCTGCTTCCAACCGATCCAAAATTTGCGAAAGAGCCTTGCCATTTGGATGCCCCTCGCGCGCGTAGGTAAAACCGGATAGTTTCCCATCATATTGATCATCCAGCATATCAGGACTATCCGATGCATATACCACCGATGGCGAAAGTGGCGTGACAACAGGGCGGCTGGCACTTTGCGGGAACCCCACAGGGCGAATGAACGTTGTTGTATCGCTTTTCAACTCAATAAATCCTTTCCATATCAGCCATAAATCGCGCCGCATTTTGCTGGTAATGCAGAGCACTTTTCTCTAGCGACATAATCTCTTTGTCATCTAAAGAACGTATTATTTTGCCGGGTGCACCAACAACCAGAGAGCCATCGGGAATGGTTTTGTTTTCTGTAATTAATGCTCCAGCACCAATAAGACAGTTAGATCCAATTTTTGCCCCATTGAGCACAATTGCACCCATCCCTATCAACGAGTTGTTACCCACTTCACATCCATGCAGCATGACTTTATGGCCAATTGTACAATTTTTTCCAATACGCAGCGGAAATCCCAAATCTGTATGCATTACCGTGTTTTCTTGGATATTACTTCCAGCGCCAATGTGAATTAGTTCATTGTCGCCTCGCAATGTCACACCGAACCAAACAGAGACCTTTTCTTTTAGCTCTATGTTGCCGATCACATTTGCATCTGGCGCCACCCAAGCAGAATTGGATATTTGGGGCGCCTTATTTCCAAGCGTATAAATTGTCATTTACGATCCTCAAATTCAGTATTTAACTGGCGGATACTATCAACAATATCTGGCTGCTGGGATAACCTCATCCTCTCTGCTGAGAGGATCGTCTTTAGCTTTTCTACCGAAGTATCCAGTATATCATTGACCAGAACATAATCATATTCTGGCCAATGGCTAATCTCATCCTTGGATTTCTTCATCCGAGCTTCTATTACCTCTGGAGCGTCTAACGCCCTTGTTATCAATCGCTTTTCCAGCTCACTGATTGATGGTGGTAAGATAAAAATTGAAACGCAATGCTGCCCAAGTACCGAATTTTTGATTTGCTGGCCGCCTTGCCAATCGACATCAAACAAAACATCCCTGCCCGCTAGAATAGCATCTCTTACTGGTTGTTCTGGGCTGCCATAAAAATTACCAAAAACTTCGGCATGTTCAAGCATTTTTCCCTCAGACACCAAGGTCTCGAATGTTTTACGATCATGGAAGTAGTACTCTTTCCCGTTTTCTTCACCGTCTCTAGGAGTGCGTGTGGTGGCCGATATGGAAAACTCGATATCTCTATCCCACTGTCGCAATCGCGTTGCCAAAGTCGATTTACCCGCGCCAGAAGGCGAAGAGAGTATAATTAATAGTCCACGTCGTGTCGGGTCACTCATTCATTTATTCCAGATTTTGAATTTGCTCTCGCATTTGATCTATTATGACTTTCATTTCAAGTCCGATGCTGGTCAACTCCGAAAATTGGGCTTTAGCGCAGAGGGTATTTGCTTCGCGATTAAATTCCTGCATCAAAAACTCCATGCGGCGCCCTACTGCGCCCCCAGCCTTCATTAGATCAGAAGCAGCTTGAATATGAATAGCCAAACGGTCCAATTCTTCAGTTACATCTGACTTCACAAAGATCAAGGCCACCTCTTGTGCCATCCGCTGTGCATCAAATTGTGTTGTATTATCAAGAATTTTTGCCGACTGTGTTTTTAAAAGACCGCGCATGTGGTCATCTCGTGCGCCCAAAAGCGCTTTAGCCTTTTCCAGTTCGGTCTTTAGGGCGTCCAACTGAGACCCAACAAGATGAAGTAACTGAGTGCCTTCTGATAAGCGCGAAGCAATAAAAGCTTCATAAAGTGGGTCCAGGGATGCTAAAATTTCAGTATAGAGTGTGTCAAGCTGCTCTTGGGACAGGGTTTTATTGCCCGTAATACCTTTGATCATCAAAAGATCCGTGGCTTTTGATGGGGCAAATGACACGCCTTGATCCATCCCATGCTGCTCAATTTTTGCAATATTATCCAATGTTTTGATCAAAATTCCTTGATCAAGAGAAAGACTGACGGTTTGGTCGTTCTCATCGCTTTGCAACTTGATTGTTAAAGTGACATTGCCCCGCTTTATCAACTGTTTTAATCGTGTTCGAACTACACTCTCTAGACCATCAATCCAATCAGGCACTCTGATTTTTATGTCCAGCCCTTTGCCGTTCACACTCCGCAATTCTGCTGCCCAGCTATGGGTTTGGTTTTCACCTATTATGGCACCAAATCCTGTCATTGATTGAACCAACGTCATCTCCTTTTTCAATAATGCTTAGTTAGCTTATTTTATTGGATATGTCAGTGGGTTAGATTATTTCGTTAACCCTTTATTAAGATTAACGTTCAATGCAATTCAAATTTGTACTAAATTCGCGAAAAGTAGCTAAACGCCCTACCCTTTTATATTTTAAAAGCTCTGCGGCCCGCGTAATCGGCGATTTAAAGACATGGGAAAAATTTATATATTTAACAGCGAAAAAAGAGACTTTCTTGATTATAAAAGTAACAAAAACCCCACCTCAGCCCTTCAGCAAGTGGAAATCTACTGGGATGAGTTAACAGCAAACGAAACTGCGCCCTGGCGTTCACAAATCAGTGCAGTGAAATTAAAAGAAGTTTTGCCATATATATTTCTGATCAACTATGCCTCTGAAAATGACATATTTTTTCGATTTATAGGTGCATCGGCTAAATTAAGTTTAGAAAAGTTGTCGGTCCATACCCGATGCAAAAGCCGTGTCTTCACAGATACTCAGCCAAGTTTAAAAGCCTGTATTACTGACCTTTTTAAAAGCCCTGTAACTCATAAAAAAACATGCGCGTCTAATGCCTTAAAGACCTGCAAAAAGTCTTTGGTTCGCTTTGGCTTATTCCCACTTCTTGATAGGCATGCACACACGACAAAGGCCATCAGAGTAATCGAAAGAAATCGTGCCTTCATTAACTAATTTCTAAAAAGAGCACACCAGCAAATAGGCTATGATAACGGTCCAGACCTAATGCCCTAATGGTGCGCGTACTGCTAATGATTTGACGATGCTACACTGACAGCGCAGCCTGTTTTTCCTGCGTCTCCCGGTGCATCACCAATTCTTCAGCTACCAAAAACGCCAGTTCAAGCGATTGACTTGCATTCAAGCGTGGATCACAGGCCGTATGATAACGGTCAGAAAGGTCCTCGTCTGTAACTTCCCTTACGCCCCCCGTACATTCGGTCACATCCTGACCAGTCATTTCAAAATGTACGCCACCTGGAATGGTGCCTTCGGCATTATGAATAGCAAAAAATTCGCGAACTTCTCTAAGGACACTTTCAAATGGTCTGGTTTTATAGCCTGATGACGATTTTATCGTATTTCCATGCATTGCATCGCAGGTCCACAAAACGTTGGCGCCTTCTTCCTTAACTGCATTTATAAGACGCGGCAGATGGTCCCCTACTGCGCCAGCGCCAAAACGAGCAATTAAGGTTAAACGCCCAGCCTCATTTTCCGGATTCAACTTTTCCATCAAAACCTTCAAATCCTCAACCGAGGTGCTCGGTCCACATTTTAATCCAATTGGATTTTGCACACCCTTACAAAATTCAACATGGGCTCCATCTGGCTGTCGGGTGCGATCGCCTATCCAAATTAAATGGCCAGAACCAGCAAGCCATTTTCCTGAGGTGGAATCCAACCGAGTAAGCGCTTGTTCATATTCCAGAAGCAAAGCCTCATGGCTAATGAAAAAATCAACAGTTCGCAATTCTTGCGCAGAATCAGACCCTATCCCCGCAGCACTCATAAAATCTAATGCATCGTTAATGCGCTGGGCCATTTGACGGTATTGGGCTGCTTTTTCACTTTCAGTAAAGCCTAATGTCCAACTGTGGACCTGATGCATATCGGCATATCCGCCAGTAGAAAAGGCGCGGAGCAAGTTTAAAGTGGCCGCTGATTGCGTATAGGCTTGCAGCATCTTTTGGGGATCTGGGATACGAGCTTCTGGGGTGAACGCCAGTTCGTTTATGATGTCACCGCGATAACTGGGCAGCTCTACGCCATTTTGCACTTCGGTAGGCGCTGAGCGAGGTTTAGCAAACTGCCCCGCCATCCGCCCAAGCTTTACAACGGGTACCTTTGCACCGAAGGTAAGCACCATTGCCATCTGCAAAAGAACCTTAAATGTGTCACGAATTCCGTCGGCAGTGAATTGCTCAAAACTTTCTGCGCAGTCGCCCCCTTGCAGCAAGAAAGCCTCACCACGAGATGCTGCACCCAGCTTAGCCTTTAAATTGCGTGCCTCACCCGCAAAAACCAGCGGTGGATACTTTGATAGCTGGCCTTCAACCTTCAAAAGCGCACCTTGATCGATATATTCAGGCATCTGCACCCGAGGCTTTTTCCGCCAATCAGTTTTTTGCCACTCAGACATATTATACTCCAAGACAAGTGTTCACTGTTGATACAGTCTATACGAAAAAGATTTTGAAAGAACCATATATGTTTTTAGCTCTCTTGACGGATTGCAATAGTTTTGAGCAACTGTATTGATAAAGTCATGCTTTTGAATGTAATGCGCCAACTAGATTAAATGGAATGTGGCCTTATGAGCAGTCAACCCCAAGTAACGCCCTTGCGTCTGACACCGACCAAAACACGGCGGTTTGCATTTGTTTTGATCGAGAGCTTTTCTCTGTTGTCCTTCGCCTCGGCGGTTGATGCCTTACGAATTGCCAATCGCATGGCAGAAACCACATTATATTCTTGGATATTCATTGGGGAAGGCGGAGATACGATATCCTGCTCAGCAGGTACTTCTTTTAAACTTCATGATGATCTGATTGAACTCAAAAGAGATGACACTATCATGTTATGCGGCGGTATGAATATTCAAGCGCATAGCTCGAAAAAAATTCTCAATTGGATTCGCCGAGAAGCACGGCGGGGATTGGCAATCGCGGGTCTATGCACAGGGGCCTACCCGATGGCCAAGGCAGGAATCTTGGATGGCAAACGAGCAACAATACATTGGGAGAACCAAGATAGTTTTTCCGAAGAATTCGCTGAGGTTGACCTAACCAAGTCAGTATTCATTACCGACGGCATGCGAATGACAACAGCGGGTGGCACATCATCAATTGATTTGATGCTTAAAATAATTGCCGACGATCATGGAGAAGATTTGGCAAATGCTGTTGCGGATCAAATGATATACAGTTCGATTAGAACAGACCAAGACACCCAAAGGCTCTCTGTTCCGACACGAATTGGGGTGCGCCATCCCAAATTAAGCGCCGTCATCCAGATGATGGAAACAAACATAGAAGAACCCATTAGCCCAGCTGTTTTGGCCAAGGATGTCGGGATGTCCACCCGCCAACTCGAAAGATTGTTTCGGCGCTACCTCAATCGTAGCCCCAAGCGGTATTATATGGAATTACGACTGCAAAAAGCCCGTAATCTATTGATGCAAACCAATATGAGCGTAATAAATGTGGCGTTGGCTTGTGGTTTTGCATCGCCTTCACATTTCTCAAAATGTTATCGGGCGCATTACGATACAACACCTTATCGCGAGCGTGGCAGCCACTCAGTTCGAATATAAAATGACCACGATCGAACCAGAAAAGGTCATTTTCCTGCTTAATCGGCATCTTCAGGAAAATGTTCCTACTACTTTCAAAAGTTTAGTGCTTTTCTTTTTTTAAACACCAGCGTATTTTACCTTTTGAACGTAAAGTTCCAAAATGGGAGATCAATCATGAAAAAGTTTTTAGCGGCATCTGCCGCGACAGCATTAATGGCTGGAGCTGTATTTGCAGACGGCCATTCTAGCGAAATCAAAATCGGCGTAATTCTGGGCTTTACTGGTCCAATTGAATCGCTAACACCAGCCATGGCGGACGGCGCCGAAGTGGCGATGAAAGAGGTAACCGACAGTGGCAAGCTCTTGGGTGGCGCAAGAGTGACGCCTGTTCGAGCTGACAGCACATGTATCGATGCCGCCGCTGCCACGGCAGCCGCAGAGCGTTTAATCACCAGTGATGGCGTCAAAGGCATCATGGGCGCTGATTGCTCAGGTGTAACAGGTGCTATCTTGGCGAATGTTGCCCTTGCAAATGGCATGGTTATGATTTCACCATCAGCCACATCACCAGGCCTGTCTACTGCCGAAGACAATGGGCTCTTTTTCCGGACGGCGCCATCTGACGCACGTCAGGGTGTTGTAATGACAGAAGTTCTCATGGAAGAGGGCATCAACGAAGTTGCCGTGACTTATACCAACAATGACTACGGTAAAGGT
>MDTC01261203.1_pt1 | contig 11322 bp, 11 predicted proteins | sample 811181 | NCBI WGS metagenome assembly MDTC01 (sample SAMN05326644, study PRJNA326480) | marine metagenome | isolation source: seawater | place: Pacific Ocean: North | collected 2011 | reverse complement strand
CCGGGCTGCGACCGCGGGCCGGTATAGACGCGCTGGCTCACGCTTCGCAAGCATAGGGTGTGCGCCATGGCGACAAACTCCCCGGATTTGGGCGTTGATCTGAGCCAGACCCTTCCGCTGGTTGTCGAAGCGATCGAACGTTGGCAAGAGTCCTACGGCGGGGTCGAATCAGTGCCAGTGAGTGTTGTCGACGCCGAGGCGTGGCGCGAGACGCTTGATCAATTCTTGGTTCGCCTCACCGATGAGCAATACCCGTTCTTCCACCCGCACTACGCCGGGCAGATGTTGAAGCCCCCGCACCCGGTGGCGGTGGTCGGATATCTGGCCGCGATGTTGATCAATCCGAACAATCACGCCCTGGACGGGGGGCCATCAACTGCCGCGATGGAGAAAGAGAGTGTCGAGCGCCTGGCCGCCATGTTCGGGATGGATCAACACCTCGGGCACCTGACTTCTAGTGGCACCATCGCCAATCTGGAGGCCCTGTGGGTGGGGAGAGAGGAAAAGCCCGGCTCCGTGGTCGCCGTCAGCCGCGATGCTCACTACACGCACGCGCGCATGGGCAACGTCCTCGGCGTCGAGGTGGTCGACATAGACGTCGACGATTCCGGACGCATGGCGGTGGACGACCTTGCCCGAGTGCTGGAGACCCACAACGTCGGCACCGTCGTTGTCACCCTGGGAACGACGGCGCTCGGCGCGATCGATCCCCTCGATGACATCATCCCCGTGGCTCGGGCCGCTGGCGCTCGCGTGCATGTAGATGGTGCCTATGGCGGCTTCTTCGCGCTGGTGGCCGACGACTCGAACGACGGTGTCCCGTCGCGGCATTTCTCCGCGATCGCACGGGCTGATTCGGTGGTCGTCGATCCACACAAGCACGGGCTCCAGCCGTACGGCTGCGGTGCGGTTCTGTTCGCCGATCCCGGTATCGGCACCCACTACGCGCACGAGTCTCCGTACACCTACTTTTCCAGCGACGAACTCCATCTTGGGGAAATCTCCTTGGAGTGCTCGCGGGCCGGTGCCGCCGCGGCGGCCTTCTGGCTCACCACGGAGGTATTCCCGTTGACCCCTGACGGACTCGGACACGTCCTTCGGCCCGGGCTGCGCGGTGCCCGCCGCATGCACTCGCTACTGCAGGCGTCGTCGGACGTGCAGTCGTTGCAAGAACCTGAACTCGACATCGTCGGGTATCTCACCCGGGCTCGTACGGCATCGAGGGTCGACCGTGACTCGGTTCAGATCTTCAATGAGTTGGCGCTGCGTCCGTCCGATGAGCAATGGCACCTCGCGACCTACAACATGAACGTCGATGCCTTTGCTAAACGAGGTATCGATGTCGAGCCGGATCAAGAACACGCTCGGATACTCCGCAGTGTTCTCATGAAGCCAGAACACGACGCGGTCGTGGACGATTTAGTCAAGGTGCTCGAGGCGACAAGTCGACGTAGCGTTACGTCGTGAGCGTGCGTGCCGATGTTGTCGATACCGGACACAAGAAGCGGCGGGCGGGCAAGATCATCATCCTCGCTCCGATTCAGAAGATCTTCGACATCCCCGCTGACCCTTATCGGCACCGTGAGTTCGACGGTTCGGGAACGGTGACGGCCTGCACCTTCGGTCCGCAGCGACTCGAGCAGGGTGCGCAATTCGGAATGGATATTCGTATCGCGGTGCCCTACCAAATCAAGAACACCGTCATGGAGTTCGACGAACCATCACGGATCGCCTGGCGGCATCTGGGTCATCACCGGTGGCGCTACGAGCTTCGCTCCATCGATCCCACCACCACGGAAGTGACCTAAACGTTCGATGGATCGACGGCACGTTTCCCACCGGCCCTTGCGCTGATGAACGCCTACGACAACAACCAGAAGGCGATCGTAAAGACGCTCGTGAGGTTGAAGGAGATCGCTGAATCCGACGGGTAACGGGAAGTCGTTACTCGCCCGGCTCGCCTGACTCGCCCACTTCGGTGGCTTCGCCGCCGGTGATGCGCAGCAGTTCGTCGTACGTCGTGGGAAACACGTAGTGCGGGTGACCAGCGGCTGCCCACACCTGATCGAAGCGCGACAGCGCAACATCGACGATCGTCCTCAGGGGCTCCGGGTGACCCACCGGCGCGACTCCACCGATCGCGAACCCTGTCGCCGAGCGAACGTCTTGGGCGTTGGCTTTGGTAATCGTGGCTCCGGACAGCACCCCGGACAGTCGGGATATGTCCACCCGATGCCTGCCTGAGTAATTCCACTCACAAAGTGGTGCGAACTTGTTGGGGTAGGCGCGGACTTCGGGATCGCAGACGGGTGCCCCGAGAAGTGCGGCGACATGCTGCGCCTGGACGCGGGGAGGCCGGAGCTTCGGGACGGCTGAGGCACCCCCACGTGCCTTGAGGCTCCCCCGTCAAGGGTGCTCTCGGCCACAGCGGCCCCCATTTAGGCAGAACCTAAAAAATAGTTTGGGTGGACGTCGGATGGGACCGAAGTTTCCTTCGGTAACGCTGCAGTGAACATCCTCGATGTGCCGCTTGTGGTCCACCTGTGGGGTCTGATCGTGCTGCTACCGGGTCTTGCGTTGAGTACGCGGCGGCTCCACGACTCGGGAAAGTCCGACTGGAACCTGCTTTGGATCCTTGCAATGCCGTTGTGCGGCATCGGGGCGATCGCCTTGATCTTTTTGCAGACTCGACCGAGAACTCCGGTACCTAACCATTACGGTCATGGCCCAGCAACCGCCTAGCGCGTGCCAGGACGACTCACAGGCAACGCCTTCGCCAGGTGATGACTACTGTTCTTGCGAGTCAAAGCTTTGCTGTCTATCTCGCAACTGGGTGTTGCCTACTGGGCTACGTTCTGAACGCATGCGCGCATCGAATCGCGCCACCATGAACATGTGCGGCACCGTGAGGCCCCACACAATCGCCAGGCCAAGCCACAAGGCCCTCTCTGCCGTCAAGACCGGGTCTACAAAAGAGATGGTGATCACAAGGATCAGTACGAAGCCAATCAGCGAAGGCGCCCCGCCCCTGGATACCAAGACCATAGAGCGCCACGAGATGGTTCCGTAGGTCACTTGCGCTAGGCGTGCGGTGTGGCGTAGGGCGTGCCAAAACCCGAAATATGTGGCGAACGCGACCAGCGGCGTCACGAGTAAACCAAGAGCCGCCAGCGCGAAGAGCTCGATTACCCCGCGCAGATCCCCGCGTGCAATCAGCCACAGCAAGCAGAGCACGACAAGGATCAAGACAGTGATCCGAATTCCAATTATCGCTGTCTCGTTCATCAAAGTTGCTAGACGAGGTTCTATAGCGGTGAGAGTCGAGACGGCTGCGGGGGAGGTCAGTGGGAGAAGAACAGGCGCGCTGCCAAGTGCGAGGGCATAAGCAACCCGAGGCAGACCGCTGAGGGGGGCGAGGTTCTGCAGCTCGCGAGTTGCTTCGACATCCCCGGTGCCGAAGTGCCATACCGTCATGCCAAGTACGGCCAGGAAAGCCATTCCAGGCCACTGGACGATGCAGAGAGCAGCCGCCCCAGCGATGGAAACGTAAGCCGTGACCCCAATTAAGCGTTGGCGAGTTGTCAGTCCGCGAGTCAGAGTCAGGTTGTCCACCGCGCCGTGAGGAATTCCGACGATCAGTGCGATGAGAGCCAGGGTGATTGGTACAGGTCCAATCGAGGTAGTCGCAGCCGTGGCCTGGGTGAGCAAGCTGAGAATGAGTGTGGCCCCGACGGAGATCAGACCAATATTTAGAACGACCGTGGCGTTCGGAACAGTGATGAAGTGGAAGTGCGCTCCGTGCCTCCGCTTTTGCAAGCTAGACCCCAGATGCATGTCGCCCACTCTCTCCGCCATCGACGCGGGGTGCGCAGCTTGGTACAGAAGGCCTGTTTCGAGTAATCCTTGCCACACTCCGGACACGACACCTTTTCTCAATGCCGACCCACCGAAGTGTAGAAGTTTGACCGCGAAGGGCGCCACCCCTCGTTTTTGACAAAACGGACAAACCTCGGGAAGGCCTCAGCGCCAATGCCCATCGCACTGCTACGCAAAAGTGAATTAGTTTGACTCCTCGGCCACTTCGGCAGCGTCTCCACCGGTAATTCGTAACAGTTCGTCGTACGTCGTCGGGAACACGTAATGCGGGTGACCGGCGGCGGCCCACACCTCATCGAAGCGCGACAAAGCGACATCGACGATCGTTAGCAGGGACTCCGGGTGGCCCACCGGCGCGACTCCACCGATCGCGAACCCTGTCGCCGAGCGGACGTCCGCGGCGTTGGCCTTGGTGATCGTTGCTCCGGACAGCACCCCGGACAGTCGCGACGTGTCCACCCGATGCCCGCCCGATGCGATCACCAGCACCGGATCGCCGTCGGCCAGGAAGATCAACGAACTTGCGATCTGCCCCACCTCGATCCCCAGCGCCTGGGCAGCCTCGACGGCGGTGCGAGCGCTGTCTTCGAGCCGACGTACCTGACCGCTGACGCCCCGCTGGGCGAGCGCGGTACGCACCGCGATGACGGATTGCTGCTCGGTAGCCTCGGTCATGAGCGGCAGGGTATCCATCCGGCCCGTGAGTGATCCTGATCTCAGGCTGCTCGAGGCAGGCCACTCGTGATCGGCCACTCAGTACGGGCCTTTCTCGACAGGCCACTCGTGACAGATGGGGCTACGGGGGCTACAGTTCTCGGGTGGCACGGATTCTCGTAGTAGTACCCAGGCGCGCCTGACGACGCACCCCGTCGACGGCGCGCTCCCTCCTACCCACCCCGGGTGTGGAGGGTTTTTCATTCTCACGACCGGAAAGTCTCAGGACAGGAAAGAGCACATGGGCGAGCAAATCACCGGAGCCGAATCGCTGGTGCGGTCCCTCGAGGCCGCCGAGGCGGACGTCGTCTTCGGAATCCCCGGAGGAGCCATTCTTCCCGCATACGACCCCTTGATGGACTCCACCAAAGTGCGGCACATCCTGGTACGCCACGAACAGGCGGCCGGTCACGCCGCCGAGGGATACGCCGGTGCGACAGGTCGGGTGGGCGTGTGTATGGCGACGAGTGGACCGGGGGCCACCAACCTCGTCACACCGATCGCCGACGCTCATATGGACTCGATCCCCCTGGTGGCCATCACCGGCCAGGTCCCCAGCCCCGCCATCGGGACCGACGCATTCCAGGAAGCGGACATCCGCGGCATCACGATGCCGATCACCAAGCACAACTACCTCATCACCGATCCCGACGAGATCCCGCGGGCGATCAACGAGGCGTTCCACTTGGCTGCGAGCGGACGGCCGGGCCCGGTGCTGGTGGACATTTCTAAGGATGCGCTGCAAGCCGACACCGAGTTCTCCTGGCCATCGGAGATCGACCTTCCCGGGTACCACCCGACGACGCGGCCGCACTCCAAGCAGATCCGCGAGGCTGCTCGCGCGGTCCTGTCCGCCCGGCAACCGGTTCTCTACGTCGGCGGAGGAGTCATCCGCGGTGGAGCCACCGCGGCGCTCTATCAACTCGCCGAACTCACGGGTATCCCCGTTGTCACCACCTTGATGGCTCGGGGTGCGTTCCCCGACTCGCACCCGCAGAACCTGGGCATGCCCGGGATGCACGGCACGGTCGCAGCGGTTGGGGCGCTGCAGCAATCAGACCTTCTCATCACGCTGGGAGCCCGATTCGACGACCGCGTCACCGGCAAGCTGTCGACGTTCGCGCCGAAGGCCTCCGTCATCCACGCCGACATCGACCCGGCGGAAATCGGCAAGAACAGAACCGCGGATATCCCGATCGTCGGCGATGTTGCGGAGATCATCCCCGAATTGATCATCGCGATCGAGGCTGAAATCTCCGAAGGTTCCCACCTCGACTACAGCGATTGGTGGAACCAACTGAACCGGCTCCGGGAGACGTATCCACTCGGCTACGACCTGCCCGAGGACGGATCGCTGTCACCGCAGTACGTCATCGAGCGGCTCGGAGCGCTGTCCGGCCCGGACAGCATCTACGCGGCGGGAGTGGGGCAACACCAGATGTGGGCCGCACAGTTCGTCGGCTACGAGCGGCCGGGTACGTGGCTCAACTCCGGCGGACTCGGCACGATGGGGTTTGCCGTTCCCGCAGCGATGGGAGCAAAAGTCGGACGCCCCGATACGACGGTGTGGGCCGTGGACGGTGACGGATGCTTCCAGATGACCAACCAGGAGTTGGCCACGTGCTCCATCAACGACATCCCGATCAAGGTTGCACTCATCAACAATTCCAGCCTCGGAATGGTGCGCCAGTGGCAGACGTTGTTCTATAACGAGCGCTACTCGAACACCGATCTGCACTCGCACTCGTTCCCAGATTTTGTGAAGTTGGCCGAGGCGTACGGCTGCTACGGATTGCAGGTGACGAACGCCGACGACGTCGACAGCACGATCGAGAAAGCTCTTGCAATGAACGATGCCCCCGTCGTTATCGATTTCCGAGTGCACAAAGACGCCATGGTGTGGCCGATGGTTGCGGCGGGAACCAGCAACGACGACATGATGGTCGCCCGAGCTATGGCGCCTGAGTGGGGGAGTGACGACTGATGTCTCGACACACTCTGTCCGTTCTCGTCGAAGACAAGCCCGGCGTGCTTGCGCGAGTGGCGAGCTTGTTCTCACGACGCGGCTTCAACATCGAATCTCTGGCCGTCGGCCCGACTGAGGTGCCTGAGGTCTCGCGTATGACGATCGTTGTCAACGTCGACCGCCTGCCTTTGGAGCAGGTCACCAAGCAGTTGAACAAGCTGATCAACGTGCTCAAGATCGTCGAACTCGAAGACGATAGTTCTGTTCAGCGCGAGATCATGCTCGTCAAGGTCAAGGCGACGCTCGACACCCGCTCGCACATCCTCGAAACGGTCCAGTTGTTCCGGGCCAAGGTCGTCGATGTGAGCAATGAGGCCGTGACCATCGAAGCCACTGGCGCGCACGACAAACTGGAAGCATTGCTGCGCGTCCTGGAGCCCTTCGGCGTCAGCGAACTGGTCAAGTCGGGGCTCGTTGCCGTCGGCCGAGGGTCACGCTCGATTAGCGAGCGCAGCCTTCGTTCGGTCGAGCGCCCCGCCTGACCGCACTGAACCAGACCCACCTAGCCCGATAGCCTTCATTCACCCGATCTACCGAGGAGACAGCCACCGTGGCCGAGATGTACTACGACGACAACGCCGACTTTTCCATCATTCAAGGCCGGAAGGTCGCGATCATGGGGTTTGGCAGCCAAGGCCATGCCCACGCGCTATCCCTGCGGGATTCCGGTGTCGATGTTCGCGTCGGCCTACAGGAGGGGTCCAAGTCCCGAGCGAAGGCGGAGGAAGACGGGCTGCGCGTCGTCGATCCAGCTACCGCTGCCGCTGAGGCAGACGTCATCATGGTTCTGGTGCCCGACCCGGCGCAGAAGAAGTTGTACACGGAAGCCATCGAACCCAACCTGAAGGATGGCGACGCGCTGTTCTTCGCGCACGGCTTCAACATCCGCTTCGGATTCGTCCAGCCACCGGCAAACGTCGACGTGTGCATGGTCGCGCCGAAAGGCCCGGGCCACCTCGTTCGCCGCGAGTACGTTGCTGGTCGAGGCGTTCCCGTTCTCGTCGCCGTCGAACAGGACGCAACTGGTAACGCCTGGGCTCTGGCGCTGTCCTACGCCCGTGCGATCGGCGGACTTCGCGCCGGCGGCATCCAGACGACCTTCACCGAAGAGACCGAAACCGATCTTTTCGGTGAGCAGGCTGTTTTGTGCGGTGGAGCCAGCCAGTTGGTGATGTATGGCTTCGAAACCCTGGTCGAGGCCGGCTACCAGCCGGAAGTCGCGTACTTCGAGTGCCTACACGAACTCAAACTGATCGTCGACTTGATGTACGAGGGCGGCATCGCCAAGCAGCGCTGGAGCGTTTCGGACACCGCCGAATACGGCGACTATGTTTCCGGCCCGCGCGTCATCGACCCTCGGGTGAAAGAAAACATGCAGGCGATTTTGGCGGACATTCAAAACGGAGCATTCGCCAACAGGTTCATGGCAGATCAAGAAGCCGGTGGACCGGAGTTCCAGGAGTTGCGCGAGAAGGGCGAGAAGCACCCGATCGAGGCAGTTGGCCGAGACCTGCGTCAGTTGATGAGTTGGGTTCAAGGCGACGACGATTACGTTGAAGGCAGCGCAGCGCGGTAATCCCGGATGGCGGGCGCGGCTGGAGACACCAAGGTTTGTGCTTCCTGCGGTCGAGTGATGACCTGGCGCAAAGCCTGGGAACGCACGTGGGATGACGTCAAGTACTGCTCGGATGCCTGCCGCAAGCGCAAGATCGGACCACAGGACACAGCGCTGGAGCAGTCGATCGTTCAGATGCTCGATCAGCGACAAGCCGGGGCGACGATCTGCCCGAGTGAAGCGGCGAAGTTCGTTGGTGCCGACAGCTGGCGCGAATTGATGGAGCCCGCCAGGCGAGCTGCCAGACGTTTGGTCGCCAGAGGCGAAGCGGAGATAACGCAACAGGGTCGAGTGGTGGATCCGTCGACAGCCAAGGGCCCCATTCGCATTCGAAAGGTTGATCGCCGATGAGTCGCACCCCGCTGCCGGCACCACCGGCGGACACCGATGGCGTCGTCGACTGGGTGAGCCATCATCTCGGCGACTTGGCGAGTGGTGATCCAACACCGTCACCCACTCGGGGTGGTCAAGCAGCAGCAGACGCGGCTCTTGACGGCTTCGACGTCACCGGATATGCGCGCCGGCGCAACGGCGTGCTCCCGCTCTCGGCCAGGGGTGCCTCTCGGCTGTCGCCCTACATCCGCCATGGCCTGCTGACTCTGCCGCGGGTGTATGAGCACGTGAAGTCCGGGCCAGCGTCGGACGTGGAGAAGTTCCGTGACGAACTGCTGTGGCAGGAATACGCGCGTCAGCTGTACGCGCGCATGGGTTCAGCGACCCGGACGTCGCTTCGTTTCGCCGTCCGGGACGAGTACCCGCCGGGGGAGAATCCGTGGGACGTTGAGGCGTCCTGTTTGCAAGAGTCCTGGCGCGAACTCGTGGACACCGGTTACCTGACCAACCAGGCGCGCATGTGGCTCTCCTCGCATTGGACCGTGCGTCAGGGCTGGGGTTGGCGTGACGGCGAAGACTTATTCTTTCGCCATCTACTCGACGGTTCGCGAGCGGCCAACAGATCGGGTTGGCAATGGACCGTCGGCGCGTTGACGGGAAAGCCTTACGGCTTTTCACGATGGCAGGTCGAGAAGAGGGCGCCGGAGTTGTGCCGGCGGTGCCCGGTGAGCGACGCCTGCCCCATTCAGGATTGGCCCGAGGACCAGCGCCCCGAACCTCGCTCGATGGTGGATCCCCGGATGCGTCGCGATGATGATGTGGAAACAACGGCGGGACCCATCGATCCTCGGGTGGAGGGTCGACCCGAAGCCGTATGGATCACCGCCGAGAGCCTGGGACGCGACGATCCCGCGATGACAGCCCACGCCGACCTTCCCGTGGTCTTCGTATTCGATGACGCGCTTTTACGGCGATTGCGGTTGAGCTTCGCGCGATTGACTTTTCTGGCCGAGGCCCTCGCCGACCTGTCGCTCGAACGACAGGTGCAGACCTACCGCGGGAACGTCTCGGAAACACTCGCCGATGTCGGTCCGGTAGCCGCGACGTTCACCCCTGTACCGGGGTGGCGTCGAATCTCTGCGCGCGTCACCATCGCGGCCACCTACCCGTGGCCGTGGCTGCGTCGACCGCACGGTGGGTCGATCACATCCTTCACAGCGTGGTCTAAGTCACGTGCGTCCCGTCGCTAGGCTTCCCCCGTGTCTGCATCCCGAGTATTGATCGCCGAAGAACTATCTCCTGCGACCGTCGAGGCCTTGGGCCCGGACTTCGAGGCGGTTCGCTGTGACGGAGCCAATCGCGATGAGTTGATTCCTGCGATAGCGGATGTCGACGCGATTTTGGTCCGGTCGGCGACGAAGGTCGACGCGGAGGCCATCGCTGCGGCGAAGCGTCTCAAGGTCATCGCGCGCGCGGGCGTCGGGTTGGACAACGTCGACGTCAAGGCCGCCACCCAGGCGGGCGTCATGGTGGTGAACGCTCCCACTTCCAACATCGTCAGCGCCGCAGAGTTGGCGGTGGGACTATTGCTCGCCAGCGCGCGCAATATCGTGCCCGCGAATTCCGCGCTGCACCGTGGTGAGTGGAAGCGTTCCAAGTACACCGGCGTCGAGGTGACGGACAAGACCGTCGGCATCGTGGGGCTCGGCCGGATCGGGATCCTCGTTGCACAGCGCCTCGCCGCGTTCGGCGTGAACCTGATCGCGTACGACCCCTACGTTCAGCCAGCGCGCGCGGCCCAACTGGGTGTGCACATGGTCACCCTCGACGAGTTACTGGCCGACGCCGACTTCATCACCGTGCACCTGCCCAAGACGCCGGAGACAGTCGGTCTTATCGGGGAAGAAGCGCTCGGCAAGGTTAAGCCGACGGTTCACATCATCAATGCCGCGCGCGGCGGCATCGTGGATGAGGCCGCGCTGTTCACCGCGATGACCGAAGGCCGGGTAGCCGGAGCCGGTCTGGATGTCTACGCGTCTGAGCCGTGCACCGACTCGCCGCTCTTCACACTGGAGAACGTCGTGGCGACACCCCACCTGGGCGCCTCCACCGACGAGGCTCAAGAGAAGGCAGGCATTGCGGTCGCCAAGTCGGTTCGCTTGGCGTTGGCAGGGGAGTTGGTCCCCGATGCGGTCAACGTGCAGGGCGGGCAGATCGACGAAGCCGTCAAGGCGGTTTTGCCGCTGGCGGAGCGGATCGGCGCGGTTGCTTGCGGATTGGCGACCGCTGCCGTCGAGCGAGTGGATATCGAAGTCCTCGGCGAAATCGTGGAGCACGACGTCCGCGTGCTCGAACTGTCAGCTCTCAAGGGAATCTTCCAAGTACTCATTCACGATCCGGTGTCGTATGTGAATGCGCCGGTGCTGGCTGAGCAGCGCGGAGTGGACGTTGCTTTGACAACGCAAAGCGCGAGCGGTGATCACCGTTCGCTGGTGCGCGTCAAGCTGACCCTGACCGATGGCTCAACCGTGCGCGTGGGCGGCACGGTGGCGAGCCCTCGGCAGCTCGGCAAGATCGTGGAGGTGGACGATTTCGATGTCGACGTACCGCTCAGCGATCATCTGGCCTTCTTCCGCTACCACGACAAAACGGGCGTAGTTGGCATCGTCGGAAATCTCCTAGGTGACGCGGGAATCAATATCGGTGGCATGCAGGTGAGTCGCGACGACAGTGAGCACGCGCTGATTGTTCTCACCGT
>MDTC01237900.1_pt1 | contig 11323 bp, 11 predicted proteins | sample 811181 | NCBI WGS metagenome assembly MDTC01 (sample SAMN05326644, study PRJNA326480) | marine metagenome | isolation source: seawater | place: Pacific Ocean: North | collected 2011 | reverse complement strand
TCGGCCTCCTTCGTATCGGACACAGTCAGCCTCAACAATCCGGCTGAGAACTTATCGACCTGGTGACATGGCTTTCGGAGACCAGTCAATAGAATCTCAGCGCCGCTTCCAAATCGTATTCTGGTGCCCGCAGGTAGGTACTCAAGGTCAAGCCCACTGGTAGTGATATTCTCGCCTAAAGAACCACTCCGGACAGGGTGACCGAGGGCGTTCCACTCGTTAATCCTTTCGAGCGCGATCAGGTGTACCTGACGCAAATTAGGCTGGGTAGGATCTTTTTGAATATGATGGAGGTGTTGGACTGTGGTACCAAAATGAGCATCAGCCTCAACGCCATAGTCGTGGACTACTCGAATAACATCCATATTTACCTTAGAAAAACCATGACCTATATTTGCTGACACGGCCTCAACCTTTGCGTTTTGGCTCATCCTGATTAGTCCCTTATATCTTGCAGGAGCCAGTCTGTAGGGATGTCTCGGCCCATATTTCGTTCTATTATCTTCTCGTACACCAAACCACCGACTGACGAAAACTGGAGCCCCTGGTTACCGACGTTCCTGTAAAACGTAATCTGGTCGCGTGAGGTCCTCCCCTCACACTTGCCCGTGACAAGGTCTTTGAATTCTGGCTTGTTACCACCCCGGCCACGGTCCATAAAATCTGGACTGTCACCACCAAACCCGGGTGATGGATTCTTTTCTGGTATGACGAGCTGCTGCTCCGCAGTGCCACCAATGAAGGCTGCGGGCGAGTGCCCCCTCTCTGCCTGAAAAACGTCGGTTTGTTTCATCTGAAGACCAGCGACACCCTGCCTGACGACCACATCAAACCGAGAAATCGCTGCCTCTGGCATTTCTCGTCGCCCAAGGTTTGTCACGTGCTGCCCCTTCTCTAACCAGGCCGCATCATAAACGGGGACCATGCTGTCGGTTGCGGATGAGACGATATCTGCACCGGCAATCGCTTCCTGTGGTCCAGACACCGCAACAACTCCTATTCCGTATTTTTCCGACATCTCCTCCGCAAAGGCCTCTTTGTGCCCTTTCGTTGGACTGTAGACACGGCACTCTTTGATTGGTCTGACGCAGCAGAAGGCGTCGAGGAACGTTCTAGCCATCCCGCCCGAACCGATCAAACCAACCACCTCAGAGTCTTCTCGGGACAGATACTTTGCACCAATTCCAGCGCCGCCTCCGACCCGAAAGTGTTGCAGAAGACCATCGTTAATCAACGCCAGCGGCTCACCATTTCTGGTCGACAACAAAAAAATCAGCCCACAGTAGGTACCGGGCTCCATACAGTGCTTCTCTTCAGTCCATCCCCCGTCATCAGTTTTAGGCCAGCTGACAATGTCGGACTTCATGCGGATCGCAAAATATTGCGAGCTGGCACCCTCCATAGACCCCCAGCGAAAATAGCTTTCAGGTTCCTCTGCCGGGTAGTACACATCAACCCTCGGGCGGTGAACAGCACCGTACTCAGCTAATCCGCGGAAGGCCTCTTCCTGGACACGTATGCAGTCTGACATGCGAAGCACCTGATTCACTTCATCATTATTGATAAGCCTCATTTCTAAGTCTCCAAGGTAGTATCAGCGAATAGCGCCTCTGGCGGCCTATACTCTGCGCCAATACCCTGGTCTACTGCGTACCGCATCAGCATATCGACGTTTGATCGGTTTGCCTCAAATCCACGAGGCCATGCCTTACCCTTAAACCGTCCCCGGTCCCTCTCAAATTGATGCCTACAGCCTGGCAATATAGACCAGTTGGGGTCCGCGTAGTAACCCTCAGCGATATCAAACGCAGAATGAAAAATTTCCATTAGCTCCAAGGGTAACTCGGGATTTTTGTCAGCCAATGATTCCTGAATAGCTATCACGTGCATGATTGGAAACGAGCCGACTTCGTCGAAGTAGCGTTCCTCCTCCGACTCGGGGTCAAGAAAAAGGCGTCTTGCAGGAATCTCTCCACTCATCACGTTGGCTGGAGGATGGGGCAAGAAAAACGCTTCGATCTCGCCAGACTGGAGCCGGTCGCCCAGACGGTCACGCTCGCCAATGAATTCAACGCTAACGTCAGGACCATACTCTAGAGGTATTTTTTCCTTGGTCGTGAGCTTCCAATGAATCGAGCGCCACGGAACTTTATAATGGAACTCGAGGTCTCCCTTCGCAAGCAACGACAGTGTGGTCTGGAACGCACTAAGCCCGACATTCCGTCCAATCAAATGTGAGGGCTCAGTCATCTGTGAGTCCAAACTCACCCACATTTGACTGGCACTGAACAAACGTCTGGGAAAAACTGGTATGCCCACGATCGGATAACCCCTCGTTTTTGCCGCCAGAAAAGACGACATCGAAAATTCGGCGACATCATACTGTCCTCTCAGGAACGACTCGTGTCTGTCAGTACCGTGCTGTAGTCTCGCGCTCTGGCCGACCTGAAACGGTTGGATGTCCAAATCAAAACCATGAGATAAAGAACCATCAAAAAACGGAAAATGTCGATCATATCGATCGACAGCAAGCTTGATCTCCATGAACTGCCTCCAGATCGAACCGGTTGATTAGCGGGTCTGGGTAACCTCCCTCAAGTCCACCGACTCTACCGACAGCGTTTGCTCTTCAGCGTCGACACGTTCGATCTTTGCACCTTTCTCAAAACCCGCCATCTGCAATATCTCAAGCTCTTCGTCATCCGAGGCACTCTCGAACCAATACTGCTCACCCCGCGGGATAAGGATTCCCTCATGCTTCCCGAACTCACCAATCACGACATTGGCGGGCCCGTAAAATCGGACTCGTCCTGCGAGCACCATCCAGAAGCCATCCATACCACGGTGAGAATGCAGATTATTCTCGCCTCCCTCGCGGACAACCTGCACCCTTCCCCGGATGATGTCGCTGCCTGCTAGCTGCACGATCGCCTTACTACCAGGCATATCACACGGTTTCTCGTATTTGAAAACCTGATAGCTACCTTCGCTCATAGTCCTCAGTCCTTCGGTCTAGTTTGTTATCCGAGCTTAAAGATTAATCGAAACATTATGAGGCGACCCATACCGTTCCCATCTCACTGCAAAAGTACAACTCCGACAAAAAAAGCTCACCAAGACAGATGGATCAGGACTCCTAGCCCAGCAGAACATAGAACCACGATCCCAGGATCCCAACGCTTGAGCCATACTCCTAAAACGATGAAAGCCACAAGAAGATACTCAACGGGATCGATCGTAATGTTTAGCGCGAGCCCTGTCCCCGCCGTTAACATCATCCCTGCAATCACGAAACCGGCCGCAGGCATAAAGAGAGCGACGTATCGCCTCAGATGATCGTGCCAATGCGCCGCCAAAGACGCTCCGACGACGGTCGGTATGGAGATACCCACCAGGCAAGCGATCGCACCAGGGAATCCTGCCAAGAAGTAACCAATCCCCGCGACGAAGCTGCACTTTGGTCCCGGGACAAAGTTACCGATTGCGTAAGCCCACGCAAAAAGGGCAGGACTTAATATACCCAGATCTACCCAGTGATCCTGGATGATCGCAAGCTGTCCATTCCCGCCGCCTAAGGAAAATAGGGTGCTAAATGCGATCACTGCCAGAATCTCAACCAGCGAGGAGGCGTTACTCGACATCAGCTGGTCCAGGCCGTGTGTCGCCACGAATCGTTAACGAACCAAGTGCAATACCCGCGCAGGCTGCCATAATGAGCGACCCATCGTATAGGATCACATACACTGGAATTCCCAAACTGATCAGCAAACCAAACAGAATTGAGTCCCTGTCAATCCTATCACCGACGAACATCCTCACCGCGTTACCGACTAACAGCCCTATGACACCCAGACCCACATAACGCTGAACGGTAACCAATGCCGGATTTTCTGATACCGCGCCGGTTAAAACACATGCGGCAATCACGATCAAAGTACCGGGTAAAAGAATAAAAACCGACGATCCAATTGCTCCCCATACCCCGCCAACCCGGTATCCGACCATTGCCGCGAATGCAAGAAACTTTGGAGCCGGAATCATCGCAGCCGCAAGCATCAATGATTTCTGATCATCGATAGTTAACAGGTTTCTGCGTTCAACCAATTCTCGCTGTAACCGATCAATCGCAGCCCACATTCCACCAAAACAGGTACACCCGAGAACAAGGAATAGCCAACAAATGCTCTGTATTGGTAACCTCGGTTGTTTGTTAAGATTTTTCAATTACTTCTCAGTTACGTTTGAGAGTCGACGGTTATTGAAGTATAGACCTGTCAGTTACGTCGTGCATGAAATTAATGTATGAAATGAGCAAGAACTCATTTTATAATGTCAGTATCGTCATACAAGGTCAGTCCCTCTACCCCGGAGAAATGCTTTTTGTGAGTCTTTGGTGGGGAGTCATCGACCCCATGCCCAAAGAGCTTAAAAATCGAGAAGAAGGTATCTCTATAGCCGCAAGCATCTTCATAATCTGAGGTCTGGGTTGAGATCTGGTAAACGCGTCTACCCTCGAACTCCGTAAAGTGCTGATGGGTTTTGGGTACTCGAAAATTCAGATACCAGTTCGGCGAACGGCGATTCTTGGTCAGATAATCTCGTCGGTTACGTCTTGTCATGTGCATAAGTATGAATTAAGTATGAACCAATTTAAACCCTGAGGAGATTAAAATTCTCCAAAATCCAACATACGGTCCGACAGGCTTGTGGCGAGGAATCACTTCCCGCAAAAAATGTCGCGACTAAAGACGCGGACCCCTACAACAAGATTTAGCTCGTGCGTTCGTTGTAAATAAAGTAACTGATCAAAAAACGATTCCAATTCGATCTTTGGTGATCAGGTAACCGCCAGACCACCATCAACAACAAATGATTGGCCGGTAATAAAACTCGCCTCATCAGAGCACAAAAAACCGACTAGTCCGGTCAGGTCTGATACTTCTTGCGGCCGTTTTATACAACGGGCCTGGATCATCGCCTTCATTTGTTCAGGTGAGACAGTCTGTCTGGGTACCTCGGTCACAGTGGCTCCGGGTAAGATCGCATTGACCGTGATATTGAAGTCTCCGACCTCACGCGCCATTGCACGAGAAAGACCCTGAACCCCTGCCTTCGAGCTCACGTAATGTAAGTAGTTGGGTCTTCCCATTGGCACTACGGCCGACGAAAAGTTAATGATTCGCCCCATGCTCGATTCTTTCAACCAGGGAAGAGCCGCTTTACAGGTATTGAACGTACCCTTCAAGTTGACATTAATGACCTTATCCCAATCACCTGATTCAATTTCCCAGAACGGCTTCATGGTCAAAGTTGAAAAAATTGAGGCACAGTTTATGAGCGCATCTATGCAGCCGTTATCCTGCCCAATCTTGCCAAAAGCTGTATTGCAGGCGGCTTCATCCGTGATATCCACATGCAGACTCTTGAGGGACTCTGACGAATCTGGTGATGGCTTTACATCAAGATTGAACACGCAATGCCCGAGCTCAGTAAAATAATCGGCTATCCCTCTACCAATTCCCTGTGAGGCTCCAGTGATGCAAATAATTGACGATGTCATCTAAGTTTCCTTGTCAAAGTAAGCTCGGTATAAGCGTGACGATCCAGGGGTTCAACACGATCAAGATGCAGAAGAAAAAGTAAATCATTACGAACGGTAAAACAGACCGGTAGATGTCTTGCATCGAGACAAGATTCGTCGCACCTTTCAATGCAAATAGCGTGTATCCGAACGGGGGTGTTATGCCACCAACCGTTATGTTGACCAAGAGTAAAAACCAGAAAACCAGTGGCTCGACAGGCATCAAGTCCATGAGTGATTTGTAAAGCGGGACAATGATCAATAGCAACGCGATCTGATCGATCAACATGCAGAGCACGAATGGGACAATCATCACAACAAACAGCAGCAGATACGGAGAATCAGAAAACATCGCAAGGAGAGATTGGAGACCTCCGGCGATCCCGCTCATAGCTAGCAGCTGTGAGAAAAACTTTGCACAGATCATGATCAGAATAATCATGCACCCGAGTTTTGCAGACTCAAATATCGACTCAATGAGGAGCTCTAGGTTCAGACTGTTATACAGACGAGCGACGCACAGTGATCCCAATACGCCGACGGATGCCGCCTCTGTTGGCGTGGCAATACCCGTGAGTATTGCCCCCAACACCAATGCAATTAAAAACAGTAACGGCATCGTATCTTTGAAAGGTGAGGCATCGCCTTGGTCAATGTCTGTATCTTGATCAAAACCGCGTGACCTAAATATGATAAAACCGGTAAAAATCACCGCGAGAAAAAAACCTGGAAGAATCCCTGCTACCAGCAGTTTCGCGATCGATTCCTCGGCCAAGGTACCGAGAATAATCACAAGCACAGAAGGCGGTACGATCGGCGCAAGACTCGCTCCAGCGAGAATAGTCCCGGCGCAAATTTTTCTGGGGTAACCTTGATTTAACAGGGTGGGTAGAACCGTCCGACCGAGCATCGCTGCGACGGCCATACTGGCTCCTGATAGAGCACTTAAAACCGCCGCCAGCATCATCGTAACAACGTTTTGTCTTCCTGGAATAAATCCCACAACGAGTTGTATACTTTTAAACAAACGCTGAACCGCGCCCGCACGAAAAATAATCTCACCCATCAGAATAAATAATGGGATTGTGGCAAGCGCTTGCGTTGTGGCCGTATTTAACATGCTGTTCACAAACATGCCGTATCCCGATGGACCTATCTGGAACAACACGATAGCCGCGTTAACCGTCAGGAATACAAGGAATATCGGAAGACCGGAGACGAGCAAAAGAATCAATGCGATCGTCGCAACGATCATTAAATCAGCCATCTTGTTCCGAGCCTGATCGAAGAATCTGTAAAAGAAACTCCAATGCAGCGATCGTGAGGCCCATGATCAGCCCAATATTCAACCAATATTTAGGTATAGGGGTCGCACTTACCGTCTGAACACCGGTCGCCAGTTGAGCGAGAAAGACTTGGATTGATATGTAAACAGTCACGGCAACAACAAGAAAAGCAATCCCATTCATCACCCTCACCAAAATGAGCCGATTTGGAAGGTTATCGGTGAGAAACGTTATGGCGACATGGCCCTTAACACGTGTAACCTCGGGGAACGCAAAGAAGAGAGAAAACGCTAAACCATAGCCAACAAAGTCATTAGCCCAAGAAGTGGGATTACCTGCATACCTGAGGATTATTTCCATAACGGTGATGCAGGCAATACCGAAGAGACACAGACCACTCGAGCACAACAGTGTCCGGGTGGCGCTGTGAATGACTGTTTCCATTCGGCCCTAAGGAGCTAACTTAGCGCTTCGCGCCAATTTCGCGAACTCTTCTCCTCGAGACCCGTTTTTCTTTATCACCAAACCAAACAAGCCGTCCGAGAAAACTTTGGGGAGGTCGTTTGCGTACTTGGATCCCAGATTTGTTTCCTTCATTCCCAGCTTTTTCAATTCCACAACCTCTGTATCAGCAAGACCGTAGAATTGATTCCAGGTCTCTTTCTCCAAGTCGACACCGACTTTAGTGAGTGCTGATTGCTGTGCCGAAGAAAGATTGTTCCAAGCACCGAGATTCATGAGAATTAGGTGGGTTACATCACCAAAGCGTGGACGCATCATGTAACCCGCGGTCTCGTACCACTTAAATCCAAGCGCACCCAAAACAGGCCATGCCGCTCCATCAACCGTTCCCTTATCGAGAGCAGAGTAGATTTCTGCGGGCGGCAACACCACTAAAGAACCACCCAAGTGCTCAATCAAGGCCTTATAGACAGGCGTCCCTCTTACTTTCGCTCCATCGAGCCGACCTGAGGAACCGATTGGTTTCTTAAGCACCATGTGATACCCGTCACCAGACGTAGGCATCGCGATTAGCTTCAGACCAATCTCGTTGTAGCTATTGTCTACGAAGTCCCAAATCCCTGAGGCACGACGCTTTTCAGGATCGCCATCAACGCCATCCATACCCATACCAATCCCAGTCGTACCGTAATGATAGCCTCCATGCGTGTACACAAATTGGTAAAGGCCAGCCTGAACCGGTTCTAATTGTTCAAAAGGCGAAACTGCTTCCGGACCCTTCACGTCCAGAGTTAGATCGGGGACCCTTTTTTTAACCATTTCGGCGAACTTAGGGACCGTGTACTTGGCGCCTGCATAGTTGGTGTTCCAACTCGATAGCATATTCAGTTCTGCTGCCTGCGCAGAGACGACAAAAAGTGCCGCAGCGCAAGACGCAATATACTTGTTCATTTCTATTATCCTCTTATTTTTTTAAATTATTGAAACATTAAGATCGAGTAACAGTTACTCAAAACTGGCCAAAAATCGCAACCCCCAATCCCTGTAAAGACAGGCGACACCGGGAATTTGACAGTCAAAAGACAAATTATTTGTGCATAAGTCCCAAATCAGATCGAACTCGTATTCGATCGGTGACTTCTTGACAGTCAAATCGAAAAAAAATCTACGCGGAGATGGAAACCATCCGCTTGCTACCAGACCAGTTAAGCAAAATCGTTCGCCCTCTGAATTTATCGGCCTTCCCACGCGCTTAATTAGGGCTGGATATGTTCGTAGCCGAGTAGAGTATAATCCATCAAGCTACTTGACGTTCTGGCCTCTTTCGCAATTAGGATTAGTAAAAATGACGGATTTATCTTGTCTCCCAGAAAATACGGGACTCTTTTTTAACGGGGAATTCCAAAACGGTAATAGCTTACTGGCATCAAAAAATCCTGCCACCGGCGAAATATTGCTGGAGGTCAGTGGAGCATCAGAGGAAACCGTAGATCGTGCGGTTACACAGGCATGGAACGCACAACCTGCTTGGGCAAAGACCGATATCAGAGAACGAGTCGCATGCGTCCGAAAATTTATAGATGCTATAGAAACAAATGCCAACAACTTGGCTACACTTGACGCGTTGGATACTGGTAATCCATATCGTGGCATGCAGATTGACGTGAAGATCAGCCTAGCTGTCATGGATCTATTCGCCGGTCTTGCTCCAGAAATTAAGGGAGAGTCTTTTCCTGGTCCTGGAGACCGAATCAATTTCTCTGTCCGCGAACCGCTGGGTGTCGTCGCCCGTATTGTTCCGTTCAATCATCCATTTATGTTCGCATGCATAAAAAGTGTTGCACCGCTGATTGCGGGAAATGCGGTGGTAATTAAGCCATCCGAACATACCCCTCTCAGTGCGTTACGGATCGCTGAGCTTGCGGGAAATCTTTTCCCTCCTGGGATTTTCAACGTCCTAAATGGTGGTCGGGAGACTGGAAGTGCGCTAGCTCAACACCCAAGAGTTCGCAACGTCAGTCTGGTTGGAAGCGTACCCACTGGAAAAGCTGTGCTGACCGACGCCTCGAGTACCATCAAGTCCGTTCTACTTGAGCTTGGTGGAAAAAACCCATTGGTTATTTGCCCGGATGTTGATATCGATTTTGCAGTAGCAACTGCTGTCAAAGGGATGAATCTGACCTGGACCGCGGGCCAGTCTTGTGGCTCAACCAGCAGACTTCTGGTGCATGACAGCATTTATAAAGACGTGGTGGAGGGTGTCACAGAATCTTTTCATGAATTGACCCTCGGGATTCCATCCGACCACCAGACAGAGATGGGCTGCCTCACGACGAAACCCCACTTCGAAAAGGTAAAAGAATACTTAGACATCGGTCAGTCAGAAGGGGCGAAAATGACCACGGGGGGCATACCTGAACACACGCCACATCCAAACGGACTCTTTATTCGGCCGACCCTATTTTCCGATGTTAGTCCTGATATGAAGATAGCAAACGAAGAAATCTTTGGCCCAATCCTATCGGTATTGTCCTGGTCGACGGATAATCAGGTTATCGATATCGCAAATTCTGTAGACTTCGGCCTAACGGCTGGAATTTTATCGAATGACATTAACCAAGCCTTAAAAATGTCTAAAGAAATTCAAGCGGGCTATGTGTGGATCAATAATTCAAGTGATCACTATCCTGGTGTCCCCTTCGGCGGCTTCAAAGACTCGGGGCTGGGCCGAGAGGAGTGTCTCGAGGAAATGCTGGCATATACCCAGCTGAAGGCCATCAATATTCATCTGCGTTAGTGATTTTGTGCCTATCAGGCGAGGCTGCATGTGGCGCCAGTGGCTTCAGTATCTCAAACACTATCGTCTCATCTAACCGACTTCACAAGACGCCTAGATAGACGGTCTAGAGCTCTATTTACTGACCAAGGGTCAGATTCTCCTTGGATTTTTGTTGCGCGTCCCACAGAGATTTGAACAGCACACTCGATTCAATCAAGGCCGAGAAATGTCCTTGCTCGACGAGCTCGCCGTCCTTAATTACTAGTATCTTGTCTGCGTCCTTAATCGTGCTTAGTCGGTGCGCAATAACAATCGTCGTTCTATCAGTAGCTATCTGCTCCAGATTCTTCTGGACCTGTCGCTCAGTCACAGCATCCAACGATGACGTTGCCTCATCAAACAAAAGGATGGATGGATTTTTTAGAATTACTCTCGCGATTGCGATTCGTTGCTTCTCGCCGCCTGAGAGCTTGAGTCCACGCGCACCAACTTGAGTAGCTAATCCGTCAGGTAGGCCGGCAACAAACTCGCTTAGCCCCGACACTTCAAGTGCCTTGTTCACCTCTTGATCACTGGCATCGACCCGGCCATATCGGACGTTATTGGACAGGGTATCGTTGAATAGCACGGTGTCCTGAGGGACGACACCCACAGCATCCCGAACGGCACCACGTGACAGTTCTTTGGTGTCTTTTCCGCCTATACATATCGATCCATGGTTCGGTTGAATGATCTTCAAGAGCAGTTTGCCGATTGTGGTCTTTCCTCCGCCAGTCTCACCGACAATCGCAACTGTCTGGCCCGATTCAACCGTAAATGAAATTCCTGAAAGAGTCGGACGACTTGGATCATAAGAGAAATGTACGTCATCGAAAGTAATTGTAGAATCCTTAAGCTCATCCGTTGCGTTTGCTGGATCAGACTCACCAGACTCGTCCAATATACCGAAGAGACTCTCCATATCGATTAGAGACTGCCTGATCTGGCGATAGATCCATCCCAAGGAATTGAGAGGCTGGAAGGCCTGTAAAATATAAGTATTCAGGGTCACGAATCCACCAACCGTGAGTGCGTTGAGCTGCACATCGAAAGCGGCCAGCACCAAGAGAAGAATCACTCCAGACAGAACAATTATGGTCTGACTCAAATTTAGATACATCAATGATAAACGACTCTGATTTGCCGCCCGCTCGTAATCAGCAAGACCGCGATCGA
>MDTC01037923.1_pt1 | contig 11323 bp, 8 predicted proteins | sample 811181 | NCBI WGS metagenome assembly MDTC01 (sample SAMN05326644, study PRJNA326480) | marine metagenome | isolation source: seawater | place: Pacific Ocean: North | collected 2011 | reverse complement strand
ATGCCATTCCCATAATCTTACCCATGTCTTTCATTCCAGATGCTCCAGTTTTATTTATTAAATCTGATATAATTTTTTCAACCTCATCTACACTCATTTGTTTAGGTAAAAAACGTTCTATTATTTTGTATTGATTAATCTCAACTTCAGCAAGTTCAGCACGGTTTTGAGAAATATAAATCTCTGCACTTTCTTTTCTTTGCTTTACCAATTTTTGTAAAATTTTAATTTCTTCTTCCACAGAAATTCCTGAGGGATTACCTTTTTGAGTCTGAGCTAAAAGCAAAGCTGATTTAATTGCTCTTAGAGACTCCAAGGATACTGTATCTTTTTTCTTCATTGAAGCTTTTATTGCTTCTGAAATTTTATCTATTAATGCCATCTATTTTTTTTTCAAATTTAACTTAAAAATGACTAATCAACATTGTCATGTAAAAATGAGTTATTCGTTCTCAAATTAATTTCTCCATTTGAGTCTTCACTAACACTGGTCCTAGAAGCTTTGACAGATTCTACATCCTCTAAACTAACACCTGCTCTTTTAAATGCAGGTTCTTTTTCCATATCGGAGATTCTTTTGGCTTTAGAAAAATTATAGTTATACTCTTTAAGTTTTATTTTCCTGTCTTCAGTTCTTTTTGCTAAACCCTCTGCTATTGAACTATTAATAGGGTTGAAAACTTTATTATTTTCTTTTAAATTTGAAGAATTTGTCTCCTCTTTCAATTTAGAATAATCATCCACACCAGATTTTTTAATTTCAGAACCATCTACTTCACTAACTGGAATAATATGTATAGGATCATTTACAATAATTTCATTTACATCCTCAATTAGTTCATGAACTATTTTATCAGAATAATCTTTATTGTTTTTAATTGGCATGTCAAAATCTAAAGAAACTTGATCGGCTGGATCGACTATTTCAGGATCAACAACTTCGAAATCATTTAATTTTAAAGAAATATCTTCAATTTCTATTTCATCTTCTTTTATAAAATCTAAACTAATCTCTTCATAAGAAACCTCCATTTCATTAACGTTAACTTCAGGTTTTGAATCAGATTCCTCACTCAAGAAATCTGATTTTACTTTATTTTCTAAATTAGAGTCTAATGAGAGATCTGTATTTTTAAAATCTATAGAATTAGATGAAAAATCAAATTGTAAAGGAATTTTTTCATTAATATTATTATCAAAATTTTGGACAATTTCATTATTGTCGTCTAAACTGTGAATAATTTTTTTAGGATCTGCATGAATAATTTCTTGTTGTTGACTCGGATCAAAACCTGTTGCAATTACAGTCACAGAAATAGAGCTTTCTAGTGAATCGTCTTCTCCAACGCCCATAATTATATTAGCACCATGGCCAGCTCTTTCCTGTATATAATCGTTTATCAATCCAATTTCATCGATTGTAATTTCCTCTCTTCCAGAAACAATTAAAAGCAATACATTTTTAGCTCCAGTTATTCTATTGTCATTTAACAGAGGAGAATCTAAAGCAGAAGAAATCGCTTCAATTGATCTTTTAGATCCTGAAGCAACGGCTGAGCCCATTATTGCATTTCCACTATTGTACAATACAGTTCTAGCATCTTTTAAATCTATATTTTGAGTGTAATGATGAGTAATAACTTCAGCAATTCCCTTAGAAGCAGTAGCTAAGACTTCATCAGCTTTGGCAAATCCTTCCTTAAAACCTAAATTTCCATAAATATCTCTTAATTTATTATTATTTATAACTATCAATGCATCGACTTGTTTTCTTAATTTATCAACACCAATTTTAGCTTGATCAGATCTAATTTTACCCTCAAATTGAAAAGGCATTGTTACAATTCCTACAGTCAAGATATCCATTTCTTTCGCCAGCTTTGAAATAATTGGAGCTGCTCCAGTACCAGTTCCTCCTCCCATTCCTGCTGTAATGAAAACCATTTTTGTATTGGTTTCAAACATTTTTCTAATATCATCAAAACTTTCTACAGCTGCTTGTTCACCAATTTCGGGATTAGCGCCTGCTCCTAAACCCTCAGTTAAAGTTATTCCTAGTTGAATTTTGTTTTCAACTGGGCTATTTTCTAAAGCCTGAGAATCTGTATTACAAACTACAAAATCAACACCCTTAATTCCCTTAGAGTGCATGTAATTAATAGCATTACTTCCTCCGCCACCAACACCAATTACTTTAATTACGTTACTTTGATTTTTTGGTAAATCAAATGGAAGATTGTTAATTTCTGGATTTAATTGCATAATTGTTATTTTTATTCAGCGTTATCTAAAAAAGTCTTGAGTGATTGAGTGAATCTTTCAAAAATGGTTGTTCTTTCAACACTATCACTTTTACTTTCACTTTTATTATTACTATTTGATTCAATATTTTCTTCAATTTCTTCTTTATCATTAATCTTTTTAACTTTAGTTGAATTCATAACTAGTCCAACAGCTGTTGCGTACATTGGACTTGAAATTTCAATTGAATTATTACCAGCTAAATGTTCACTTGGATAACCTAATCTTGTGTCCATTCCTGTAATATATTCTACTAATTGTTTAAGATGATTTAGTTGACTTCCTCCACCTGTCAATACGATTCCTCCAATCAACTTTTTTTTCTGTTCTTCATGTCCATAATTTTTAATCTCAATATAAACCTGCTCTATAATCTCGACAACCCTAGCATGAATTATTTTAGATAAATTTTTAAGAGTTATCTCTTTAGGTTCTCTTCCACGAAGTCCGGGTATAGAAACAATTTCATTTTCTTTATTTTCACCAGGCCAGGCTGAACCGAATTTAACTTTTAATAATTCGGCTTGTTTCTCAATTATGGAACACCCTTCTTTAATATCATCAGTTATCACATTACCTCCAAATGGTATTACGGATGTATGTCTGATTATTCCGTCCTTAAAAATAGCTAAGTCTGTTGTTCCGCCACCAATGTCAATTAAAGCTACACCTGCCTCTTTTTCTTCTTGACTTAGAACTGCGTCAGCAGAAGCTATAGGTTCTAAAGTGATTCCTTCGAAATCAATTCCAGCGCTTTTGATACATCTAGCAATATTTTTAATTGATGAAACTTGACCAACAACAACGTGGAAGTTCGCTTCTAATCTTCCTCCAAACATTCCAATAGGTTCTTTAATCTCTCCTTGACCATCGACTTTATATTCCTGAGGAAGTACATGAATAATCTCCTCACCTGGTAACATAACGAGTTTATAAACTTGATTAATCAAACTTTCAAGATCATCCTGATCTATAACTTGATCAGAATTTGTTCTTGTTATATAGTCGCTATGCTGTAAACTTCTTATATGCTGTCCAGCGATTCCAACAATTACTTTTTGAATTTTTTCAGAGGAATCTGCTTCAGCTTCGCCAATAGCAGCTTGAATCGATTGAATCGTTTGAGTAATATTATTGACAACACCACGATGAACTCCGAGGCTTTTAGACTTTCCTATTCCAATAATTTTCAATTTACTGTACTCGTTCAATGAACCAATCATTGCTACAATTTTAGTGGTACCAATATCCAATCCAACAAATAAGTTATTTTCTTTCATATGATTTTTTTTGAACAATTACTTGATTTTTAAAATTCAAATTAATTGAACTTATTTTCCCTAAAATACTGTCATTTAAAACAGCCTTATAAAATATTTTATAATTATTAAACCGATTTTTATATCGGTTTAAATCTTTCATTTTAATCAAATATGAAAAATTATTTATGTGAAAAATATATTCATCTTTAATAATTTCTAAACCTATTATATGATCATTTAAAAAATTATCTTTTTTAAAATAAGTACCTAATAAACCTAAATCCTCTAATTCAGTAGAATCAACCTTGCTCATAATTAGAGGAACGCTCTGAGAATAATTTTTAGATAATGGCATTTTATTTCCATTTAAATCAACATAATAATTGCCATTTAAAACTCTAAAAACTGGTTCTTTTTCAATAATCTCAACTCCTATTTGCCCATCTAATCTTAAAGAAACTTCAGCAGAGTCAATAAATGCATTTTCATTAATTATTCTTTCTAAACTTTTCAAATTTAAATCTCTTTTTATAAGCTTTAAAGAAACAGAATCACTTTGTTTTAACAATTTATTAACCGATTCCTCAGATATAAACTTAAAATTAGAATCAAGGTAATTAATACTATTAAAATCAATTTTTCTTTCTCCATTTTTAACTATACTAAAAGCTGTTAAAAAAATAACTAAAAAAAACATTATCAATAATTTAAATACTCGTAATTTCATTTTAATTCAATATTGCATTTTTAATATTATCTACTTCTTTTGAAATATCACCAGCACCCATCACCACTATTACCTCGGTTTCTGATTTAACAATGTAATCTGTCAAATCAACTCTTTCAACTAATTTTTTTTTATTATTATGAATCCTATTTAATAGTTCTTTAGAACTGACTCCTTTGATGGGTTTTTCTCGTGCAGGATAAATATCTATTAGTACTATTTCATTAAACTTTGACAACTCACTTGCAAACTCATCCATAAAATCCTTTGTTCTTGAAAATAAATGAGGCTGAAAAATTGCCATTATTTTTTTATTAGGATATAAAGAATAAACTGAATCATAAATAGCTCTAATTTCATTTGGGTGGTGAGCATAATCATCAATCAGTATCTTAGGAGTTTTTAAAACATAACTAAATCTTCTTTTAACTCCTTTAAATGTCCCAAGTGATTTCACCAAATCATCATCTTGAAGTTTTAAATTCTTACAAATTGCAAAAGCAGCTAAAGCATTGCATACATTATGTTTCCCTGGCATTTTAAACTTGACATCTTTACATATTGAATTTTGATATTTAATATCAAAATAAGCGCAGTCATTTTCAGATCTATAATTTTCTACAGAATATTTGGCTTTAGAATCAAAGCCATAATCAACTCCATCAATAGGCAAATCAAAACTTTTGAAAAGCACACCATTTTCTTCTAAATTTCCAGCAAACTCCTTGAAAGATTCTTCTAATTCTTTTTCAGAACTATATATGTCTAAATGATCTGGATCAATGGAAGTTATACATGCAATATTTGGCTTCAAAGTTAAAAAAGACCTATCAAATTCATCAGCTTCAACTAAGATAATTTCTTGACCATTTTCTATCAAATTACTATTGTAATTTTCTGAAATACCCCCAATAAATGAAGTAAAACTTACATTATTTTCATACAGTAAATGTGATAAAATAGTTGAGGTTGTCGTTTTACCATGAGTTCCTGCTATGGCAATACAAAATTTATTTTTAGAAATAACACCCAATATTTGTGATCTTTTCAAAATATTAAAACCATTTTTTGTAAAATAGTCTAATTGAATATTATCTTTTGAAATAGCAGGTGTGTAAACTACCAATGTATTTTTTTTATCTTTAAACTGGCCTGGTATAATATTAGAATTTGATTCATAATTAATTTGAGCACCTTTTTTTGACAAGCTTAAAGTTAGATCTGTTTTTGTTTTGTCATAACCGCCAACTAATTTTCCTCCATTTAAAAAATACAATGCAATTGAAGACATTCCTATTCCTCCAATACCAATAAAATATACTTTACTATAATTTATTTTCATTTTTTAATCTTGACTTAATTTGTTCAATAATTTCAATTGTTGCTTTGGGCCTTGCTAATAACTTTATAGCTTTAGAGAGTTCATTACTATAAGATTCATCATTAATTAATTTTTTGAAAACTCTAAAAAATTTATCGTTTAAATCTTTTTCTTTTACCATAACTGCCGCATTTTTATTAACGATATTTAAAGCGTTTTTTGTTTGATGATCCTCTGCCAAATTTGGAGATGGAATGAAAACAACTGGTTTCCCAACAATACATAGTTCAGAAATTACACTAGCACCAGATCTTGAAATAATATAATCTGCCGAGCAATATGCTTTATTCATATCCTTTATAAATGGAAATACTTTAATTTTTTTTGAGTTAAATTTTTTACATGAATCATAATACATGTTGCCACATTGCCAAATAATTTCAATTTTATTATTATCAAAAAAATCTAAATTTTTTGAAATAAATTCATTTATATTTTTAGCTCCCAAACTTCCTCCCAATACTAATAAGACCTTACTAGGTCTATTGATTTTAAAAAAATCATCTGATTCTTTTTTAGAAACTTTTGATTCAAATATTTCATTTCTAACAGGATTTCCAGTAAATAAGATTTTATTAACTGGGAAATACTTATTCATATTATCGTAAGCTACACAAATTGTTTCAACAGAATTTGATAATATTTTATTTGTAAGTCCAGCATAAGAATTCTGTTCCTGAATAAGAGTTGGGAGTCTTAATTTTGAGGCTATGTATAAAATGGGGCCACTAGCAAAACCTCCTGTTCCAATTACAAAATCAGGATTGAATCTTTTAATAATTAAATAAGATTTAATTAAACTGTGTAATATTTTAAATGGAATTAATAAATTAGAAAAATGAATCTTTCTTTTAATTCCGCTAATCCATAAACCTATAATATCGTAACCACGTTCAGGAACTTTTTTCATCTCCATTCTATGTTTAGAACCAACGAATAAAATTTCTGAGGAAATAAAGCTTTTAGATAATTCATCTGCAATAGAAATAGCTGGGTAGATATGTCCACCAGTTCCTCCACCTGAAATTAAAAATTTATATTTCTTCACTTAAAACATTTAAGGGATTACTATTATCTATTTTTTCTCCATTTTTTTTATTCACACTAACACTTAAAACTATTCCTACTGCCATAAATGTCATCCAAATTGAAGTTCCTCCAGTACTTATTAAAGGAAGTGGTTGACCAGTTACTGGAAAAAGCTGTACAGCTACACCCATATTTATATAAGCTTGAAAAATAATTGGTAATCCAACACCTAGTGCAAGTAATTGTCCAAAAACAGTTTCAGATTTATATGAGACTATTATAAATCTAAATAAAAGCCAAGTATATAATAATAATATAGAAATAGCACCTATTGTACCATATTCTTCAGTAATTATAGCATAAATAAAATCTGAAGTACTTTGTGGAAGTAGATTTTTCATTGAACTTTTTCCAGCTCCAACTCCAAAAACTGAACCATTGGCAATAGCTGATTTAGCTCTAATTATTTGATAATTTGCTTGTCCTCCTTGAGAACCCAAATAATTTTCAATACGATTGGTCCAAGTATCTATTCTGTTTGGCATCATTTCAGGATAACTCTTAGCCAAAAGAATGAAAAATGTTAGGAAAAATATTCCTGAAAAAATTATTCCAATTAAATATTTAATTGGATATCGACCAATAAATATCAGAGTCAAAATCATTAAAAATATCATTGCAGCAGTAGAAAAATTTGAAGGCAAAATCAATAAAATAATAATTGATATTGGTAACCATAATGGCAGAACTGATTTGCTAAATTTTATTTCTTGGCTATAGTTTTTTGATAAATAAGAAGCCGTATATACCATTAAAATTACAATTGCCATTGATGAGGGTTGAAAGGACAAACCAACTACTGGTAGCTTAATCCATCTACTTGCATTAGCACCATCAATTAAATTCCCTTGTAGGGCAGTTAGTAATAATAAAATAATTATAACAGGTAAACCAATAATAGATAAACCTTTAAAATATCTATAAGGAATTAAATGAGTAGCGTACATAATTAACATTCCAATAAAAATTATTGCTACATGCTTTATCATATTTGAAAAAATAAGATCATTTCCAAAATTTGAACTAGCACTATAAACTGGTAAAAAAGAAAAAACAGCAAGTAAAGACACGATGGTCCATATTATTTTGTCACCTTTTATTTTTTCTAAAATTTTCCTCATTAAAGTTTTCTTACGCATTCTTTAAATTGATTTCCTCTGTCCTCATAATCTTCAAATAAATCAAAACTTGAACAAGCAGGTGATAATAACACCGCATCGTTTGGCTTTGCAATTTTATATGCAAAATTAACAGCCTCAGACATACTTGTGGTTTCTAAAATTAAATCTGAAATAGAAGAAAAAGTCTCTATAATTTTTTTGTTGTCAAGACCTAAACAAATAATAGCTTTTACCTTCTCTCTTACCAGAGGCAATAATTCATTATAATCATTTCCTTTATCGACTCCACCAACTATCCAAACAGTAGAATTTTTCATTGAATCTAAAGCATAATAAACAGCGTTCACATTAGTAGCCTTAGAGTCATTTATATATTTAACTTTTTGAATAGTAAGCACATTTTCCATTCGATGATTGATAGACTGAAAATTACTTAAAGATTCTTTTATGTCTTGATTTGTAATCTTTAGAAGATGAGCAACGGTTGCTGCTGCCATACTATTTTGAACATTATGTTTTCCTTTTAGGGATAAATTTTCTAATGATATCATAAATTGATTTTTATTTATTTCCGATTTTAAACTATTTTTTTCTATATAAGTTTGATTAGACAAACGACCTTTTGTAAGTGAAAAAGGTATTTTAGACGAGCTTATTTTCCTTGATTTTAACTCATTATCTATTGTATTATCTTGAGAATTATAAATTAGATAATCAGAACTTGTTTGATTATTAACTATATTAAATTTAGCATCTACATATTTTTCAAAACTGTAGTCGTATCTTTCCAAATGATCTGGAGATAGATTAGTTATTACTGCTATAGCGGGTTTGAATTTATTGATCCACTCCAATTGAAAACTACTTAATTCTAATACGATATAATCAAACTTATTCTTTGCAATTAAGAAAGCTAAACTATTACCTATATTCCCTCCAATACCAACATTTAAACCCGACGTTTTTAAAATATGATATATTAAACTTACAGTTGTAGTTTTTCCATTTGATCCAGTAACTCCAATTATTTTTGCATTAGTGAATCTACTAGCAAATTCGATTTCTGAAATGATAGGAATGTTCTTTTTAATAATATTATTTATTAAAACAGAATCATTAGGAATTCCTGGGCTTTTAACAATTTCGCTTGCTTTTAAAACTTTATCTATACTGTGCGCTCCCTCCTCAAACTCTATACCATTATCTATCAATATTTCTTTGTATTTCAATTCAATTAAATTTTTATCAGATAAAAAAACCGAAATTCCATTTTGACTTGCTAAATAAGCAGCTCCAACCCCACTTTCTCCTCCACCCAATACAATCAAATTATCATTCATTCTATCTAATTTTTAATGTTATTAGTGAAAGAATAGCCATTAATATTCCTATAATCCAAAATCTAACTGCAATTTTACTTTCATGATAACCTAGTTTTTGAAAATGATGATGAATTGGTGACATCAAGAATATTCTTTTTCCGACCCCTGATCTATTTTTTGAGTACTTAAAATAACTTACTTGAATTATTACTGAAAGAGTTTCTATAAGAAAAATTCCACAAATTATTGGTAGAAGAAGTTCTTTTCTAACAATAATTGCTATTACAGCTATTACTCCTCCAATAGTCAAACTTCCAGTATCTCCCATAAAAATTTGTGCGGGAAAAGTATTATACCATAAAAAACCTATTAATCCTCCAATAAAAGCTGAAATAAAAATAACTATCTCACTTATTCTTGGGATATACATCACGTTCAAGTATTCAGAAAATATTATGTTACCCGAAACCCAAGCAAATATGCCAAGTGTAAGGGTGATTATCACAGAAGAACCAGCTGCTAATCCATCTACTCCATCAGTTAAATTGGCTCCATTTGAAACAGCACTAACTATTAAAATGACAAAAAACACAAAAACAATTACACTAAACTTTTTTGACTCGTTTCCTGTCCATGAAATTAAATATGAATAATCTAATTCATTATCTTTCAAAAAAGGAACTGTTGTTTTAGTTGATTTATATTCAATTTTTTTTTGAATTTCATCAACCCCATATTGATCTTTAATAGTAACGTCTGGATGATAAAATAAAGTCAAGCCTATTATTAGACCTAAAGAAATTTGTCCTATTAATTTAAATTTACCCCTGAGACCTGCCTTATTTTTTTTAAAAATCTTTATGTAATCATCTGCAAATCCAATAAAGCCTAACCAAATTGTGGTAAAAATTAATATTATTATGTAAATATTTTTAAAATTTGATAAAAGCAAAACAGGTATTATTGTAGCCATAATTATTATTAAACCACCCATTGTAGGAGTTCCTGTTTTTTCTTTTTGGCCACTTAGACCTAAGTCTCTTATTGTTTCTCCTATTTGTTTTTTTCTTAGAAAATTAATTATATGTTTTCCGTATTTTACAGAGAGCATTAGTGAAAAAATAAATGCTAATGCAGATCTAAATGACAAGTATTGAAATAAACTTGCACCAGGTAATTGATATTTTAATTCTAAGTATTCAAATAAAAAATATAACATATCATTTCTGTTTTTTTAAAAATTCTTGAAGTATTTTCTTGTCATCAAATTCTGTTTTAACATCTCCCAGTATCTGAAATTTTTCATGACCTTTTCCTGCAACTAATATGACATCATTTCCATAGTTTATTTCACAAGCATACTTTATAGCTTTTTTTCTATCTATAATATTAGAAACCTTGTGAAGATCTTTTTTATCAACACCAGATTGTATTTGATCAAGAATTAATTTTGGATCTTCAAACCTTGGATTATCTGATGTAAAAATAACTTTATCACTCAATGAAGCTGCAATTTTCCCCATTATAGGTCTTTTATCTTTATCTCTATCTCCACCACAACCAATTACTGTTATTAGAGATTCATCATTTGATTTTAATTCAATTAATGTTTCCAATATCTTTTGAACTGAGTCTGGACTATGTGCATAATCTACAATTCCAATTTTATTTATACTTCTACTAATAATTTTATCAAATCTGCCATCAACTGTGTTTAATGCACTAATTTTATTTAATATCTTTTCTTCGTCTAACTCAAAGCATTTGGCTAGGCTATAGGTTGCCAAAATATTATAGGCATTAAATTCTCCTATTAATTTTGTCCAAATTTCCGATCCATTTATTAACATCTTCATTCCATTAAAGTCTTTTTCAAAAATTTTGAGGGAAAAATCTGCTCTAGATTTTAAAGCATATTTATAAATTTTTGCGCAAGAGTTTTGAGTCATGTAATTACCATTCTTATCATCTATGTTTACAATAGCAAATGCATTGTTATTTAAAGAATCGAAAAACATCTTTTTAACATCTCTATATTCACTAAATGTTTTGTGATAATCTAAATGGTCATGAGAAAGATTAGTAAAAACTCCAGCACTAAAATTTAACCCAGAAATTCT
>MDTC01003822.1_pt1 | contig 11323 bp, 13 predicted proteins | sample 811181 | NCBI WGS metagenome assembly MDTC01 (sample SAMN05326644, study PRJNA326480) | marine metagenome | isolation source: seawater | place: Pacific Ocean: North | collected 2011 | reverse complement strand
TTAGACAAATTGATAATTTACGATGATCAGGAAAACATTCAAGTACCGTTTGATGCTAATTGGCAAGATATTATCCAAAATGTTGAGAGGAATGATTTATTATCTCTAAGAGAGAACCTTTTAAAAAAATGCAAAATCCCCAAAAACAAAAGTGACAAAAAATACATTCCGCAAAGAGGCATTTCCTTAAAGCCATTTGTTCTACTCTTTGACGAATATTATACTGAGAATTATCGGATGAGCGAAGCTATAAACTTAATTGAAACTGCTTCAAAGATAGTCTTTATTGGTACTTCTTTTAGTGTGAACATCACAAGTATTGCCTTAGAAATTGCAATGGAAAACAACATTCCAATTGAAATTGTCGACCCAGAACCAGTAGAGGTAGACTATTCAAACACAACATACCATCAGTTAACTGCAGTTGAATACTGTAAAATGCGATCTAAGTAGCGTCATAATATGCTCCAAACCTTCATATTTAATTACTTCAATCATAAAATAACATCGTACAAGATAATCCCACGGTTTGAAAAGTTCTTAACGGTAATTTTAGATTTTTCATCAAATCTTATTTCAGCTTCTCTAAATAACTTTTGGCATTCAATAAAGGCTTTCTCATCTTTGTATTCCCACATATTCCCAAGTCTATATACCCCCTCCTTGTTCCAGATTTGACTAACAGTTTGTCTCACAGCCCCAGCTTTTTTAAACCTTGGTAACATATCTTGAATAACAGCTTGCCATTCCTCAGCTCCCACTTTCATATCACTATTAGTGGCGAAATCTGAAGTTATATAGCTCATTAGTTTTGATTCAGTCACCTTATTCTCCTATATATATAAAGTCTCTTTCCTTACTATAACTGAGCAAAGTATTGGTTTCAAATTAAAGTGATTTTGGGATCAATGGTTTTGCTACTGCTATATTAACACCTGCAATGACTATTACGATAATGCCACATATTCCTGCAAATGTGGGTGTTATACCCCAAAATAGCCAACTAAAAAAACCGGCTGAAATGAGGTAAGTATATTCATATATTGCAGCATAGCTAGGCCTCGAAATCTGATAAGCCTTAACCAAGAGGTAAATTGCTAGGGAGGATAAAAAGCCAAGAAAACTCATAATTACCCAAAAAAAACTATCCGGATTGTTCCAAGGCTTAAATATAAAAGGAGCCTGTATTAATAAAGATTGTGTTACTGGGTTGAAAGTGAAGAAGATTGTTAAGATTAGTCCGACCAAACCAATAGAAAATAAAAAGCATAATAGAATTGCTAACGGTTCTTCATACTGCAAGTAACGATTTGTAACGATTGCTGCCATGCCGTAGAAAGCGCCTGCAAGTATGGGAAAGATATGATAAAGGGTAAGCCCTGAATAGTTCTTTCCTAAAATAAGTACTACACCAAAAGAGCCTAGACAAATTGAAAGAATTTGTCTTTTACTTATCTTCTCTCTAAAAAATACACCAGAAATAATTAGTACAAATATGGGTGCAGTAAAAAGGCCTGCACCAGCTTCTGCAATTGGCATTATGGGAATTACGCTAAAGTATAAAATCATAGCAATAACATTTAAAAATGTACGTATTATTATTGCCAACCATTTTTTCGGTATAATATTAGCACCAGTGAAGTAGGCAAAAAGTAATACTATGGTACTGGCACAAAGTGAACGTGAGAAATGAAACTGACCTACACTAACATCGTCAGAAACAAGTAAAGTGAGATTATCAGCAAATCCAAAGATTGATATGCCTGATACCAAAAGGACACCACTTTTGGCTAAGGGAGAAAGGTTTTTAAATGATGCCATGTAAAATTTAAATTTCTTAATAACTAAACATTTGTCAGCTACAGTAAAGCTTGTGATGTGTTCTTACTAATTATTATACAAACTTTTCTAGGTTTCTACTTTTAATTAATGCTTCAATTGTGGGTAGTTTACCTCTGAATGACTTATAAAGTTTTTCAGGTTCATCAGAGCCACCTTTAGCTAAAATGTTGCCCTCAAAACTCTTAGCGAGTTTTTCATCAAAAAGATCGCCAGTTTCTTCAAAAGCTAAAAACGCATCTTCGTCCATCATTTCCGACCAGATATAGCTGTAGTAGGCTGAAGCATAACCACTTCCGCTAAAAATGTGGGAAAAGTGCTCTACTTGATGCCTAGGAAAAATTGCATTATGTAATTTGATTTTTTTTAGAACTTCTCTTTGTTTTTCTAATGGATCCTTGCATGAAGCATCTGAATGTATTTCAATATCAACTAGGGCTGAAGCTAAGTACTCCATTGTGTCAAAACCTGAGTTAAAGGATTTAGCAGCTGAAAGTTTATTCATTAACTCCTTGGGAATGGATGTGCCATCCTTTATACTAATAGCAAATTGGCCCATTACCTCGTTACTATCCAACCAATGCTCAAACCATTGGCTTGGCAGTTCCACAAAGTCTCTTGGCACATTAGTTCCAGAAATCATTTCAAAATCAACATTGGATAGTAGTTGATGCAAAGCATGGCCAAACTCATGAAAGAGAGTTTTGGCTTCATCATAAGATAACAAACATGGAGAACCAGGTTGAGGTTTTGTAAAGTTACATACATTGAGTACTATTGGACTTACTCTTACATCATTTATTTTTTTTTGGTTTCTTAGTGTGGAACACCAGGCCCCAGATCGCTTACCTGCCCTAGAGAAATAATCTCCAATAAAGAGCCCTAAATCAATGCCGTCTCTTGTAATCTCAATTACTTTGCAATCTGGATGGTAGCCTTTTATTGATGTTATTTTACAATCCAATTTGAATAAGCGATTTACAGCATAAAAGATGCCATCTAGCAGTTTGTCTAGTTGAAAAAAGCCTTTAATATCTTCTTCACTAAAATTATATTTGGCCGCTCGTTTTTTTTCGGCATAATACCGCCAGTCCCATGGTTCTAAACTTCCGTTAAAACCTTCATTGTGAAGTAATTTAGTTAAGTCCTGGGCTTCACTAGTAACTTTTTTACTAGTAGCCTCCCAAATGCTAAGTAGAAGATTTTTTACTACTTCAGGCTTCTTAGCCATTTCTGTCTCTAACCGGTATTCAGAATATGTTTTAAAACCAAGTATGTTGGATAGTTCAGTTCTGAGTTGAATAGTCTGGCTCATTATTTTTTTGTTGTTACTGTTATCATGCATTAGACCACGAGTTTTCCAAGCTTCTAGAACTTTTTTTCTTAAAACTCGGCTAGATGAAAATTTAAGAAATGGGATGATTAATGACTCAGTTAAATTTAAACAATAACCTTCTTCATTTCTCTCTAAAGCAATTTTTTTCATATCTAAAAGTAAAAAATTAGGTAGATCTGAAACCTCCTCTGGGCTTAAACTTAAAAACCAGGATTTTTCATCTTTAAGTATATTCTGAGAAAAATGAGTCCCTAATAGGGCCAACTCTTCTTGAATTTTCTGGAATCTCAGCTTTTTTTCCTTTTGTAAAGCAACACCAGACCTCATAAAGTCTCTTCTTAAAAGCGTAATTACCCGTTCTTCCTGACTTGATAGCTTAATTTTGGTTTTTGATTCCCATATATCGTTAATTCTCTTAAAAAGATTTAAATTTTGATAGATTTTTGAAAAATGTGCAGCAATCTTAGGTGCTATTTTTGTTTTTATCTTATCTCTTGCTTTGTTCGAATCTGTTGCACACAGATTATAAAAGATAGAAAGAATTTCTGTTATTTTATTTCCTGAATTTAAGAATGGAGTAACAGTATTTTTGAACGTTGGCGAGGAGACTTCACCACAAATAGCCTCAACTACTGAATTTTGTGTGTTCATTGCTGTATCTACAGCTTGTTCAAAATGTGAGTCATCTATCGCATCGTATGGAGGAAGTTTGTTAGTTTTACTCCAGCCAGAGAGAAGTGGGTTTGTCATATTTCCTCCTTTTTAAAAATTTTTAACCATACTTGGGAAGTAATTTTAAGGTAGAATTAACGAGCTGTTAAAATCCCAGCATTTTCCATTATCATCAATATTAAGGGCATCAAGGACATTTTTTAATTTATTTGCTGCATACTGGCTGGTAAATAATTTTTCAGTTGGGACATTGCTTTGAAATGGTTCAGACAGCTTGCTATTAACAGTACCAGGATGTAGGCCAACGACAATTGCCTTAGGACACCTTCTGCGCACCTCTATACTAGTATTCTTTATAATCATATTTAAAGCTGCTTTGGAAGCTCTGTAACTATACCAACCGCCTAATTGATTATCAGAAATACTTCCTACCCTCGCAGAAATAGCTGCTAAAATTCCAGGTCGGTCCCTAGATAAAAATTTATTAAAGTGCTTAAAAATTAGGGCAGGTCCTATACTATTTATTGCAAATATTGTTTGAAATTTTTCAACAGATATGTCTCTTAATGATTTTTCTGGAAAAAAATCCTTGGTGTGTAAGGCCCCTGAAGCGATGATTAAAGCATCAATTTCAACTTCTCCAAAATACTTAGATGCAACCACAGAAATTGAATCTTCATTGACAAGGTCAATGTGGTCTTCAACTACATTAGGTAAGCTAATGTTAGTTTTTTTTCTTGAAAAGGCAAAAACTCTTGTAGAATTCTCATCAGAATAAAGTCTAGTTAAAGCTGAACCAATAGAGCCAGAGGCCCCAATTATAACAACATTCTTTGGCATAAGATACTTCCTGTTGAAAGTGCAGAAAAAATACAGCATTGGTTTTTCACCAAGATTAATACATATGCTCAAAAAAGATAAAAAAACAGTAGTATCCTGAAATTTATTAAGCTGAAGGTTGTTAGCATCAATATAAGAGGGAAAAAATTAAATTATGAATCTTGTTGTATGATAGAGGAAGTGATAATATTTTCACATCGAGCCATAGTAGAAAGTAACAATGAATGACTGATTATACATCGAAAATATGTGTTGCTTGTTCGGCGGATGCCCAGCCAGCTTCAACTAACGAAGTAAATGATTTTTTAAAGGAATATTTAGAATGGCATTTGGCAACTGATGTTTCTTTTCCTCAATTAAGGCGCGAGTATCGTTTTAAAAACTTTACGGATGCTCAAATGTTTACAAATTTAATCGGAGATTTGGCTGAAGCTGAAGGACATCATCCCAGTTTATTGCTTGAATATGGTAAAGTCATAGTTAGGTGGTGGAGCCATAAAATTGAGTCTTTACACATAAATGATTTTATACTTTCTTCAAAAACTGAAGATATATATAAGTCAAAATTCTAAGATCTCGTTAGGGTTAAAATGAAACAAAAAAATGTTCTCGGTACTGAGCTAGAAGTTTGCGGTCTAGATCCAAAAACAGGTTTTTTTAGGGATGGCTGTTGCAATACTAATCAACTCGATGTGGGAAGTCATACAGTATGTGTCAAGGTTACTGAGGATTTTCTTACTTTCTCTAAGGGCAAAGGGAATGATCTAAGTACACCAAGGCCAGAATTTTCATTTAAGGGCTTAAAGGCAGGTGATAGCTGGTGTTTATGTGCTGCACGATGGCTGGAAGCGGAAGTGGCGGGATGTGCTCCTAAAGTAAAGATGCTTTCAACTAATATTAAAGCTTTAGAAATAATTGATTTGAGCACGCTGAAACAGTACCAAGTTGACTTAAACTGACTGAACTACTTTTGGCTTATTTAGTTATACTGATAGTACGACGTAGTCTTTATATTTGTGCTGGTATTTATTTTAATAGCCTTAGATAATAAATACATGAAGCATGAGGTAAATAAAGATTGGATTTCTCTTGGAATTGGAACCTGTTTATTAGAAATCCTTGCTTTAACGACAATTGCAACAATTGTTAAATATTTATCTCCAGAAATACAGATTATAACAATCTTATTTTTTAGGTACGCTTTCTCTTTACCGTTGCTATTCTTATTTGGTTTTTTCCAAAGAGGAAAAAACCTCTTAAGGATTAATAGAAGGTTAACTTTAGCTATAAGAATAGTTGTAGGGATAACGGGCTTAACGTCTTATTTCATGGCAATCGGAATTATCGGTATAGGAAAAACTATTGCTCTTGGCCAATTAGTAACAATATTTATAACTATTTTGGCTCCCATATTTCTTGCTGAAAAGGTTGGGGTGAGACGCTGGATTGCCGTAATTATTGGTTTTCTTGGTTCACTAATTATAATAAACCCGAGTCAAGAAGGCTGGCTCAGCTATGGGATCTTATGGGGTTTAAATAGTGCTCTCTTTTCTGCATTGCTCAATATTTTCTTACGAAAATTAGGTTCAACAGATCATCCAATAAGTACGGCGCTTTGGTATAATATTGCAGGGTCGGGACTTTTTACTTTTCTTTTCCTATTTATGAATTACTCCCTACCAGAGGACAAATATGTATTGCTAATTTTAATCGCGTCTGGTGCATTATCCAGTATTCAGCAATTCTTACTGGCATTTAGCCGTTCATTGGCTCCTGCGATTATTTTAGCCCCACTGCAATACCTTGCAGTGCCTATTTCTTTTTTTGTAGCGATTAATTTCTTTGATGAGAACTTAGGTCTAAACTTTATACTTGGAAGTTGTATCATTATAGGCTCTACGTTCTATATCAGTCTAAAGCCTAAATGGTAACTATTTCTAATGGGTATTCTATTTGTAAGCCAAGAAAAAATCTTTACTTTATTCTCTTTTTGTTAAATTTAACTTGAATGCTTTAAAGGTAGTATTATTCAATAATTTTTCTTTAATAAATTAAATTTGGGTATATAAGTGGCTAGTTTTTTTGCCTATCTGGAGGGATTATTCCTTGGTTTATCTCTTATTATAGCAATAGGAGCACAAAATTTGTTTGTATTCCACCAAGGGTTAATAGGAAGATATGTTTTCTTAATCTGCCTATTCTGTGCAGTTTCTGATGCTTTGTTAATATATATTGGTTATTCTGGTATGTTTTTTATTTTGAATAAAAATGAGAATTTGCAAACATTTTTATTTATTTTAGGATCTTTATGGGTTTCTGTTTATGGAATTATGAAGATTCGAGAGGGAGTCAACATTAAAGATTCTCGATCTTTTGAGATGCTAAATAACAATCAATTGGATAGGAGTCTGAGCAAGACTTTAATAATGTTGGCTGGTATAACTTGGCTAAACCCTCATGTCTATTTGGACACAGTTTTTCTAATAGGTAGCATAGCAAATACTGTTGATACAAATAATCAAAGAGTTTTTATTTTTGGGGCAATGAGCGCTAGTTTTATATTTTTTTTCTTTCTTGGATATATTGGTAATAAAATTGGACCATTACTCAAAACCCATACCTTATGGAGAAGAACTAATATTTTTCTAGGTTTGATAATGTTAGCTATTGGAATACATTTAGGTGTGTCAGGATTATGAAGCTACTGAACTTCAAGCTAAAATTGTATAAACTAATTATTCGTCAAATAAAATTCTAAAAGTTTTTTTCTAGTTTTATAGATTGGTGTATTCCCCATACTAATGTTCCCAACAGGATTCCATTCATAATGTGCCAAACAAAATGAGTTCCCACTGGTATAATATTACAAGAAATAATATCAATTGTTCTGAAAAAAATTGATATTGAAAGAAATAAGGCAGAACAAAATAATATCACACTCATCTGAGCAAATTCTTTTCTAATAAGATATGATAGGAAACAAATAGGATGATAAAGGAAAGATACAAAGTTGAACCATTAAGACTTCCAAAAGATATAGTGGCCAGCTGGCTTACAAAAAAGCTGAATGGCACCAGGCAAAGGGCAATTATAATCGAGGTAATAGTATTTAGCTTCAGAAGGTAATAATTTGAGCCAAAAATATAGGTTACTCCAAATAACATTATAGAAACTGTATCTATCAACCCTGCTAATATATTGGCAAAAGTGTGAAATAAAAAAGAGGCCACGCCTATAAGAATTATTTGAAGTGAGAGAAATATACAGAGCTTATTTTGCCTTGTATTAAGAACTAACATAAAACCAGCTAGAATAAAAATCAGATTTGTTAAAGCGTTAATAGGCTCATTCCAGAATCCGGCGCCATGTCTTTCACAATAAATATTCAACGATGTGAACCAGTTCATTAATAAATAGGCTCACTCAAATTTTTTCTCAATGCAATTAGCACTGATTGCTTTTACCCCTACGCCATCAAGTCTTGTAATATAAAGGTATTTACCCTCTTTATTGAGCCTAGTTTCATTATTTGTTGCTAGCCAATTATTAGTATCATTTTTTGATAAAAATTCTAAATTTGCCGAGCCATAAAAAAAGCGGTCAGTTAAAACTATACCTTCATCTTTGACTATAATCTCAAAATTAAATTGATCAAACTCAGTTGTTACAGTACGAAGTACTTGTATATGCCTTAAGGTTGAACAAGAAAAAGTTGGAAAGGTTGTCTCCTCTTGTGCCCTAATAATCCCAGGAGGGCATGATAATAGAACTATAAATAGCACCTTTAAATAGGTCAAAATGTAGATTCTCATCAGTTTTCTTTTGCTTTAAGTTATAGATAATGAACGACGCAAGTCAAAAATATAATAGCCACACTCGTTTAGGACACACTTTAATTAGTTAATCTAGCCATTTATGAATGAAGAAAAAAAGTAAAATAGATATCTTTGGAGCAGTAGCATTGATTTCATTTTCCTTACTTTTAGGAATAAATCATGTGGTAATTAAGGTTGTTAATAGCGGCTTAGACCCAATATTTTTTGCTGGCATGCGATCTGTCATAGCATTTTTCTTTTTATTAATTTGCATGAAAATATGGAATAAGAGTATTGTATTAAAAAGGAAATACATATTTGTTTCAATCCTTGCAGGGCTAGTTTTTGCTCTAGAATTTCTATTCTTATTCTTGGCATTAGATTTCACAAGCGTCTCAAGAAATTCGATTATTTATTATTCAATGCCGGTATGGTTAGCTTGTCTAGCACATTTTTTTATTCCGAATGAGCGGTTAAACTTTTTGATGGGTATTGGTCTTATAATGGCCTTTGTGGGTGTAACACTCTCAATTTTAAATGGTGTTAACGACTTTTCCTTATCTGCTGAAACCTTTTGGGGAGACGTTTTAGCAATTCTTGCCGCATTTACCTGGGCACTACTTATTCTCTTAGCCAAAGGAACAAAGTTTAAGGAAGTTAATCCTGAAATACAGCTTGTTTGGATGGTGATGGTATCAGGACCAGTCTTAATACTATTTTCATTAATATTAGCAGATCCCATCCGTGATTTTCAAATAATTCATTTGTGGGGGTTATTATTTCAGTCAATTATTGTTGTAGCGGGTGGTTTCCTTTCCTGGTTATGGCTTCTCTCTATTTATCCTGCTTCAGGTGTAGCTAGTTTTTCCTTTTTAACGCCAATTTTCACAATTTTCTTTGGTTGGCTGATTTTAGGCGAAAGCTTGACTATTAATTTCCTATTTGCTGCTTTCTTAGTGATTTTTGGTTTAATTCTAATTAACTGGAAAACTTAAAACAGATTAAATGTTTGAGCTCAATAATTTTTAGAAACAGTCTCAGCGCATAAATTTGGATTAGTCTCTAAGCTAGTGCAAACCAGCATTGATGCATCATTTTTTATTTTACTACACCCAAAACAAGCGATGATGATTACCAGAAAAGTAAGTGATTTAATAAACATCTTATATCCTCTTATACATATTATTAATGTAACGGCTAAAAATCTCACGTGATCATACAATGATCTTATAGACCTCAAATTAAATAAAATGAATCAATTTTTATCCTCTTGGATATTTGGCCATTCACCAGAACGTTTCAGTTTTTGGAACCTGCGTAATCTTTCAGGTTTTTTTGTGTTGCTAAATACTTGTTCCCAGTCAGTTTCGACTACGTCCCCTACATATAAATTTCCTTTAGAATCGTAAGCGATGGCGTGTGGTGAAACAAATTGGCCCGGTAAAAGCCCAGGTTTTCCATCCTTATTCATTCGAAACAAGAGCTTACTATTGTGGTCAATAATGCTTAGAAAAGGACCTAAATTTGGAAACCTTTTATTCACTTCTAAGTAAGGTGCTAACTCCCCAATAATTAAATCAGGACTATTTCCAGGGGTAATTGCTAAGCCACTTGGCCTGTGAATATTTCCTACTTGTTTCTCATATTTACCATTCTTATCAAAAATTTGTATTCTTGAATTTTCTCTATCGGCAACATAGATCCACCCATTCTGATCACAGCAGATATTATGAGGAAGATTAAATTGCCCAGGCCCCGTACCTGGTTCACCCCAAGATCTAATATATTTCCCACTTTGGTCAAATTCATGGATAGCAGCATTTCCGTAACCATCAGATATCAAGATATTTTCATTAGGAGTAAGGGTTGAATGGGTGCAATGGCAAAAGGGTAGGCCGCTCATAAATCCTGCTGTTCGCCCTGGGACGCCTATTTCTAATAATAGCTTACCTTCAAGAGTAAATTTTCTTAGAGTATGATCTCCATTATCAGTTAAATAAATACAGTTATCAAAACCAATGTGAGCTCCATGTGGATTTTTAAATAAACCATGTCCCCATGTTTTTAACAGTTCTCCCATAGGGTTGAGCACCACTATAGGATTCTCACTTCTATTAAACAAATAAACATTATCTTTTTGATCAACTGCAATTCCTGCTACATCTCCTATGCTGATTGAATTAGGGAGATTAGTTGCAAAGCTTGTTGGTTGAAATGCATAATTTAACAATATAGGGTGTCCTTTATTTGTAAATTTGGCTGAGATGCAAATAATGAGGAAAATCTGCAATTGATTTTCTTGAAGTGTTATTTAATTATAGGTGAGATCTGAAAGTAAAATCAAATACATTCGAATAATAAAATTAAAAGAAGCCACAAGTAATCAAGTTAACCAAGCATTGGACGTTTTTTTTAATTGAATATTGAGTATTTTATCCTAATTTTATATAAAGAAAATTATGTTTGGTTTATCAGTAGCTACGACAACCCCTTTTAATAGCGACGGTGAAATTGCCCTAGATACCTTGAGGCACCATGTAGTCAATTCAATAAATTCTGGTGCTAAGTCTATTACGTTTTTTGGGACTACAGGAGAGGGATCTTCATTAAGTTTCAGTGAAAAGTATAAAACGATTTCTTATATAATACCAAAATATTTAAAAGAAGATCAGGTAGTCATAGCAATTATATGTTCATGCGCTAAGGACGCTGTCTCCGAGATTAATAAGTATAATAATATTGGCATTAATAGGTTTTTGATATCACCACCATATTTTTTTGGAAATATAGACTTATTTGGTTTGAAAGAATGGTTCTCAGA
>MDTC01016718.1_pt1 | contig 11325 bp, 12 predicted proteins | sample 811181 | NCBI WGS metagenome assembly MDTC01 (sample SAMN05326644, study PRJNA326480) | marine metagenome | isolation source: seawater | place: Pacific Ocean: North | collected 2011 | reverse complement strand
GGAATCAAACATCAGTCGTGGGCGCGGGGAATGGAGAAGGGGCATTCGAGTAGGTAGTGCGAGGACAGGAGAGGTACATTACTTCATTCCTGATCCGTTTGACGCTAACAATGGCCCCTATGCTGCCAGTTCGGGCGGCGAAGGTATAGTTGCGGACCACGATGGGATCATATATAGCGCAGAGGTTGGGCCGAGATCAATAAAGCGTTACTTTCGCTTTGAATAGTTAACAATATACAACTCTGAGGAATTAATAGTGCATCTATGTTTTACGCATAGGTGTCTCTGTCTTTTTATAGTTTAAATACTGACATGACCAAAATTTTTACATTTAAGCACCGGATTGCCCAGCAATCTGATGTCGGCGCGATAATGCAATTAATGAGCCTCTCTATCGATATAAACATGAGAGCTTTTCTTAGTAGTGAACAAATAGAAGCTAATAAAGAGGCTATGGGTGTGGATCAGACCCTTATCGATGATGGTACATACTTTGTAGTGGAAACATTTAACAGTGGCCAAACTATAATGGTTGGGTGCGGAGGTTGGGGTAAGCGCCGAACTCTTTATGGCGGAAACCACACTGCGGGGCGTGACGATAATTTTGCTAACCCAGAAATAGAGGCTGCCCGAATTCGGGCTATGTATACCCACCCCGATTGGACTAGACAGGGTATTGGTTCATTGCTTTTGGATCTTGGTGAAGGAGCGGCAAGGAAAGCGGGTTTTAAAACGATCGAACTTGGATCAACTTTACCTGGCGAACCTCTTTATCTTGCCAGAGGTTATAAAGAGGTACGGAGAGAAGAAAGGTTGGCAGAAAATGGACATACAAATACGATTATAAAAATGAGCAAAAGCCTTGGCTAAATTATTAGAGCATTTCGTTTAAGGTGTGTGAATTTATTTTCTTAATAAAATCTCTATAGGCTCACAGTCTGGCCATACACTTTATTTGTAATGATCAAGTTATTATGTGGTTTGTTTGCGATGTATTTATTTTATATATTAAAGGCGTCAGATTTCTCTTGTGTGATCACTAAAGGCATTACCGCCCTATCAGGAAATAGTGAAAGATACTTCTACTTTTATATCTGATCTTTCGGAATTTATAAAAACTAACCCAGAGCTCTTTGTTATTACAGGCGCTGGAGTTAGTCATGGCTCGGGTATTCCAACCTATAGAGATGACATTGGCAACTGGAAAGGCAATAGCCCAATTCAACATGCCGATTTTGTAAAAAAAGAATCAAGTCGCAAACGTTACTGGGCGCGAAGCTTTAGTGGCTGGCCTAATGTTTCGTCAGCGAAACCGAATAGTGCTCATCTCGCTCTGGCAGATATAGAGTCTATGGGGTATTTGAAAGCCCTAGTTACCCAAAATGTTGATAGGCTGCATCAAAAAGCCGGGCATCAAAATGTTATTGATCTTCATGGTCGTTTAGATCAAGTAATATGCATGGACTGTGGTAATTTAATTTGTCGCGAAGAATTACAAGAGTGGCTATGTAAAAAGAATCCACACATGTTAGAAAAAGAAGATACGCGACTAGCTTTTCGGCCGGATGGAGATGCCGAAGTTCGAGATGAAATCATTCAAAGGATGAAGGTCCCTAGTTGTTCATCTTGTTTTGGCTTGTTGAAACCCAATGTCGTTTTTTATGGCAGTACCGTAAAAAAAGAAATTGTATATCACCTTAGTGATCTCTTATTGCAGGCTAAAGCTTTGTTGGTGATCGGTACTTCGTTGATGGTTTATTCTAGTTTCCGATTTTGTAAGCAAGCTAATGAAAATTGCATCCCTATTGCTTGCATTAACCAGGGGGCCACAAGAGCTGATAAGCTGTTTTCGTTGAAAGTTGACGGAGACTGTTCGGAAGTACTAAGTGAACTGAGAAATTCACTTATTAGTTAACTACACAGTAATGCTATTCTAACGAAAAATATTTCTATTGAAATTAACGGTATTAGTGGCCTGATACTTACACCACTAATACCTTTATTTTACATATTTTGCTCAACCTCTAACCAAACCTAATTTTTTAAACTCAGGAAATTGTAATTGTCCGAGGAAATTGCGCATAGTTCTCCCAGCGACTAGCTTTTTCCGGCATTTCTTCCTCCGTTAGTTGCACATGCCCATTTATGTCAGTGGCGCGAGAGACAAGTGTGTGATCTCCGGGAGATGGGTCCCAGTCCATAGTAAACAGCTTCCATGAATAACGGGTTGATCTTGGATCTATAGTTGCTTCACGCCAAGGTCCTCCATCGATCTTTATTTCGACATTACTAAGAGGTGTACCATCAGTTAACACAAACCCTGTTATTTTATGCTGTGTACCGAGACGCGTGACACGAACGATGGCTGACTTTAATTGAATTTTGGTAACGGAATTTTCTACCCACCTCTCTTCTCCGCCAATCATTTCTTTCTTTAAGGTTACATAATCGCGGCCCATAAAACGGCCCATGTAACGTCTGTCTTGGATATGAATTTGCGTCAACCACTTAACGTTTGCCACACCGTAATAACCCGGCACAACTAAACGCAGTGGACGGCCATGCCCTTGTGGTAAATCTTCACCATTCATTTCGAGGGCTAGTATATTCTCTTCTCGCATCGCTTCCGCGACTGGTAGGCTTCGAGCAAAAGATTGCTCGACCTCGGTATCTCTGTTGGGAATTTCCTCAGTCCCGCTATCCGCACCAAAAAATACTACTTCCGCACCTTCAGAATTGACTCCGCTCGCATTAAGAATGTCTCTCAGTCGAACTCCTTTCCAATTCGCATTGCCAACTAGACCTTGAAATCTACCAGTATTATTTCCACCACATTCGAAACCAGCATCAATATCGAACTGACTCATGTTTTGTAAATCTTCTAATGTGTATTCAAGCTCTTGATCTACTAACCCGGTTACCTTAAGCCTATAGTTATCTATATCCATCTCCGGCTGGCCATAATGTTGGACAACATAGAAGTCCATATTGTCCGTATAGAAATCAGAAATCATTCTAGTATCTAACCAATGCGGTGCTCCTGGTCGAGCGGGGCCTCTGCTATAGTCTTCTGGCATATCACTAAATGATACTAGTTCTTCTCCTTGCGCTAAGGCAGGAAGTATCCAGTGGGGCATGCTAGCCACTGCACTCGCCGAGACGCCTGCACCGATCGTTTTCTTAATTGCCTCTCGTCTATTAATTTTTTCATCGTTCATGGTCAGTTCCTCTAGTCTTTTTGTTCTTCAGTCTTTTATATTTGAGAAATCGTAAGCTTTCCAATGGTCGGCCCGATATTGATTGGGGTCAGCTAAAACTTTAGATCGAGCCTTTGTAACTTCCTCAACCGTCAGTTTTTTGAAATCACTTGGAAGAGTTTTAGCATTGAACTCATCTAACATCCAATTCAATACATTAGTTAATTGCGCATTTGAAATCGGAGCATGCGCAGAACCAGGCACTCTCGCTAAATAGCCTCGCATAGCTTCTACACTCATCATATAACCAAGTTCGTCGCGTAAGGTGGGGACATTGGGCGGGTTACCTTCGCCAAGTGGGCGATGGCATCCACTGCAATATAATAAATAATTTGTTCGCGGGCTAGCTGCAAAAACACTCTGGGTCAGGAGTGTGAAGACGACTGCTAAAAATGTAAGCCAAATCATCTTATCTTTCATTGTTCTATTCGTCAGACGCGCCTATCACTAGAGAGACAGTACAGTGGTAGCTAGTATTTTCTGTGCCAAAGCACCAGAGGACAGTACTGCTATTACTATTGAAATACACTGGCTTATCACCTTCAGTGTTGTGACAACTACAGCGAGCGCATACGGCTTTTCCACAACAATCGTTGTATGACATCAGATAGTCCCGTCCGTCAACTGGATTAGTACAGGTTCCAACCCAAGTTATAGGCGAGGCCTCTGATCCAGGAGGGCAAGAAGTATAGGTCCCCCCGCAGCATGTGCAGAGTGTTCCGCTCATAGCGCAATAGCGCCAGTAATCGCAGCTTTGTGGATCGCCGATCTCTTCTACAGATTCTTGTGCAAACGAACGAGACACTGGTAGTAATGGGAAGGAGGCTGCACCAGCGACGAACATACCCAGTCTGGAAAGGAAGTGCCTTCTTGACAACTTGCGAGCCATAGTCAGGGTAGTGCGTCGAGCGTGATCATCTATCCAGTAGTATGCTTTATCGATTATTTTGTCTATTTTCATGACGTTTGTTCCACTGCTGATGTTTCGTATTTTGAGTCGACAGAATCCAGTTGAGTACTAACATATTCTTGTACAGTAGCTACACCAGTATCCATGGACTCGATTAAACTTTCTAGATGCTCTCTTGTATTGACGAGGCCTTTGCTTTTTAAGGTCCCGTCCGATCCGATTAGTACGGCAAACGGAAGTTTACTCACTTGATAATACATACCCACGGATTGAGATACAAAATAAGGATAGGTCTCTATCTTTAAATCTTTAATATAAGTTTTGTGTTGTTCGATATCTTCGCCATCACTGCCGAATGCCAAGCTCAATCGGTTATTCTCAGATTTTGCTAAGGATTTTGCAGTTGGCACTAGGGTCTTGCATACTGGGCAAGTTGGCGAAATAAATAATATCAGAGACGCAAGATTTTCTTTATTGGCGCCACCAATCGTAATAGTTTCGCCTTGCAATGAATTCGTTTGGATATCTTTTGTAATTTCGCCCACCTTTGGTCCCGTCGTTGGTTGTAAGGCTCCGGCTGGAGCGACACGCTCATGAAGAATACCAACTTGCCGAGTTAGCGCGAATACGAGTACCGATAAAAAGACGACCATAATCCAAAGAATTATGGTCGAGACAAATAAGGCTTCAACCACTAACTTTTCTCCAGGAGTCAATAGCATTTCGATTGCTGAGCAATTGGTTGGTAGCTAGGTAAATAAACAAGATGCTTATCAAGCCTATAAAAATACTGAAATAATCCAACAAGCCCAGATCTCTCGTTGTAGAAGGAAATACCGCCATAAGCGCCACAATAATTAAAGTGAAATTTCTCAGAACTAAGCCGGTAGAAAGGCGCTGATTACCGTTATCTTTGTTCCCCGCGAACGCGGCAAAACTGCAGCCACAATCTATATAACTTCTTCCTTTGTAAAGATTAATTGAGATCGCTATAACATAAATTGAGAGCACCAAAGCACTCAATAAAGGAACCAAGGTTAGGTGGTTAAACAACCAGCCAACCCCGAGGAACAATTCAGTTAAACCAATTCCGATAGCAAAAAAACCTACTCCTCTCGAGGGAAGAACCTTGTATTCACTAACAATTTGTTGAAATTGTAAGCGGTTAGACAATTTATGAGCACCCCCAATCAAGAATAGGAGGCTGAAGGCTATCGATACTAGGGTTTGAATCGCAGGGTCTATCATTGGTCATTTATCTCATAAGTCTTCAAATGCAGTGGACCCCGGAATTTGTATTGACCGCTCATAGGACAAGCTGAGAGCGTCATACACATGGGAGCCCCCCTCATTATCTACTACTAAAAGCTTTGGATTATCTTCTTGTGTAACCAAGATGCTATTAGCTGGTGCTTCCAATTCAATTTTGCTTATACGACGTTGTGTGTTCGAATCTAACACCCATATTTCGGTCCCAGGCTCATGGTGCGAATCTACTGGGCCGTCGTGCATTGCCACATAAATTAAGCCAGTATCATGGTGCGCAGTAATAATTTCATTTCGACCCCCTGGGCGCCAATTTCCCTCTGACTCCAGGCGAGGATTCCAACCTTCGTCGATTATTATCTCATCGTCATCTGTGGTGACATGAAAGATTGTGCCGGCATGGGTAATTAGAAACCATCCGTTTGCGCTAGACGCAACTCGATCAAATACAGCATCTTCAAGTACGCTAAAGAAAACTTCGCTGCGGACCCTATTTTCTTCGAAGCCGCTTAAATCTAGCTGGATCAATTGTAGGGTGCCATCGCCGCATACTTGCAGAAAGTCATTGTCGGAAACAGGCATAATTACTGCGCAACCAGGGGTTGATGCTTCGTAGGTAAATATTCGATCTTCTACATCAACTATCGTCACCGAGTGGCCAGGGTTCATATTAAGAACCGCCAAATGCCGGCCATTATTAAGCAGCCCTAGATGGCTTCGGACCTGCAATCTTGCCATATAATTGGGAATTTCAATCTCTGCGACCGGCCTTAGGTTTTCGTAGTCATAAATAGCAATAATGTCTGTTCGTTCACCGTGCACGCCTCGTGAGAGATAAGACTCAGCGGCATAAAATTCTTCTCGTGGGGGCCAAAAGGTTACCGCTGGAGTATATCGGGAGAGCGATAACATACCTTGCATCTCTCCGCTTGTTGCATCGAAAATGTAACCACCATTCCTGGTCGTGCCAATAAACCAGTTTTCGCCGCGTTCGGGCATGGTTTCGACGCTAATTTCTTCAGGGGTGATTTGTGCTATTCCAAGCGGTGAAATAAGCAACAGACCTGCAGCGAGTGGGGCGATAAAGCGCATCAATTTTCTCCTTACCTTTTCAATTCCGCGAGATCTAAAGCTTCTCGTATTCTGGACTTGTGAGTGTATCCTAAATATCTCTCATTGGCTCTAGTCCTGATAGGGTTTTCAGGGTACATTTTACGTTCATGAATATGACTATTCCGTGCTAAAGCAAAGAGAAATTTATCTCAGCAAAAGCACTCTCCATTGTTTTTGTGCCATTAAGAATCTTCGTATACTTAGTGTGAATAAGATTAATAATGCGGTATCTAACTTATGAATATTTCAGAGCCAGTGATTGAACGTAATCGTAACTCTTTCCGTTTTGGAGCGTTAATCAGTATCGTTCTATTCCTCTATATAGGAATTAATTATGGATGGAGGCAGGGATCATTGTTCCTTGTTGGAATTTCAGCAGGCGCAGTGCTTTATCATGCCGCTTTTGGTTTCACCTCAGCTTGGAGGGAAGTTGTTAATACCGGCAGAGGTGCTGGCCTTAGAGCCCAAATGGTTATGCTCGCATGTACGGTATTGGTCTTTACGCCGTTAATAGCACAGGGCGAATTATTTGGAATGGGTCTGAGAGGATCTGTGGCTCCACTAAATATAGCGGTTATTGCTGGCGCATTTATGTTTGGTGTTGGAATGCAGCTAGGTGGAGGCTGTGCATCGGGTACTTTGTATACGGTTGGCGGCGGTAACAGTCGTATGCTTATAACGTTAGCAGCTTTTATAGCCGGATCCCTTTTGGGCACTTGGCAGTGGCAACTATGGCAAGGGGTGCCGGGAATTGAGCCAATAGCATTAACTCGAAGTTTTGGTTCGTTCGGGGGGATATTGATAAGCTTTTTTCTATTCGCGGCCGTGTGGTATGCGACGGTTATTTATGAACGAAGCCGTCACTCAGAGCTAGTTAACGAGGCTCGGTCAGACTTTTCTGTTTTACGCGGTCCTTGGCCATTGCTTGCTGGAGCCTTTGCTCTGGTGCTGGTTCAAGTTGCCACATTGTTATTGGCAGGCCGGCCATGGGGTGTAACATCTGCATTTGCACTTTGGGGAGCCAAGATTTCGGGGTTATTGGGCCTCGATGTTTCCGCATGGCCTTATTGGAGTCGTTCAGGGCCTTCTGCTTCTCTCGACCAGAGTATATTCAGTGATATTACTTCAGTTATGAATATTGGAATAATACTTGGAGCCTTAGGTGCAGCGAGCTTGGCCAGGAAATTCTCGCCCTCTGCTAAGCTCCCGTTGGGCCAAATAATTGCCGCAATATTAGGCGGACTGTTGCTGGGCTATGGAGCCAGGATTGCCTTTGGCTGCAATATCGGCGCATATTTCAGCGGCATCGGTTCGACTAGCTTACACGGATGGCTTTGGTTTATAGCCGCTTTTGCAGGGAGCACATTAGGCGCGCGAATTAGACCAAAATTTGGGTTGGGCTAGTCGTTAAGACCTAAAATATTTACTAAGAGATTTTAGTGCCTTACATAAACAAAAATAGAGTGCTTATGATCATGATAAAACTTATAACTATATTGCTCTCTGCTAGTTTAGTTTCTCCGACCATTTTCGGACAGCAACCAGAATTTAAATTAGATGTTGATTGGCCCAAAATTCCTTTCGGTGATAATTGGTTAACTGGTGGGCTTGGAGGGATGTGTATCGATAATAGAGATCATGTGTATCTTCTAAATCGGCAAAATGTTGTTGCAGCTGATCTTGATGGGGCGCGATTGGCACCTCCTGTTATTGAATTAAACCCTCAAGGTGAGGTTGTGCGTGGATGGGGGGACCCTGAAGTTATTGGGCCGCGCGCGCATGACTGCCATGTTGAAGAGGACGGCAGCATCTGGATTGTCGCAGCAGGAACTGGACATATCCAAAAATATTCAAATGATGGAAGCGAAATGTTAATGCAAATCGGTTTATCTGGGACATTTGACTCTTCTAATGGAACTCGAGAAGGGACTCCCTTGAATTCTAATGCAGCGCAGTTTTTCTTGCCGTCGGCCTTAGACGTCGATGAGTTATCAGGAGACATTTATGTGGCTGACGGCGAATTGCCGGGCGGAAATTCTAGAATAGCAGTGCTAGATAGGGAGGGTAATTTTTTGCGACAGTGGGGTTTATATAGGACGGAATCAGATGAAGGTATTACGCCTTTGCCGCACTGCTTACGATTGTCGAATGATGGTTTGGTTTATGTATGTGATCGTGAGGCAGATAGGATTCAAGTATTTGATAGGCAGGGTAACTTTGTAAGGAATATCTTTGTGGGATTTGAGTCAGTTTCGCTCGCAGAAGGGCGCAGCAGTGGAAATAGAGGGTCGGCAGTAGTTCTTGCGTTTTCGCATGACCAAGAGCAGGAGCACATGTTCGTCATAAATCAAAACAGTGTAACGATTGAAGTTTTGGATCGGCAATCTGGCCGGGCTATTACAAGGTTTGGAGATGGTCCGGGGCGCTATCGAGGACAGTTCACCTTGCCACATGGAATCGGAGTTGACTCTTTGGGTAACGTCTATATTGCGGAGCAAGAAGGCAGGCGTATCCAGAAATATTTGCTAATAAGGTAAGATTTAGAAGTCCAGATATTTTTCTAATTGGTCTCCTGTATAACCTAGGCTTCGTAGCACTTCTTCAGTATGTTCTCCAAGATTAGGAGCCGGGCCGGGCGTGCGTTTCTTGTACCCGCCAACATCAAAAGGGCTGCTGATTGTTTTGATGGAGCCATATTCTGGGTGATCCAATGGAACAACAATACCATTTTTAATTTTTTGTGGATCATTAGCCGCTTCTTCATACGTAAAAACTTTAGAGTGCGGTATATCGAATGCTGTTAGTCGCTCTAGCCAATAATTCATGTCTTCCTCTAAAAATGCATCGCTGATTTCTTTAATTAGTGAGTGCATATTTTTTATTCGGTTTTCAGCTGTACAAAACAGCTCATCGCTAATGAAATTTTCTCGCCTTATGGCTTTGCAAAATGGAGGCCAATCACGGGCGGTGTTAACGAGAGTTAGTTTTAATAGAAGATCGTCTTTGGTTTTGTAGTTTAGTGAAATAAAATTATAGGCGTTATCTCGTGGTCGTTTTTCTCGAAATTCTGCATTGGCAAGTTGTGCTTGTAGCATCACTGAGTTAGACCATGCGCCATTTGCGAGCAATGATGTTGTTACTTTGCAGCCTTCTCCAGTTTGGAAGCGTTGATAAAGTCCTGACATAATTGAGGCAAATAGGGTCATTCCGCTTGGGTGATCACCTGCACCAAAAGGAAAGTTGTGTAGCCATCCTTCATAGGGAAATACGTGATTTTCAAAGGCAGAGCGGGACCAGTAACAAACAGTATCGTATCCAGGTTTATTTCTTTCTTCCCCTTCTTCTCCATAACCAGTGGCCAGGGCATAGATTAGTTTTGGATTAACGGTTTTCATTGTTTCGTAGTCAATTTTCAATCTAGAGATTGCATCGAGCCGATAGTTGGTAATTAGTACGTCAGCATCCTTCACTAATTTGCATAAGACTTCGTAAGATTCTTCCAGCTTTAAGTCCAGAACGACGCTTTTTTTATTGCGATTTGTCATTTGAAAGGTATAAGGCATATCGGAGATTGGCAGACCCGCAATTTTGTGCCAATTCCTATTGAGATCTCCCGTAACAGGGGGCTCTATTTTGATTACATCGGCACCGTAGTCGCTTAGCACTACTCCAGCTGCTGGTCCAAATACCATGGTGGTGAGTTCTATCACCTTGATTCCATCTAGAAGAGGTTTGTTATCTTGTTTCATGTTGTTTTGGTCGCAGTAGATTGACGCTCTAGGTAGTTCAAAAATGCAACCGAAGTATAGATGATCGGTATCTCTATAAAAACCGCTGTGTGCGATCTATTCTCTTTATAACCTTCTAGGGTATTCTCTGTTTCGCTCAAGCATATGGAATAATTAATGTAGAGAATATTTAGAAGGTATTGGTAATGACTAAATTCTGTAAGGTAACAAAAGAAAATCGAATACTAACCGTAACTATTAATAGACCGGAGCGCCTTAATGCCTTGCATCCTCCGGCTAATCTTGAACTTGCTGAAGTATTTGACGATTATGCAAAAGACGACGATCTGTGGGTGGCAATTATCACCGGAGAAGGCAGGGCTTTTAGTGCCGGCAATGATTTAAGGTGGCAAGCTGAAGGGAACGTTAGGCCGCCAATGCCTTTAGGATTTGGTGGATTAACTTCCCGATTCGATTTGATAAAACCCGTAATAGCTGCTGTGAATGGCTTGGCTATGGGGGGAGGCTTCGAAATCGCCCTAGCTTGCGATTTGATTATTGGATCTGAGAAAGCCGTTTTCGCTTTGCCTGAGCCTAAGGTCGGCTTGGCGGCTCTCGCGGGAGGACTTAACCGCTTGCCTAGACACATAGGAGTCAAGCGTGCGTTGGGCATGATTCTAACTGGTCGCCACGTTTCCGCGAGAGAGGGCGAAACTTTAGGGTTCGTTAATGAGGTGGTGGACCATGAAAAAGTGTTGGAGCGAGCATATGAAATTGCCAATGAAATCCTTACCTGCTCGCCATTATCGATTAGGGCAAGTAAGGATGCTGTATATCGTTCTCTTGATTTCGCTTCTCTGGAAGATTCAATGAAAGATATGCGAGAAGAATATGCGGCTGTTAAGGCAATGACAGAAAGCGAGGATTTTATTGAAGGCCCTAAAGCATTTGCAGAGAAACGCGCGCCTAATTGGAAGGGAAGATAATGAAACTCTATCACTGTAGGAATTCTAGATCAGTGCGCCCATTGTGGGCACTGGAGGAGTTGGGG
>MDTC01143316.1_pt1 | contig 11329 bp, 7 predicted proteins | sample 811181 | NCBI WGS metagenome assembly MDTC01 (sample SAMN05326644, study PRJNA326480) | marine metagenome | isolation source: seawater | place: Pacific Ocean: North | collected 2011 | reverse complement strand
TTTGCGGACCTCGATACTGAATCCATTCTGACAAGGCAGACGTTGTGGTGAATGCCAGACTGAGGGCGATGTGAGTAACAGCAATCGAAGTGCGCATAAGATCTAAGGTGCGAAAAAACTGCAAGTTCGTCAAATGATTGTGGAATACACCGCAGGCCAAAACGTCAGTTCAGCAGGTCCAAATCTGATCCCATGAAACGCATGACTTTCCTATTGCTAGGCACTTTTTGACATGGCCTTGCAGCAAAGGCTGAAAAACTCCCCGTGGGCACCCTTGCCGAGAATACCAACTTTGCGCTCTTTGAAAGCGGGGCGATCAAACACCGTTTCCCTGGTTGCGTTCGAGGAGCAGATTATTGTGGTCTTCTACGACACACCGTGTTGACCCGTCTGATGCAATGCTGGCCACCAGTTTTGCAGGTCGATTATTCATTCCTTCAAGGCCCCTTCTCGTGGAGCAAACACCAACCACAATCATCAAGGTGTCCCCATCACCTCAATCGTCCTGAGCATGGAATCTCAAGGATTTGACTACATTGTCACGAGCTATGCTTCCAACATTGACTTCGATCATGCCGGTCTTGATCTTGTGGTGAATAGCAATGACCGCACGGGCATCCGAGAGAACTTTTGCTACTTCTCGGGTGAAGACCCGGCCCAAACTCCTGGCCAGGTTTCCATCAATGAGTGTCGTTGCTGTGTGATCTTGGTCGGTCAACCTGGACCTGACCATTTCAAGGTCGCATATCTATCCAGCGACTTCAGTTCGAAACATCCTAAGGCGGTGAGGACTGCCATCAATGCCCTAGCCAAGAGAACAGGCATTGAAATCCTACCTCCCAGTGATGGCGACGGTCCAACGGATCGCTTTGAGCGAGCTCAGAGCCTCGATAGTGAGAATCCAAATGACGCCATTCTTGACGCTGATGATGATGGTTCATACAACATTGATGCAATGGGTGCCAGCACAGCCCCCTGTATTCTACAATCACGCCTAGCAATCACTCAGTGATCATGTCAGGGCCAGAAATTGGCCTGCGTTGGACAGCAGTAACTGGAGCAAGCTATCAGATTGAATCCACGAACGATCTTTCCATCGCAGACTGGACCGCACCAACCACCGCGACTGCAATCGCACAAGGGTCCCAAGCGATTCTGACTCGGGAAAAGGGAACCTTCTATCGAGTGCGGTGTTTCCCGGATGACTGATCCTTGCACAAGGCGCTATGTTCGCTCAGGGCTATCCTCATGGCCCCTCAAGCATGCGCTTTTCTCCGCCGTTAGCCAAGGCCCTTCCATGGCGCCATGCCTCCCACAGAAAGCCGAAAAGTCTTCAATTACCTAACAGATATATTCCTTCCCTATACTGATGTGGCAGGGGTGAGTAATCATAGGTCGCCTGACGAGATTCCATTTCGAATCTACGAACCAGTCGATGCACTTTCAGATCCATTACCCACAGTGCTTTGCATTCACGGTGGCGGCTGGGTAATCTAGAAACACACGACACTCTGTGTTGACAGTTGGCTAATTCAGAAAAGATGCTCGTTGTTTCGGTTGATTATCGATTACCCCCCCCCGAACATGCTTTCCCAATTTCATTGCTCAATTGTCAGGATGTTCTCAATCACATCGGCAATGAAGCCGATGACTTTGGTATCGACCCACGGCGCCTCGGCGTGGCGGGCGACAGTGCAGGAGGCAATCTCTCCGCAGCCCTTGCTCTCAAGTCACGTGATAACCAAGGCCCCGCCTTCAAAACCCAATTATTGATCTACCCCGTCATTGACGCCGCCTGTGATACAAAATCCTATCACGACTATGCTGACGGGTATGGGCTGAGCAAAGACGACATGCAAATCTTCTGGCGTAGCTATCTTGGTGTTTCTGACAGAACAGAACCCTTGGCTTCCCTAAATCACAACAACATCCTGGAAGGTCTGCCACCAACCCGCATCATCACCGCCGAATACGACGTCTTACGCGACGAGGCCTTTGCCAAACAACTGAACACCGCTAAAGTGCACGTTGAATTGGAACGCTACAAAGCGTCTCATTCACGGATTCGCTCATTTCTCTGGTATCATGGATCGTGGCCGCGATGCTGTCATGAAAGTGGGCAAACGACTCGGCGAGCGGCTACGAAGCTAGCTCAATTCATGAAGACGCGACAACGACCTCCATCCTTACAGAGGCGGCGATAAAGCGCTGTTGATGTGCTAGACGAAACAACTGCTCAATCCCTTCCGCCGAGGGGCGCTGCTCGCCAGCATAGACGATATTGGGATCCAAGGTAACTGAACTCACCCAGTAAACACCTTTCTCATTCCTCGTCATAACACCCACAGACTCGTCAACATATCTTTCCAGTTGAACCCCTGCCTTGGAAGCCACATAAAGAAACGTGAGCATGTGACAACTTGAAATCGCAGCCACAAAAGCCTCTTCCGGATCAACGTTTTCCGTTTTTGAATACGGTAACGGAACCACTGAAGGCGACGGCAATACAGGCACCCTTACACCGCTACTCAAACTCCACTCATGCTCCCGTGAGCACTGACCCCGCAGAAAGTCTCCACCCATGAAGGCCCTACGAATGGTAGCACGATGATCCATCATGATGCAGAGTTCTACCCCCATTCACACCACAACGCGATACCAGAATCGGAAGTAGATTCATGCTTGATAATTTGAATCCCACCATTCGCCTTCGGCACCAGAAACTCAACGCGACAAAGACATGCACTGTATTCCTGTTAGAAAATAACGAATCAACTAGTGAACCTGTTTGCAAAATTCAAGGGATGCGCAATCGGTAAAAAACCCGAACATTGACGTTATAAGGCACAGCAATGGTCAACATATCATTCTGGCCGCTTTGAGTCTGCACCGCGATCGAGAGGGGCTCAACTCTTATCCAGTCATCCAAATCCGTGGAGGCTTCCAATATTTCAGTGCTCATAGGCACCTCGGGGGCCCTAGGGTAGGTGATCCATGCGATACTATCGCCAATAGTTAAAATGACAGGATCACTGTCATGAAGCTCCGGATCAGTGCCGAATAGGTACTCAAATGCATTGGGCCACCTGTCGTCATCGGGATTACCATAGTCATCTTGCTCCGCTGGAGGACTAGCCACGAATGCGTTGCTCGCCCATTGGGCATAAGTTTCTTCACCGCCAAAGCCATCGTCGTCGACTACAGTCGCCGCGGCCGAAGCAAGCGCTGGATTTACCCGTGCTACATCGTCACCGCTGCTCAGCACTACTTCAAAGCGTTCGTCCGCCTCTAAGAAGTCGTCGTCAGCCACCTGCACCTGAATAGTCTCCACCGTTTGGCCTGCAACGAAGCTCACTTGCCCACTTGGAAGAACGCCACCAACAAAGTCCTCAGGCCCAATAGATGATCCATCCACAGCGGAAACCACCCAGTCGTAGTTTACGGTGCTGTGAATCTCTTCTTTACGAAAGACACGAAACTCAAAGGGATTACTTGCACCTTCAACGAGGCTCGAAGCAACGGATTGAACCGACCCCATAGGGTAGAAGAAATCAATCGCTGCCTGCAGATCATTCTTTCCTGGCGAACCAAAGCCGTCCCAGGAACCGACTCGGTCAATCCAGATCTCGGGCCCATTAGGATCTGCATAATCGTGAGCAGCCGCAAACGAATATCGGCCAAGAGGCCCATCACCAAGATAAGAGGTCATATTACCAGAAGTCGTCTCAATAGAGAACGAAGGACTAGCATCACCATCCTCGGGGTCGATATAAAGCTTCAATCCTGCATCAGCCGCTGAGAGCGAGCTGGCCGAAGTGTATTGAACCACGCATTGATGCCAGAGCGCCGCAACAGTCGGCACATTGTTTGTATAGCGAATGATCTGCTGATTGGACGATGGCACACGCACCTCAATGCCTTGCACACCAAATTGATCGCGCCCACATGATAGCACGAAAGCCATCACATCGGGACGATCATCAATGGCGCGTTGATTCACCGGAACCAACATTTGCGTGAAGTCACGGCCTACCCCTGCAGGCTTGTCACTGTAACGAAACCAGAACGCTATTTGATAACTGCCCTCAGTGAAGTCTTGCTCTGAAAACGGCGTGCTGGGCCAAATCGACGTATCTTCCGCGGCATCATAGTTCAAGCCACGGCCATTCGGCGCCTCAGTTCCATCCAAGGCATAGCCCTTCTGAGTCGTTGTGTTTCCACCCCAGAATAATTCAAAAGAGCCTGTAGTGTCATTGGGAATGGCAGTCGGTGGAATACCGCTAAATCCTGGAAAGGCATCGAAATCTTCAATATTGGTCGCTGTCGTAAGCGCTGCTAGTGACGCTAATGAAGCAGTGTTATTGCTGAGAATCGGATCTACTTCCGCACGAGTTACAGAAGCAGTGATCATGATATCACTCGCTGTTGAACGCAGCGCCCTAACATCAAAAGCTACTGAGGTTTGGCCAGCCAGCAAGCCTAACATCGCAGTCACTTGATTATTTGCAAAGGAGAACGTTCCAGAGCCCGAAGTCATATAGCTACCAACGTAGTCCAAGCCCGTGGGCATAGGCACGGTTGCCACTACGTCAGTGGCATCATTTGGCCCTGAGTGGCTGACTAAGACCGATACCGTCTGAACCTCACCCAAAGGCACCGTTGAACTGGGCGCCGTCGTGAGCACGACCAGGTCGTCGCCCGCCGACGCCGCAAATGCCAGTTGAAGAGAGTAAAGCTGTACCGAATTGACAGCGTCACCAGCAATGCGCGCGTAAAAGGGCCCAGTGGAAGCGCCAAGAGCGTGACTAAGTGATTCACTTTGCCCCGCCGGATTGGCATTCACGGAGCCGATTACTGTGCCAACGCTGTCGAGCAACTCAATGCGCAAATTGCGGTCATCAAGCGTATTGATGCTAGCCCCCTCCTGGCAACTGCCATCATTATTCTGAGCACCGTTCAGATAGGTAAATCCCACAGGTGTCACTGTCAGCTTCACTTCCAAATTGAACTCATTGGTGGTGAACTTATAATAGTCGTTGTCGATGCTGCCGTCCAAACTAACATCTTGAAACTGACTAACACCAATACTGAACACACCCAAATCAGCGGCCGTTGCCAAATTGTCGTTATCCTCAAACCGATCACCATACAAACGCTGCCCGGCGCGGATATCGTCGTGTTGAGGACCATCGAATTGAGTCGAAACGAACGGCTCCATCAATTTGGTCTGCTGAACCGGGCACACATGACCAATTCCCAGGCCATGCCCATGTTCATGAGATAACACATTACGAAAACCGAGCGAGTTCTCAGAGGTGTTGTCGTAGAACGAGTCATCGGTATCGATCACCATGTCACCATTGTCAGGAAAGAAATTGAAGGCTAAGATACCCCTATTGCCGTCGATACGACGCCCTCCAATACGAACATCTGGTCTAATGCCGACTTGACCAGAGGCATTGAACAAGTCAGCGCTGTCATCATTAGGCTCATAGACATAGGTGATGCCGGTCAGTTCTTCCCAGCGATCAAACACCGCCTCAAAGATAGGCAGCCAATTCGTCTCACTACCATAGATAGCATTGAGTCGTGCTCTCAAACTGCTATTAGCCCCTGCACCCGTCTCATCGGACTGACTGATCGCTGGAATAAAAGTCGAGTCCGAGACGATCCCCCAAGTGAGCGTGATGGGATCACCCTGAGATAGCCCTCCACCGTTGGTGGCCGTGGTCAACCAACGATTGGAGTCTGGCGCTTGGAATGCCGCCGTTAAGTCATCGGTAACTCGCGCGGAAACCACTTCAGTTCCCTTAATAATATGCCCTCTGGTTATGGAGGAAGCACCTGGATTGACTCCTGCTACAACCAAATCAGGCGCATGTAGCTCTCGGTGAAAGCGTTCGACCCGTTCAATCTGCGTATCGGGAGCAAAACAGGCATGGAATGGCACGCTACGACGCCTTGCCCTCAAAATCGGCAACAGGCCTGACTGAAAAGGAGCGGAAGAGGCTGCCACGGCTTTCCCTGCACCGTTGGTAAATTTCTTGGGAGTAAGATGGGAAGTCCTGTGCCAAAGCGAGCCCATAACAACGACCGCAGCGCAGAAAAGTGCCACGGAGAGAGGAGCTGTTACACGCATGTGAGGGAAGTTCTCCCCATTAACGTTCGATAATGAGCCATTGTTTCATTGAAAAAGATATATACTTTCACTTTTTATAGACACACTCAAGTCTTTAGCTGTTTTGGCCCGCTCAAAGCAATGGCTTCTCAAAAATACAGTCATAGATGGAATGGTGTCGTCGGATTGTTCTGCGCCTCCATAGAACAACTGCGCGCTAATGATCGCAATGTTCCGTTCCTAGGCTTCATTCTAGGAGCCACCTTCCTAGACATTCGACAACGGCTCAGCAAACCTGAGTTCGCCACCTTGCGGCATATCAATCGCGCCCTGGAGGAACTCTTCTAACCGCTACTCAAGAAGAGCCTACAGCTCATTTCATCGGTTTGCCCCAACAAGTAGTCAAACCAATAGAGAAAGCCAGTTCTCCGAAATTAGTGGACGCAAAGGTTCGCTCAATCAGTTGCTCAACTGACTCCCATCAATAGGCCAGATACGCTATCATTCACCAACAAAGCAGCCTTATTTGAAGACGAAAGCCAAGGGCTTCTGGATGAAATCTATCGGCACTGGAGAACGCTCAATCTCGAGGTGACTCTGACCCGATCCCTAACCATTACTGACCGAAAAGCGCGCAAGAGCTACGTGGGCAAAATCATCAATGGCTGGTAAGAGGCAGACGCGGCGCATGCTAAGCATGAAGACGCATTGGAGTCACATTCTACATTCTATTGGGCCCAATCCAATCACGAGAGCTCGCTCTGGGTCCAAACAATTAGCGACATGGCCAAGCGCAGCATCGACTGGACCCCGCTTTACTCAATCAGTTGGTATCTACGTCCACCTCAGAAGTAGAAGTGCAAGCGCGTCTGCTTAAGTCGACTAATTAATCTATCATTAAAACTAATAAATTAGACCTTATTTACTAGCATTATAATTATTACCCGGCTTGATCACCATAGCTACCACCAAAGATATTGAGGTAATTGAGCACATGATAGATCTTGTATAAATTCCGGCGCACCGCGTATCCAGCATAGCGTGGGTAGGAAGCATCGTAAGCTTGATGGAAGCAATGCGAAAGCCGCTAAACATTTCGGTGACGGCAAAACCGGATTCGCGTTCGCCATGGTAGACAGCTGGGTCGTAGAGCACAGGTTGGGCAGGTTGAGTATGAGTCCACCGGCTGTGAAAAGAAACGCATTCCCAAACCATACCACCACCGCAGTACACAATAGTCCCAATCCTTCACTAAAACTCTATTCATCGCTTCATAAACAAGGAGTAAACCTCTGCTCTATTAGCGATATCTCTCAATCACTCCAAACTTTCTATCACACTCCTTTATTCAAGACAATGTAATGTCTGGTTGGCAGGTCCCGTGCAAGCAATAATCAAAAAATGTAACCATCAAATACTCACAGCAGTATCGAATTATGAGAGCTCAGTTGGTTGGCATTCATCGTTATGCCAACGTTACAGCTAACCTCGATCGGCATGATCTTGAGTTCCTAGACAGATTCATCAAAAGACAGGAGCTATGGAGCTACCGCTAATTGGCGTCAGTGTCTTCGACGCCCTCAACCTCTTTATGAATCGACTCCATGGCTTCTTTGAAGCGGGCTTGCAGAGTTTTGACTTCTTGGGACATGCCCTTGAGCTGCTTCTCGAGGTCTTGCACATGGCCACGTAAGCGATTCATTTCTGCGGGGGCATTGCTTGAGGCCTCGTTCTTGCGCAAGCGATTGATTGTGGCTTGGGCTTCTTTGCCGTCGGCCGATTCGGCGTCAGCGGCTACGAAGGTTGCTAGCACGGGGATGGCTTTCGGGTCGTTCAATTCGCCAAGCGCGCTCATCGCGGAGCGGGCGACGTTGCCTTTAAGATGATCCAAATGGCCTACCAGAAATTCACGCACGGCAGACTTATCTTCGTCGTGACGGGCGAGGTAGGCGAGATTCTTGAGCGCCGATGAGAAGTTGCGACTGGGGAATAACGCTTCGAAGGCCTGCAGGTGACGCAGGATGGGGCGCACGAAGAAGGGATCGTCCTGGCCACGCATTGCGCCAATGGCGTTGCGTGCGATCTTGTGTCGGTAGGATTCGGTGCGTAGCTCGCGCAGTAGGAAGGTTTGCAGTTCCGGTTTGGCGTAGGCGCCGAGATGACTGATGGCTTGTGCACGAATATCAGGATTGGCTTCGCGTTCGGCGACGCCTTTCAAGGTATTGTAAGCGTCGTCGCTGTAGAACTTGCTCAGTGCGTTCACCACCGTTTGGCGAACACGCGCATCAGTTTGTTCCAAAGACTCTTGCAAGGCAGCGAACGATTCAGAGCTGCGCATGCCTGCTAGGCCGTTTGCGGCTGCTTGACGAACGGCATAGAAGGAATCGTGATTGAGCGCTTTACTCAGGAGCTCCAAAGCATTCTTGCCTTTCTTATCAGCGATCTGACGCACTGCTAACAAACGACCAATGACATCGCTGGCATCACCCAGCTGGGCTTCTAGCATCTTTTCGTTGGGCTTGAAGGTCACTTTCGCTAGCACGGTCAATTCGGGATCGAAACGCACGATAGTTGGAGCAGCAGGCATGGTGAGGTAGAAGTCTTCGCGATCGTTGCTAATCTCGATAGTTTCATGGTGCTCCACATCGTCGATCACAAATTTGACCGGCAAAGGAAAGCGGAACATGGGCCGTTCCTCGTTGGTCTCTTGTTTCTGACGCACGCTCAGCTTCACTTGCTTGGTCAATTCATCCCAGCTGTAGCTGATGTCCACTTCGGGGTAGCCTGACAGATACACCCACTGATCGAAAAACTGCGAAAGCGAGCGGCCACTGAGTTCCTCAAATACCTCGACCAAATCTTGAGTGACAACCGTGCCAAAGCGATGCCGTTCTAAGTAGGTCTTCACGCATTTACGATATAGCGTATCGCCCATTTGCGAACGCAGCATGTGCAGCACCCATCCACCTTTTGGGTAAGCGCGGAAGCTGAACTGCTCCATCGGCTCAGCGTAGCCTTTGTAAACGATCGGAATGGTGTCCTTGGCATTGCGAAAGATGCCTTGAGCATTCTTGTAGAGACCATGCTTGAAGAAGTCGTCGCCTAACAAGCTTCGATCATACAACAACGAGTAGTAAGTAGCGAAGCCCTCATTGAGCCAAAGATGACTCCAATCGCGGCAGGTGACCAAGTCGCCAAACCATTGGTGCGCCAGTTCATGCGCATCAAGCCCGCGACTGCTATGCAGATTTTCGCTAGCATCTTCGAATAGGGTATTCACCGTAAGAGTAGTTAGACTGGTGTTTTCCATACCGCCAAACATATAATCGATCGCGCAAACGTTGTAGTATTTGTCCCATGGATAAGGCACGCCAATTTCGTCTTCCATGAAGGCCATGATCTGCACGGTGTCTTGGAACGTGTTGGCCAACTGCGCTTTCTCTGACGGAGGCACATACAGAGCAATGGGAATGTCACCATGAGTGGTTTCCATTTTCTCAAAGTAGCCAGCAACGATGCTCACCAGATAATTCACATGCACTTTGTCTTGCAACCAACGAAATGCGACCAAACCTGTCTCTGCGTTTTTCTCTTCGCCTAACAAACGACCATTCGATAAGGCGTGCATGCCTTCTGGCACATGACAGATAACTTCGGTGGTGAACTTTTCATTTGGATAATCGTGACTGGGAAACCAATGACGATGATCTTGTGGCTCGCCTTGCGTCCAGATTTGCGTGTCTTTGGCAGGGTAACCCATCTCAGCCGTGCGAAAGAACAGGCCTTTCTCTGGAGTGGCGTCGTAATGGACGACCACCTGGCTCTTCGCACCAGGAGCGATGTCTTCGGCAAAGGTGATTTCCAGATGAGTATCTGTCGATTGCGTGGCCTGAATCTTGTGATTGGAAGTAACCTCATGCACATCGAGACCGACGGCATTCAAGCGCCATTGACGCACTGGTTTGGCGATTGGTTGGAAATCGATGGTGGCGGTGGCGGTCAGATTTCGAGTCTCGAAATGCGGCGTAATATCGAGCTTGAGATGCACGATGTCGACAAAGCGATCGGGGGCATATTGATGGCTCGGGGCTTTGCCTTGGGCAGCGGCCGCTAGCTGTTGATGCTGCAGACGGGCCATGATGGCGCAATGGCCGCAATGATATTGCTGGTTCTCTTTTGCAGTAATTAGCGTTGTTTTACAGAACAACTGTAACAGAATCACGGAAAGAATTAGGAAGAGTCGTTTTTCCATTAATAATCAGATTTTCCAAGAGAATCGTCGGGCCAGCCGGAAAATCAACTCAGAAGGCAAAGCCGAAGGCAATATGGAAGCTACCCTTGGGTTCCCCTTTCTCCCGATTCAAATTGAATCCGTAATCAAGTCGCAATGGCCCCACCGGTAGGTCGTAACGCAAGCCGAGGCCCGCAGCATAGTGCATGTCTGTCAGTCCAGCATCTTGGATGTCACCCAGGACATTGCCAGCATCAGCAAACAGGGCGCCTTTGAGGCTATCGACGATGGGAATGGCATATTCCGTACTGGCCACGGTATAGAACTCACCACCGAGCGGATGATGACGTCGATCTTGTGGGCCTACCTCGCGTTCGGGAAAACTGCGCACGGAGCGGCTGCCACCATTGAAAAAACGCAAATCCACGGGGACATGGTTAGCATCGCCTAACGGAACCATCGCACCAACACGCACACCAAGGCGAAGCTCTGTATCCCAGAACAAGCTCCAGTAGTGACTGAGCCGAACGTTGCCTCTCACAAAGTGCACATCATCGCCAAACAATGGTATGGCGTAATCCACCGACATTTGTAGCAGATAGCCATGACCATCGGTCTCCAAGTCATTGCTATGATCCCAGGTCAACGCCATTCCGAAGGCCTGCACCTCATAGTCTTCCGGGCCAATATTGACATCGACAAAGTTGTTCTCAGTCAGACTCACATGTGCCCATTCGGCGAACAGGCTGAACTGAGTATGTTCACTCACGGGATAGGTCAAGGTGACACGGGCACCAATCTCCCACTTGTCATAACCTTCCAAGAATCTAGTGCCGGTGAACATCTGAGCGCCAAGTTGCCACCGCGAATCAAAAAGCCAACGATCCACATAGTTCAGCTCACCTTGCGCACCGCGACCACTAATTTCCACATGACTTCTAAACGATCGACCAGTATAGAAAAGATTGCGGTTGCTGTGC
>MDTC01065465.1_pt1 | contig 11330 bp, 13 predicted proteins | sample 811181 | NCBI WGS metagenome assembly MDTC01 (sample SAMN05326644, study PRJNA326480) | marine metagenome | isolation source: seawater | place: Pacific Ocean: North | collected 2011 | reverse complement strand
TTAAATTCCTTTTCCGTTGAACTTGAGTCTTTCGAACTTTCCGCCGATACGATTTGCGCCTTACACTTTTTCCCATTTTATACTTTACTTTAGAAAAAATAAATTATTTAAGAAAAACACTTAACAATCACATAAATATATCAATTCACCCTCGATATTTAATAATATCTGTTCAAATGTATGTGTATGAATATGAAATTTTGTAGTTAAACAATGATTATATAATTTTTCGAAATTATATTTTTTTAATACAGATAATAATTCTTTGTGAAAATGATTTATTATCTCATTGAGAGTATTAAAATAACGAATATCTATTTCAATAGTAAAACCTAAAAATAATTCAGATGAAGCAACTAATTTGCGATTATATATATTCATTATTTTATATACTCTTAATATATAAATGGACATGCATAAACGATTTAATCAGGGGGGAGGAGAAATTTATAATAAAAATAATTTATTAACATATGAAACCAATATTCAATTAAAAGATAAAAAACAAAATGTATCCTCTCATTCAGAAAATTGGAAAAAAAAATTTCTCGAAATTCAAAAAGAAAATCAATTACTCCAAAAAGAAAATAATATTCTTAAAATAAAATTGGAAACATTGGAAAAATTTGATTTAAAAAAATATTAAGTTTCTAATATAAAAAGAATTCAAATGCAAACTATTATCCTTGATTTTGAAACAAGTGGTCTCAATCCATACCATGATGATATAATTGAAATAGGAGCTAAAATAAAAGATAAAGAAATTCAATTTCAAACGCTCCTAAAACCGAAATCCGGTAAACCAATTTCAAAAAAAATTAATGAGATTACCGGAATTTCTAATAAATTATTAAGAGAAAAAGGTAAACCTTGGATCTCAGCCTACAAAGATTTATTTAATTGGATTATTCAGAATACAAATCAATCTCAACCAATAGCTATTATTTCTCACAATGGTAATTCATTTGATTTTATCTTCTTGAAAAGACTTCTTAATTCTTTGAAAGAAACTGGTGAAGAAATATCGAAATTAAATATCGATAAAATTATATTTATCGATACTCTACTTCTTACAAAAAGATTATTACCCGAAAGAAGTTATTATTCACAAAATTCTCTCGCAAAATATTTTCAAATCCCCCTGGTTGATGAACATCGAGCTATCGGAGATGTAATTGTTCTAGAACAAATTTATATTCGATGCATACAAGAATTGTGTCGGCAAAATAATTCAGGATATAATAATCCTATCCTAATTCAAGAATATATTAATTTAGATATTTAAACACAATGAAAGAATATAAATAAATATGTTATGGTTAATTACTCCCATCTTAGGTGCTTTTCGTAATTATGTAAAATATAAACAATTCAAATTCTATGTCTTTTTAAGGACTCCAATTTTATATATTTTTATTTTTTTATTAATTCAAGAAACAAATATCTGGAAAATATTAATCCTTGAAAGATGGTTTCTTTTATTATATAAATCTTTTTTATCTTTTTATCGAAAAGATTATATTCAAAAAAAAGAAAAATATATTCTTAAATATGGATTAGTTTATCACTAGATGTCCTCATGCCAGCCGTCCGCGAACCGGAGCACTTCACTTTCCTCATCACTTTCCTCATCATCTTCACCAACGGCGAGAGCAAAAAATTCCCTTGCTTCAGAGAATCTATCATTTCTGAAGGCTTCCAAGCCTTTCTTGAACGCACTCCGGTCCACCAGTTCACCGTTTGTATACATCTCCTCCGCCCGAGTCATATCCTCTTCCGCCCAGCTCCGGCCGAGGTCTCTGTCTCGCTTTATCCTGATATATTCGATTAAGTTTTGTTTTCGTTTTTTAGATTCTGCTGGCCGAAGCGCTAGTTCTATATCCTCTTGCGGCACCTGCGCCTTATTGGCCGCTTCCTCCAACATGATCTGCGGCATCTTTTCCGATAATAATTGGTCTGTGATGAAATTCCCTTCGGATTCCTCCAGGGTGGGCTCGGCCACCCGCATCCCGACCCCCCCCTTATCATTATACTCCAAACGGACCGCCGCTCGCCGGTTAGTCCCCGGGATAACTAGAACGCCGATCACAGTGGCATCCTGCCACCCCACGCTGCTCCAAAACCAACATTTGTTCCCCTTCTGGATGGCGTCGCGGAACTTCGCCACGGCGGAGGCCCTGTCCTCCGCCGCAGTCTTGGGCTTGGCCTTGGGCTTGGCCTTGGGCTTGGCCTTGGGCTTGGCCTTGGCATTGGCCTTGGGCTTGGCCTTGGCATTGGCCTTGGCATTGGCCTTTTTCTGTGCGGCCCTTTCAGCCGCGGATGGCGCGATCATGTGGACCGAGCCATCCGCTACATTGAATTCCCAGATCTGGTACCGTGGCAGCTGGTCCGGCGGCGGCTCGTGCCACTCCTTTTCGCCGCTCTTCTCGTGCACCCAGAAGATGACGGGCCCCTCGTCGGCCGAGGCCTGTGCGGCCTGTGCGGCCCCTTTAGCCGCAGCTTTTTCTTTTTCCTCCCCAGCAGCCCTGCCCTCCTCCGCGGCGGAGGCCGCCGCGTCCCGCGCAGAAAGAGTTTCCGCGTCGTCTTTGATCATTTTGACTTCGCCTGACTCGAGTTTTAATTCCCAGCTCTCGTGATTCGGCCACCAGCGAGTGGATCCACCTGGGCTCTCATCCAAGCTTTCAGCGGGCGGCTCTTCCCACAGCTTTTCGCCGCTCTCCTCGTGCACCCAGTAGATGAAGGATCCTCCAGCATCCTTTCCGCCTTTTACATGTTTCGCGATAAGATTAAAGAATTTATCGTAATCGACCTCTCCATTTGTAGTGCATTTATTGGCCAGCCCTCCTATCGGACCATCTATTATCTCATTGACATATAGCAGATCATTCGGGAAGACCAAATTGAGAGACTGCGCGAAGAACTGCGCCCCGACAGTGCCAGTTTCCGATTTATCGTATTCGAAGAACACCCCCTGTATATCCGCGCGTCTCTCGTTGAGTCCCTTCATCATCTTTTTGGCGGCCGCGACCCTCCTTCGGTAAGCCTCGAAAAAATGAATGAATTTTTCGTAAACAATCCCACCATCATCAGAACTACAAAGTCTGACTATGCCTCTAACCGGCTCTTTCTCTATGTCCACTTGAAACTGTTCGAACAGGATGACGCCGAATTCCGTTTTGGAGATGATACCGGCGTCATCCTCGTCATGCACCTCGAATATATCATTGAGCCCGTCGAGATTCATGGAGATTAAATCCATCTCTGTCTCATCACCCCCTCCCACACGTGCTTCTTCCGCCGCATCTAAACTCTCTTGCATTTTTCCAATTCTTGAATCAATTTGAGTTGATAACCTCCCGAGCCGCGCCTCGCCCGAGGTGTCGGATGATGGTCTTGGTTGTATCTTTTGATGCGCTTGATCCTCCTGGGCCGCTTCTGACTGATTCGCTTTTTCCGAAATTTCATTGAATATATGCTCCGCTAGAGGGTAACCCACAGTAACGAACCCCAAGAGAGATAAAAGTAATAATATAATTCCGAACCCCGCATTCATTCTACCACCACGAAGTATTTTTTTCTTACTTTTATTTTTTTTACTTTTTTTATTTTTCTTTCTTTTAGATTTTCTTTGAATCGATTTTTTTTGAATAGATTTTTTTTGAGTGTATTTTCTTTTCATATTCTTTTTTTTATGAGATTTACGAATCAACATGAATACTATATTTATAATTATTACATAGAAATTAATATTTTAAAATTTAAAATAAATATAATTATTGAACAACAATAGTTAATTCACTTTCTTCTTCTGCAAAAAATTGAATTAATAAAATCCCATAGTTCATCCCTTCTAATTCATTTTCATCCAAATTAATTATTTCATCCTCCCGAAAACGCTCGGGCGGTGGAGATGGGGTTCTCGCCCCTCTTGAAACTGCTCCCGCATTAATTATATCATTTATCTTGAAAGTTTTCCCCGTGGTGGGAGCAACGCTCCCCGCCGAACTATCATCGCGCGGCCCCGAGATGCCCGCTTCGGGTGTATCGTCGTCCATCGCATATTCGTTCTTTGCAGCCATACTCACCACCTTTCCTTCAATGGCAAAATCCTGTGATTGGGGGGAATCGGACATAAATACATTATGTTTAAAACAGAAATTTGAGCGATTTTGAGAATCTAAATTTTTTAATAATTTATATTCTTCTCTGAGCCGGCGTCGAAAGCGCTTGAGCCGGGACTCCATATTCCCCTTTTCCAAGTCCTCAGCCTCAGCCTCAGCCTCCGCCTCCGCCTCCGCCTCCGCCTCCGCCTCCGCCTCAGCCTCCGCCTCCTGCTCGATCCGGATCCCTCTCACGCGCTTGCGGGCCTTCTTGCCGCGGTAGATCGCCTGGATCCGGGCCGCCGCCTGGTCCTCAGCCTTCGCCTCCGCCTCAGCCTCCACCGCCAAACTATGTATCATCTTTTTTAAATCATCTACCTGATTAATTATTTCATCAACATTCATTTTTTTCCAATATGGTTCAGTTGTTTCTTTCATACCTTTATCCGGAGTATTCCATTCTTGCAACCACGGGTTTGAAAAAGAATGTTGATTTTTTTCAGATACCAAAAATGTAGAGAAACAATATGATTTACCAACCTGAATACCACTTATCTGTATCTCACTCGGAATAGCTATATCTCTCCCATCACCAACTAATGGGATAGCCATTATATTTTTAATTGAATCATTTTGGGTATAGACCTTAATTTTACAATTATCGCCTAATTTTTGTATTTGTGGGGGTCTAGACTGAAAAAAACTATAATCAATCGATTCACCAAGCCATGCCGACCGATCTCTCCCTCTTACCTCGAAACACAAAATTTCCGTATCTTTTTTATCGAATTCAACCACGGCCCTAGGAGAGTGTGATATATCTAGCTCAATCTTAGTAGGATACTCAGATTCTACCTGTTCTATTGCAAAAGTCGGTGCCATCTCGCCGATTATCGAGTATCGCCGCCTGTCTTTGCGGAGAATAGGACCACCCTCACTTCTTTGATTTTGGGGACGAATGGCCAGCCTGAAAGGGGGGGCGTCGGGATCATCTGAAAACCTAGCCAGCCTTTTCGTTCTAGACTCGATATAGTTTTTATAAAACAGACTTAAACTCGGAGTAAGATGACATATATATATTTTATGAAACGATTTGATTTTTTCAAATTCAGCAATAATATTATCTATGATTTTATCTAAAATTCCATTATATAGAAGCAAGTTATTGTATCTTTTTAATTTTAATTTTACCGGTCCCAGATCGGTCTCCGCCACCTCCAGGACCAACTCACCCAATTGCTCACCCAATTGATCTAATTCTTTTTTTTTGTTCTTTATTTCTTGAATGGATTCTGTCTGATAACGAATGAATTCATTACCATAAACCTCTAGCTTTCTATTCATATCGGCAGGAGTCGTCCCATCGGTGTATCCGCTGATTATTTTATTTTCATCACAGGGTTCTATATTTTTAGAAACTGTTTTTTTCTTACGGAATAAATATAATAAATAGACTATTAAGATTAAAACAGACGATATTTTACTCCATAATGGCATATCACCACCAGATTGTTTCTTTTTTATTTTTTGTTTTTTTTTTGTCTGTCTTTTTGTCTGTTTTTTTGTCTGTCTTTTTGTCTGTTTTTTTGTCTGTGTTTTTTTATTTGTTTTTCTTGTTAATTTCTTTCTCTTATTTTTCCCCCTTATTTTTCTTTTTGATAATTTAGATTTCATTTTATTTATCATAGATAAATAAATATGATTAATTACAAAATTAAATTTTAAAAAAATAATATTTTTCTGTAAATTACTTACCCCTTCAATCTGAACTTGTTTCATCTTTCTTATCTGGTATAATTTCATCAGTTAAATCTCCAATTATTTTACCAACCGATTTCTCAGATAAATCTTCGGCTAAATCTTTTAATGAGTTTAGATCATCTAATTTATCTTTGATATCTTCGGGAATAATACTTTCTGCTAAATCTTTCACATTATCCGGAATAATATCAACCTTTAAATCATCAATTGTTTCCTCCATCACATTTTTAATAATATTACCCATCGGCGTAAGAGGATCAACTGAAACAGTATCCGGTCTTGTATTTATAATTTTAGTTTTTCCGAGTTCTGGATCTTCATCATCATCGTCATCATCATCACCAACGGGGACATTGGGGACCTCTAATACTTCATTACCCTCCTGTTTAAATACATCACATTTTTCGAGGCCATTACAAATGCTCGGAACAGCGATTGAGTTTTCGCCCCTAGGTTTGTATTCATATCCATCAAACTCAGCTTTGAATTGTGAAACAATATCGTCATCAATAATGGGGGATTGTTCAATAAGTCTGTCGTATTCGGATCTCGATAACTTAAGAAAATCTGTTGCTTTTGTTCTTCTTTTTGGATCAAGAGCAAGTTCAATCGAAATATTTCTACCTAATTTACTCCAGGCAACTCCCGCAGCTCGGTTGGCTTCCATATTTTCCGCAACCTTTAAGAAATTTTGAAGAGTTGATAGAATTCCCGCAAAAATATTGAGACCACCAACAACTGCGGTAGCGGTTGCTTGACCTGATTCGGGGACATAACTATCCATACCAAAATTGGCCGTACCCGTTAAGGTGGATAAAATAATAACGGGAATTGAGTACATATAATATCTTCTTCGGTATTTTTTTTCACTGCGAGTGTGGAGCCATCGGAAACAACCCGCTTTCTCTGCCCATTCACTTAATAATTCTTCAACTTCATTACTCCACGCCGCATAATCAAGTTTCTCTAACTCTATATCACTTATAATCGATCCTTCATTTTCAGACCTCAAATCAATAGCATCTCCCATTATTTATAAAATAATATAGAAAAAAATTAATTTATTTTAGTTTTTTCTCTTTTTCTTACTTTTTTTATTACTTCGTTTCTTACTTTTCTTACTTTTTCTCTTACTTTTTTTCTTACTTTTTTTCTTACTTTTTTTAAAACGAGAACCCGCCCTTCCACCCGATAAATTATCATAACTTTCTAAAAGTTTATTAAGATCTTTGTCCCACTCTTTAATTGTAGATTCTACTTTTTTTAACATAATTTCTCTTTGTTTTTTATCTTTTATCTTAGAGGCTTTACTTCTTTTTATATTATGTTTATCTGGATGTATTTTATTCGCAATTCTATCTCTAACTGATTTAATTTCTTTCATTGTTGAAGTCGAATTTAATATCTTACACTTTGATAGTGATGCATACTTTTTTGAAAGATCAATCATAGTTTTCATTTCTCTAGATGTCGATTTCTGTTTTTTAGTTTTCGGTTCGGAACTAACTTTTGGTTCCGGTTCAACTTGTGTTCTTTTTGATCCCGTATAAGGATTATTATGTTTATCATCATGAGAAAAAAATGGACCCGAAGGATGTTTCCCCGGTTGAACCTTTTTTCTTTTTTTTGAATTAATTTTAGTTTCTTCTTCTTTCGATTTCGCTTTTAATTTATCATAATATTCTTCCACAGAAGATAACTCAGATAAATATTTATCCATTTTTTTACGAGATTCACTTATAACAAATTTGTGAGATTTGGGCGGCTGACCACGATTTACATAAATTGTATTCGATTGAATTAATTTCTCTAATTTTGGAACAAATGCTTCATATTCTTTTAAACATTTGGATAACTCTTTACCCATCGTTTTAAATTCTTTATTGTATTGAAGAATAATTTGTTTTCCTTTCTCTATATCCATTGTCGGCGGATGATTTCTATTTAATTTATGAGCAATCCCTTGAAGTTCACCCTTGACTTGATTATTTGCTAATTCAATTGTTCGTTTATATTGTTCCATATTTTTAACTCTTTTATCACATTCCGAAGATACAAATTTAATTTCATCCATCATATGTTCATTCGTTAATCTTTCTTCTAATTCAATTGTATTATTCGATGGTTTTGCGCCTCCCCAATTCATAATTTTTTCTATTAGTGATCTTTCCGGTAATACTAATTTAGGCATTTATAATAATACTATACATAAAAATTTGATACGATTAATTAAAAAATAAAAAACAAACAAATATTAATTTAAATTATTTCTCCTATGACAGAAGAAAATAGTTTTGGATTCTCTTATTACCAAATTATAGGACTAATTCTTTCAAATATTTATCCAATTGAAATCTGTATCATCATCGCAAAATATCTTAAACTCGCAGATTTTGAATTCTCTCGCCAAAATTACCTGAAAGACTACTTAACATACAAAGAACTGAAACCTTATTCATTCAAAAAGAATAAAAACATAGATGATGAATATTCTTTCTATTTCAAAAACCCAAATCACGGCTTGCGCATTCGTCTTAAAAATAAATTATTTCCAAATCCAAATACAAAATTAATTCCTTCTTTTAACTTAAGACCCTATTTAAATGATTCGGGATTTGGTCAAAAATATGATTTAGTAGTTCAAAACTTAAAACAATATATCAAAGATTACAAATTCATTAATTCGTTAGAAATTCGTCCTTTTATGGAATTTTCAGCATATGTTTTGAAACGCACACGCACACCACACTATCATCAACAACCAATGAATATGGGTATGTGGTTTATCTTTCACGAGAGTCGGAGAATTCTTCCGAAAAAAAAAGAAAATACTAAAACGATTATATTAAATACAATCAAAGTAAATGAATATGTCTCAAAGAAAATGATTAAAGATTCTAAAAAAAATAAGAAAAATTCAACACAAATTTATGAAAAGACAAAAACTAAATTCTCAAATCAACAAACAAGAAATGTAAACTTTAATCATACCAATTATAAAAAAAATTTCCGGTAAATTTGATACTTTCAATACATAAGAATATCCAAACACAAAAATAAATAATATGATGTACAAACAAATCATCCGAAAACAAGAAAATAAATTAGAATCTCTCTCTAGAGATGAAGAAATCTTTCTAATACTCCTGATTTTTTTGAAAGATCCATATTTAACAGAATATTTTATGAAAGTATACCAAACTTGCATTTTTCAAGATAATATGAAGTTCCATATCAGCTTAAGAAGAAACGGTAAAGCAATCTCAAAATTGTACAATAAAAAAAATAAAAATATTTCTTGGTCTCCTGCCGTACCATTATCTTGTGATATACCAATTACTGTCAATCAATGGAGACAGTTTCAAAAACTTAAAACAGATATTCAATTCTTTTATGATAAATTTATTGGAGAAAGAATTAATAATTTCAATTTAATCTATGTTTCTTCCATTCAAAAGAAAATAAAGATTGTAAATCATGTTCGGAAATTAATTCAATTCAATTTTATTAATGAAGACTTTCTAAATTTGTCAGTGAAAAGACACATTAATGGATCAAATGGATCACTTGATATCGATGATTATGGTGGATTAATAGTCGATAATAATGAAAATTCAGGTTATTTAATCCTCTGATAAAAAAAATTAATAAAATCATATTCTTAATCATAAAATCATAAAACCAGCCAAATGAAAACATATTGAATCTTAATCCTTTTTTTTGCAATTCTCCCGAATAATAAGAAGAAGCAAACAAATCAAAATAATAGACCACACTTCCATATTATCATCATATTCACACTCTGAAAGATTCTGATGAAAATGTTCCCTCACATAAACACAATCCCAATCCCTACAAGGATGAGCATCCGTACAGTTCACTTCTTCCTCAGTAGGTGAAAGATAATCAATCCATCGTTCCGAAACGCGAACCTTCTGGGTATCTTTCTCCTCTCGAGATTCAAACACGCCAATATAATAAGTCACAATCTTATATACTAGATACACAAGGAGACAGAGAAAACATAGAGCAAATATACCACAACAGCCGTAATATACATTCAATACTGTCGTTCCACTATCTTGAACTCTTTGAGGCGTCTTTTCTTTTACTTTTTGTTTTGCTTTCCCCTTCGCTTTCGCCTTCATATTCGAATTCTTCAAGATTGAACCGGATCCTTTCGGTTTGAGGGGTGCAGTTTCTCCCCCACCAGTTTCAATATCTTGGCTCTTCATTCTTTGATTCTTTGATTGTTTGAATTACAACAAATCAATACCAAACCATCAAATTTGATGGTTTGTTAGTATGAATTAACTAACAAACAAATTTAAAACGATAAAAAGAACAATGGATGTCTTTCTCGACTCTCACAAGTTCTCCAAGAACGATGAAGGCTATTTCATCCACACGAGAAATCTGGGACAAAAAGAAGGACACACTTACCCAGAAGCAAAATGGTCCGATGTAACTATTCACGGAGTGGATATTGACGATTCCATGTTCTGGCATTTTCGAAATGACTGCCTGGAAAGCTATCCAAGCGGAAACAGTGGCGGAGAAATTATTGTGGGCGAACGAAAAATCGACAATGAAATTCGAAGTTCAGTAAGTGGCCCCGCAAATAACTCAGAATTTGAAAAGGGATCGGGTGAAAAGAAAAATTATTTCCGAAAGAGAAAGATCCCAACAATCAAGAAGAAGAAATATCCAGTTAAACCCATCAAGGAAACACAACTGACAAAGAAAAACACAACCGAAGAAAAGTATGACGAAGTTTCCGGAACAATGCGCTTTACAACCTCAGAAAAAGACCCCGGCGAATCAACCGAATCAACCATCGTGATTGATCGAGACATTTTCAAAAATGGATATGGTCTCTACAATATGAAAGAGGGTGAAAAGATTGGTGAACAATATCGAAATCTCATTGGTATCAATCGAGGATTCCACCTGATCAATCCCAATTATGATTGTCCAGAAAACAAAGTCGGAATTTTCCTTCAAAATCCAGAAAATTATTGGGATATCAAAGAAGAAGTATACTCATCTGATACAGAAACAGAATTCTCACCCTCGATTTCTTCTACACCTGAAGTAAGAAATCCATACGAAATGTCGAGACTGTAAATTATCTGAAATAACTAACAATTTATTTAAAATTTGATACTAATTTTTTTTATTCTAATAAAATAGAGAATTAAACAAATGATATTTGATACTGAATCTCCTGAACTAATCCCCGGTTTTAATAAATTGATTCAACATCTTAAAGATTTAGAAACACAAAATAAAAATTTAAAAGAAGAAAATGAAAGAATTAAATTCAAATGTGAACGAGTTACTCGCTTGTACGAAGAATTAGATCAAAAAAACGACCATATAATTTCCCTTCTAACCGATGAACAAAAAAAACAAATCTAATTTTATATCTTTACTCACAACAGAATTTACATTTTCAATATTGATCTA
>MDTC01207840.1_pt1 | contig 11331 bp, 13 predicted proteins | sample 811181 | NCBI WGS metagenome assembly MDTC01 (sample SAMN05326644, study PRJNA326480) | marine metagenome | isolation source: seawater | place: Pacific Ocean: North | collected 2011 | reverse complement strand
TATTCCATACCAGAACTTTTTGGAAAAATTCTGGTTTTGTATGGACGGATATTTGTAATGAAGGCGATGCTTTCCATTATAATAAAGGAAATTATAGAAAAATGGATAATTATTATGATTGTACTAAATTTATTGGTATTCATAATATAAATAATTATCAATATAAAGAAATTAAAATTGATAATAAAAATTTAGAATATCCTGATATTTTTAAAGAAATTGTTATCAAATGTAATAATATTCAATGTAAATTAAATAAATTTTATAAAGAAAATGATTTTACAATTTTAGGATTAAATTCTAATGTTATTAACAATTTTAAAGAAAATGATAAAGAAAACATTTCAATTGATAAAAAATGTAAAGAAAAAAATATTATTAAAATGATTAAAGGTTTTGATAAATCATTTAATATATTTATTTTTAATTACAAAACTGAAATATGGAATTTATTTAAAGAATTTAATTTTGATATAATAATTTTTGAAACAGAAAAAAATTTTACATCAATGAAATCAATTTTAGAAAAAAACAATTATATTTTTTATGAAAATTTATTTATTAATAAAGATTTCCTTTAAAAAAAAATATTTATATATATAAATGAAAAATGCTATGAAAAAACTTGAGACAACACTTTCTGGACGTTGTGTTCAACTATCAATTGTTGTTGGTGTACTATTTTACTTTAATGTAATTATCTTCAAATATTTAGATAGATTCCTTGTTAGAAATTTTGAAGCAGTAACTGGATTTAAATTCAGTTCTGATATGTTAGCAGTAGTTCATACTGTATTCTTCTCTGCTATATTTTTTTTTATGTGTAATAAATATCTTAATGTTCTCTTATCTACTCTCAAAAAATTTAAAAGATAAATTATTTAAAAAAATTAAAAATAATAATAATATAAATGAATATTGAGAATAATTTAAATATACTTACTAACTTAAAAAAGGATGATAAACTTTTTATTGATAATAATAAATTATTAATAAAAAATGATGATGATGATGATGATTTTAAATTAGTAAATAGTTATGAATTATGTAATAATATTGTAACGACTTTATTATTTACATTACACATTAAATGTAATCTTGAACACAAAGATGATTATTTAAATATAGTAGAGATTATTTTAGATAATATTTATTCTAATAAAGAATTATCAACAGAACTTGATAATAATGAATTTTTTTCACAACATTTAACAAATATTGAATATATTTTAGAAGAACAAATTAATAAATATAAAATTAATAAATGTAATCGTTTTTTTATTAGAATTAACGAATTATTTGATGAATTTTTAGATTTAACAATTCATGTTTCAAGATCTATTGTAAAAAATAATAGATTTATAACAATTGTGAGTGATTATAATGATACAGAAAGTGATGAAGAAGAAAATAGTGATAATTCAGAAGAAAGTGATAATGAAGAAAATAGTGATAATGAAGAAGAAAATAGTGATAATGAAGAAGATTTAAAAGAGGATTAATTATTTTTTAGACTTAGATTTTTTTATAGATTCAACTGTTTGCCAAAATTTTCCATCACAATTTGTTTTTTTACAAACTGATTTAATATATCTTCTATTTTTTGAATTCCGAGGTTTAACAGATAATCCTCCTTTTTTCCCTACTTTAATTGGTAATCTTGTTTTAGAACGATGATTAACATATTCAAGTCTTCTTTTACCTTGTTTAATAACAGTTTTGCAAGTTGTATATTTTTTTGTCATTTTATAATAATATAGAAAAAAATTATAAATAAGGAATATATTTAAGTTCATTATAAGGATATAATTCAACTGTATAATTATCAGATGAACCACTTAAATTAATTGAATCACCTGAATTAATTTCAGAACATCCATGAGTATCTATACAATTTCTATTTTTCTGAACAGGTATTTTTGTTGATAAATGTGAATCTAATGCTGTATAATAATTCCATAAAGAAGAACCACGATAAGTTTGTCTACCAAATAATGGTTTTATTTGGTTTGGATTTGTTTCAGAAGTTATAAATCCTATTTGTGAATAATTATTAGGTTCACCTCTTGTTCTAATATTGATAGGAACACTTTTTTGGGAAAAATATTTTCTCCCAGGTTCTTCTAATAAATCATTTTTATTATTATCATTTGTAACATTAATAATGATTTCTTTATTTATATTTTCATTATTTTTTTCTACTATATTTGGTTTGATAAATAGATTTAGTAAAAAATCTTTATTTTTGTATAAATAAAATGCGATTAATAAAAAACTACCTACTAAAATATAAAATAAACTATCACTATCAAAACAAAATGTATTTGGTGGGCAATATTTTTTTTTAAAAGATTTTTTTTTTAGAATATTTTTTTTCATCATATATATATTTTATAATTATTATTTTTGAAAATTATTCATTTTTAAATAGGTTTTCAATTTCTTTATTTGGATATTTATATTGTAAATCTGGTTGATCTTCAATACCTTTTTTAATAATTCTGTATACACCACGTGATGTATCTAAATCATATATATTAAAATTATTATTTAAATCAAAACTTTCTGTTCTTGTAGATAAGTTTACACTTATACTTCCATTGCTACCACTAATTATTCTGTGAAAAATACCCGCAGGCCATACTACCATTGCTGGTCCATCGTAATATAATTTATCATTTTTATATATTTTTTCTGGTGTGACTATAAAAGATGCTTTTTCTCTTGTAGAAGCATTATAAACATCTATATACCTTGTTCCTTGTAATACCATTAGATTATCATCTTGACCAGGATGCATATACCATGGTCTTTTGATAACTGAACTTGAATATCCAGAAGTAGAAACTTCTATTGGACCTGGTGATATACTATTTGCTTTATGAATTACACGATCTATACCACTAATATTTGGTATATCAGATGGAACTATTTCATCAAATTTAACACCACTAGTTCTTCTTAATATTCTTAAAGGTATTAATCTATACAATACTGACATTTATTATAATTATAAATTAAAATTGGAAAATTAACACAAATTAAATTTTAATTTAAAGTTTTAAAAATAAATTAAATTATATTATGAAACTCAATTTAATTTATTGTAAAAATATTTTAAATCAAATTGGATTAGAAAATGATTTATTATACGAAATTAAAGAAGATATGAAATATTTCAAAAATGTTACATCATATGAATATATTAAAAATCATAAAAATATTGTTATTATGGGATATAATACATGGAAATCAATTCCAGATGAATATAAACCTTTAAAAAATAGAATAAATATTATAATTACAAAAAATCATTTAAATGAAATGAAATATGAGGATGAAAATATTTTAATTTTTAATGATTTTGATTTTTGTTATAAACATTTAAAAGATGAAAATGATAAAGGAAATCTTTTAGGACAAAAATTTATTATAGGAGGTTCACAAATATATAATTATGTTTTTAATAATTATTTAAAATTTGTTGATAAAATTTATGAAACTAATATTAATCATAATCATTCAACACAACTTCATTATGTAAATACAATTAATACTATTTATAAAGAATTAGATTTTAATATTGCAACTTATAAAACTTTTAAATTATTAAATAGTAAATACTGTGATGATCATGAAGTAAAAATAATACCATCAAATGAAAAAATACATGGTGTTCACTACAATATTTATCAAAATGAAAAATATATTAATAATTGTGAAAAACAATACTTAGATTTAATGAAAAATATAATTTACAAAAATAATTCTAAAAATTCACGAAATTCATTAGTATTATCTTCTTTTGGAGAAAAAATGACTTTTGACTTAACAAAAGGATTTCCTTTACTTACTACAAAAAGAATGCCATTTAAAACTATTCTTCGTGAATTATTATGGTTTATAAAAGGTTCTACATCTAATAAAGAATTAAATGATAAAAAAGTCCATATTTGGGATGGGAATTCAACAAAAGAATTTCTTGAATCAAGAGGGTTACATTATGAAAATGGTGAATTAGGACCTATATATGGATTTCAATGGAGGAAATTTGGTGCTGATTATAATGATAAAAATTCTACAGGTGTAGATCAATTACAAAATGTAATAGATTTAATTAAAAATGAACCAAATAGTCGTAGAATTATATTATCAGCATGGAATCCTGTAGATTTAGACAAAATGGCATTACCACCTTGTCATGTTATGATTCAATTTTATGTTAATGATAAATATTTAGATGCTCAAATGTATCAAAGATCAGGTGATATGTTTTTAGGTGTACCATTTAATATTGCTAGTTATTCATTACTAATGCATATTATAGGTTCTATTACAGGATATATTCCTAGGTATTTCCATCATATATTAGGAGATGCTCATGTATATATGAATCATATTGATTCTATTAATGAACAAATTACAAGAATTCCATTAGATTTTCCAAATTTAATTTTAAAAAATAAAATTACAGATATAAATGATATAGATGAAAACAATTTTGAATTAGATAATTATAATTATTATCCTGGTATTAAAGCAGAAATGATTGCTTAAAAATAAATTAAGATATTTGTTTTTTATTATATTTTTTTTTTATACTTTTTTTTGTTTTATTTCCACCTGTTTTTTCTTGTGGAAAAGGTAATGGTTTTCCTTTTTCCCAACAACCACTTGCTAGTTTTGTTCCATTTTTATAACCTAATACTGTCCATTCACAACCTTTTTGATCATTACATTTAGGTGGTTTTGATTTGCTGTATCCTTTACAAAGATTTTTTTTCTTATCATCAATTTTTTTTACAGATTTTGTTTTTTTCTTAACATCTATTTTTTTAACAGATTCTATTTTTTTTACAGATCCAGTTTTTTTAACAGTTTCAGTTTTTTTTGTATCAGGTATACTTTTAAATCTTTCATCATATAATTTTTGATATATATCATTTAAATGTGTTTCATTTTCTGGATCAAAACCATTTGTTTGAGAACCATGCTTTGCATTACATGTAAATGGTATTAATAATATAGGTTTATTAAAATTGGGTGAAATATGTTTTTTATCTTCACTATTTATTTTAGTTAATTGATTTAATAAATTATCAAATAAATCTTTTAAAAAATATCCTGAACATGCTTTTATTTTTAGTTTTCTTTTGTTTTTGTAGGTAATATAATCATAATCTCCATCAACATATTTAGTACAATATAAAGGACAAAATTTATTAAAATTCCCTTGATTTTTACATTTTGCTGTTAAAGGTTTTTGTAATGTATGATGTTCATTAATTACATTACAAGAAGAAGCATCTTCAAAAATACTTATTGCTAAATTATTTATTAGATCACCTGGTAAATATAATCTCCATCCTTCTTTGTAATTAAAATGTTTATTTTCATATAAATCTTCTTCAAATAATTTATCTTTTAAAGCATCTGGTGTAGTGTAATCACTATCTAAACCATTAACATGAGGAATCATTATTTGACACCATTCAGGGACTTTTATTTTTTCAGGATTAAATCCACCATGACCATTTATAGTTATTAAATTTTCTAAAACATCATTTATTTTAAATGGTTTAGATGTAACTAAATTAGGTTTTATGACATCTAAATGATCTTCATTTAATTTTTTATTTATAGGTTCGCATTCACCAGTTTTTTTATTTCTTCTTGTTCCATTTGGACATCTTGGTTTTTTATCTTTAACTGGTTCCAAATGTTTTTCAATATCATCTTTTTTACTTTTTTGTAATTTTGGTTCAATTTTAGTATCACTCATAACAGTCATACCTAATAAATCATATGAATTACATCCAGTATCTGTTACATATTGTGTATCATTTATTTTTTCTACTAATATATCATAAATATAATGTTGATCACCATTATCTCTTGTATGAAGAGTTTTATCATATAAAGTAAATTTTACATCTCTTGGTAATAAAATTTCACTTTCATGTTTATGCATAGTTGTAGTAACCATATTAATATAAGGAACACCTTTTGTTATTTTAAATCTATAATAACAACAATCAATGATATCGTTCCAAAATTCATAAGTATAAGGAACATTAGGATTAGTACTAATAGATGTAAAAGATTTACTAACAATTGTGTCTCCAATATTATTTAATCCATCATAAGTATTATTCATGCCTCTATAAAAATATCTATCGGATGTCGGTTCTTGCATTCTTGGAGCATAATCTGTAAAACATTTATCTAAATTATCAATCTTTTCTTTTATATTTTTCTTACAATTTGATATATTATCTTTTTTAATTTTTGCATCTTGAAGTTTTATCCATTTTTCAAAAAATTCATTTATTTTATTTTTAGAAGATGTAACTAATGCTGTTTTATATTTTTGTTCTATATCATCTAATTTTAATAAATAATTTAGTATATCTTTTTTAGTTTTAAGCGTAGATAGTGCATGTAAATGTTCTTTAAAATAATCATTAAGATTAATGTAATCTTCATTTAAAAATGGATTACTTACACATCGCCTTTTAAAATAATCACTATTAAAAAAATTTTCAGTATCTCTTAAATATCTATTCATACAAGAAAATGAAGAACCACTATAACTTTCTAGTGTATCAGATAATACTTGATTAAAATAAATATCTTCGTTATAAGGAATATTTTTTTTCTTTTGTTTTAAAAATATTTTTAATTCATCTTTACTTAATTTTGTTTTTACTGATTTTTTCCCTAATGAAATTTGTGATAATTCTAATAAATCTTTTGATATAAAACTATTAGATGATAAATTAAATAATTTAAACACACGAGATTTTGATTTTAAATTATTAATTAATGTTTTATTATCTACCATTTTGTATTTATCTAAATAAAATCCTATATTTGAGTAATTTCCTTTATTATCATAAGTATTTTTTAAATTTAAACTTCCATTTTCAATAAAACATTGTTTATATATATCATTATAATTTGGATTTAAAAAATAACTTTTTTTTAATAATAATATTTTATTACTATTTTCTACAGAATCATCTAAATAAATAACTATATTATCATTATCCATTTTTAACCATTCCGAAACTTTTATATTTTCTAAACCAATTGGTTCAAAACCTTTTTCCATTTATATTTAATTATATTTTAATTTATAATAAAACAATGTTTTAATTCATTTTGTCTAAGATTAAATTGTAGATCTTTCATTCCATATTTATTATACAATATATTATGGACAGATTCACCATGTCTTATAAAATATAAATTTACAAATAATATTATTTTGTTTTATATATAATAATGAAAAAAAATATAGTTTATTATACTCTTTATTTTTCAATATTTATACAATTTGTAACATTTTTTATAGGATTAGATGGATATAGATATAAATTAAATCCTATGGATGAACCACTAAAAGATATTTTAACTATTGAAACTGTAGTTCAATTTATTGAAGGATTAGTTTACATATGGATATTATTATATAGTTTAAATTTTGATGATATGATTAATAAAAGGTATTTAGACTGGTTTATAACAACACCATTAATGTTATTATCAACAATATTATTTATGAAATATAATACTGAAAAAGAAAAAAATAATTCAATTGATTCTAAACAATTTTTTAAAGAATTCTTAAAAGACATATTTTATATAGGATTATTAAATGCATTAATGTTGTTATTTGGATTTTTAGGTGAGAAAAAAATGATAAATAAAAATTTATCAATTATAATTGGATTTATATTTTTCTTCTTAGTATTTAAATATATTTATGATAAATTTGTTCTTAATAATGAGAAAAATAAAAAATTATTTTATTTTGTATTTTTTATCTGGTCATTATATGGAGTAGCAGCATTTTTTCCAGATATACCAAAAAATACTAGTTATAATATTTTAGATTTAATATCAAAAAATTTTTATGGTTTATTTATTTATTATAAAATACGTCAATTAAATATGAATCAAAATAAATTTAAAAAAGATTTTTTTGGATAAATTATTTCTATATTTTCAGGGATATCATTATTTAAAATATTTTCTGTTAAAATTAAATTATTAATAATATATACAGGAGCAACTGGTGGTTGAATAGTAAAAATAAAATCTAATAATTTTTTTGCTTTTGTATTAGGAATATAAATTATACTTTTTTCTAAATATTGAATATCTTTTTTTTTCAAAGATTTGATAAATAATGACATTTTTATTGCATATTTTATGGGAACATAACCAACATTTTCACAATTAAATATAAAAGTAAAATAGTTTTTTAATTCATATAAATAGGACCATTTATTTAAAAAATCTTGAAAATCTTTATCATTTTCAATATTTGGACTAAAATTTACAGTTACTATTTTATGTGAATGATATTTTGTAAAATCATATGTAGCAAACATTTATTTATATTTTTTTGTTTTATTTTTTTTTTTAGTTTTTTTCTTTTTTTTAGAAATATATTTTTTACTATTATATTTTTCATTAAAATTTAATTTATTAATTTTATGAATTAATGTTTGTTTTCCTGAATCTTCATATATAGGAGATGTTATCTCAAAATCTATTAAAAAATATTTATCTTTTTTTTGATTATAAATAATATTTCTCCATCTTAAATCATTATGATAAAATCCTATATCTTTTAATTTATTATAAATATCTTTTATATGTGGTAAAAATTCTTTTGTTTTACAATTTTTAATTTCACATAATTCTTTTAAAGAAATTCCTTCATTTTTAATAACAATTTTTCTTTCAAAAATATTATAAGATAATAATTTAGGAATAAAATCTAAATTTAATTCTTTTGCTAATAAGTATATAGATAATTCATTAATAAATTTTTTAAAATTTTCATGTTTATTATTATCTTTATCATAAATCTTTGTTACTTTATTTTTTTCAATTATTATTTTAGAATATTTTTTTTTTGTAATAGTTCTTTTTTTATTCATTATATAATTTAATAAATAAATTAATTTATATATAAATATATATGAGTACTTGGCCTACATGTCCGAAATCAAAAAAAATTGTTAAAATAGTTGAAGAATGTGAAAGAACTATTTACGGTGAAGAAAAAGAATCATGGTCTCCTAGAACAGATCATGATCATTCAACATTATTAAAAAGAATAAATAAATTATTATTGGAAATAGGTCATAAAGAAAATATTGAGGGGAAAAAAATTTATGAAAAAACTAGAATTATAGCACATAATTTAGGAGTTTCATTTTGGGATGAATCTGAATCAGATACAGAATCTGAAAAAGATACTGATTCTGAAGAAGAACATGGTAAAGTTGAATAATTATTTTTTTTTAGATTTACGTTTAGATTTACGTTTAGATTTACGTTTTTTAGATTTACGTTTAGATTTACGTTTAGATTTACGTTTAGATTTTTTTTTATTTCCTCCCATTATATTACACATAAAACCACTACAACTTGTATCTTCTTGTGGTTCTTCAACAACTACATTTGGAGGAATTTCATTTTTAGTTTTTTTACTAGATAGAGATTCTTTATTTTCTCTTGTTCTTTTTTTTTTTGGTACTGTAGTTGCTAATTTTAAGATATCCTCTATTAATTCTGTTTCTCTTAATGAGGATACAGGACTTTTTTCATCATAAAAACCTACCACCATATTAAGATTTTTTAAATCTCTCACATAATTTTCTGCCAAAGCAAAATCACTATTAAAAAAATAATTTAGAATAGGTTTTCCAATCCTATCATGAAGTTCCAACAAATCTTTTGCTTTTACCCAAGGTTTAGGATAATCATATTCCCATTGTTTCGGAAATTTTTCATCTTCAATTATTTTATTTATTAACTCACCTTTATTTAAAAATTCTACTAAATCTTCATTTAAATCTTGTGTATTTTTTGCTCTTTTTCGTAATTGTTGATCAGATAAGTAATATAATTCAAAATCTATAAAATCTGGCATAGAATACATTAATGTATCTTTTTTTATTTTCATTGTTTTGATAGCATATTTTATTTCACTTAGAGTATATGGACCTTTACCTCCATAATTTCTAAAATTTTTTTTTTTTATAAATTCTATATATTCTATAGATGGATATTCTTCAAATTTAGTAACATTTACATTACCTTGAACATAAAAACGACTTTTTAAGCATTCTGAACAATAATATCCAAGTTCTTTATTATAATAATTACAAATTATACATTTTTGTATATCCATATATATTATAAAATAAAAAAATATATATATATATTAAGATAATATTACAATAACTTAGTCTTCTAACCAAGAATCATAACTAATATCATGTTGTTGAATTTCCGTGGATTCATAATCTTCATTAGGTTTTTCAATATCAACAGGTATACACTTTGTTGGTGTATATGTATCAGGTGTATATTTCTTAAAATCTTCTAAGAAATTAAGTAATTCTTTTTTACTTTTACCTTTAAACATAGTGTATACTCCATGAGGTCCTGTATCTTCCACTAGAAAGTGTTCACGTTTGGGTAAATGACAATAAAATCTATTATCACCCCATCCTTGAATTTTACCCCAAAATTCATGATTTTTCATTGTATCAAGAATATATCTATTTCTATCATCTATATCAATAGGTAATATTTCATCATCATTATCAAACATTCCCATGAATTGTTCATAAACTTCGTATGTTAGGGTTTGTTGGAGAAGAAGTAGTTGTTCTTTTGAAAGAATATGAGACATTGTTTATACTTTTGTAAAAAAATATTACGATATTTTCAAATTTTAATTATTGAAAGAATTTTCTTATGTCCATAGGTTTTAATGGGAATTTTTTTAATGCATCAGTTGCTAATTTATCTGCCATTTCATTACCAATAGAATTTTCATCTTGTAAACCAGTATGTGCTTTAATATAAATTAATTTTATATTATTGTGGTCATTTAGAGATGAATAAAGATTATAAATTTCAGAAATTAATTTATAATTTTTTTTTGTATCAACAATATTTTTTTTTACCCAACTAGGATACCATTTTTCAATACAATTTTTAGAATACATAGAATCAGTATAAATATTAATGGGTGCTATAATTTTATTTTCTTTTATAATTTCTAGAGATTTTTTTATAGCAGTAAGTTCTGCGACATTATTAGATGATTTTTTTACATCTAAAAATTCGCTAATATCTTTTAATTGAATAAAATTAGTATTAGGAAAATGAATACCAATAGAACATTTAGCATTAGGATAACCATTATTAATACATGCTCCATCAGTGTAAACTTTAAAAGTAGGATTATTCATATGAGTTTTAATATAAGTAAATAAATGTTTTTTATTTATTTTATTC
>MDTC01104395.1_pt1 | contig 11331 bp, 7 predicted proteins | sample 811181 | NCBI WGS metagenome assembly MDTC01 (sample SAMN05326644, study PRJNA326480) | marine metagenome | isolation source: seawater | place: Pacific Ocean: North | collected 2011 | reverse complement strand
TTAGTTCAAATAAACGGAGCCAGTCTGATTCTATCAACACTAGGTTCAGTTCCACAAATCCTATTCGACCAAACTTATTCTTTGTGAAAGATACTTTTTCCAATTCTAAGCTAGGATCATGTCTTGTATCACGAGGGCCGCGTCGAGAACTTTTTATCGCCTCAGTCGGATGTTTCATTGGAACAACCCTGCTTCTCCTTGCCATTCAAATTTATCAGGATGCAACCATATACCTTGAAAATAATGAGGGTCCCAAAAATTATTTTACAATCAACAAAAAGATCGAAGGCGGAGCACTGCTCAACCTTGCCAAAAAAGAAGAGTCATTTGAAAAACAAGAACTTGATACCATTAAACAATTATCCGGAGTTAAAAGAATTGGTGGATTTGTAAGAAATAAATTTCCAATCACTTTATATATCTGGCCATCCGGTAAAATTGGATTCGGAGCAGCCGCCAAAACCGATTTATTTTTTGAGTCGATTCCTGATGAATTTCTCGACTTCATACCCAAGGAATGGGAATGGGAAGAAAATGCCTCGATTGTTCCAATCATGGTACCGAAATTTTATTTAGATCTATGGAACTTTGGACTGGCTCCTTCCCGTGTCGAATACCCGGCTTTATCGACCGATGCGGCCAAAGGAATGCCAATTGAGATATTTATAGGCAAAAATAAAGAAACAACCCTGAACGGCCGGTTTGTTGCTTTTAGCAAAAGAATAAACAGTATTCTGGTACCAGAAAGTTTTCTCAATTGGGCTAATCAAAAATTTGCTCAGCCTGACAGTGGGGACTTTTATTTTTTGTGGAAAGAAGGCACCATCGATGGACCTCCAAGATCACGATCTGACCTATTCAAATTACAAACTCTTCCCGATTTTAAATCGTGGGAAATTTCCCCACTTGGAAATCCAGCCTCTCGTTCTTCCATTTTATCTCTGCCACAGAAGCAAGATTTATACAACGAACCCTCGAGGATCATTTTGGAAATTTCCGATAACCCCTCTCCTGCTCTGCTCGAATATATAGATAGAAATGAATATGAGCTTAATCGAGAATTCCCTGATCAGGATCTTATTAAAAAGGCCTTACAAGGTGTTTTTGCAGGCTTAATCGGAATCGGCATTCTTTTATCTCTCCTTTCGATAGCAACCTTCGCTACAAGTTTTAAACTAGTCGTGTCTCAATCTTCCGAGCATGTAAAAAACTTACTTTTATTGGGATTTTCTCCCGGTCAAATTTCTCAGATTTTTTACAGAAGGTTCCAAAAGCTTTTTATCTCCATTATATCAGGATCATTTGTCGTGTGCCTCTTATCCAAATATTCCTTAGGTCAGTCAGCAAGTGAATTCGGAATAAATATAGAATCCAACTTTTCTGGGTATACCGTATTATTTACAATTCTTTATTCTATTGTTTTCATGATCGTTAATAAAGCAAATATTAGTTACTCAGTGCTTAAGCTCGATAAGTAAGGTTTCGTCCCTCAAAATCTGTATTTGCAGGTTATTGATTATTATTTTCTACCTTCATCACCAACTCATCATTCTTCACTGAAAATGTAACATTGCTGCCTTCCTCAACTTCTCCGGCAACCAGTGCCCGTGCAAGTTGAGTCTCTACTTGTTTTTGTAAAAACCTCTTTAATGGACGGGCTCCGTAAGTCGGATCGTAACCTTTTTCACCTATCCATTTTTTGGCTGAATCTGTAAACATGACTGAAACTTTCCGATCCTCCAGCCTTTTATTCAAAGAAGAAACCAGCAGATCGACAATCTCAGTTATTTCTTCAAGTGAAAGGGGTTTAAACAATACTGTATCGTCAATCCGATTAAGAAACTCAGGGCGGAAATGATCTCGAAGATCTGTCATTACCGAATCTCGGGTAGATTCAGAAATTTCGTTATCAATTAAGTTGTCCTGCAAGTATCGACTACCGACATTTGAGGTCATAATGACTACCACATTTTTAAAATCTACAGTTCGTCCCTGAGAATCAGTTAACCGTCCATCATCCATCAGCTGAAGCAGCACATTGAAGACATCCGAGTGTGCTTTTTCGATCTCGTCGAAAAGAATGACTGAATACGGTTTCCGTCGAACAGCCTCTGTCAGTTGCCCGCCCTCTTCGTAGCCAACATAGCCGGGAGGTGCCCCAATCAGTCGAGCAACGGAATGTTTCTCCATGTATTCAGACATGTCAATTCTAACGACATTGTCCTCACTATCGAAAAGACTCTCAGCCAATGTTTTAGCAAGCTCGGTCTTCCCTACCCCCGTTGGTCCCAAAAATAAGAATGATCCGATAGGGCGATTGGGGTCTTTGATACCAGCCCGTGCTCGCATTATAGCCTCTGCCACGGAATCAACTGCTTCGTTTTGCCCGATTACACGCTGATGCAAGATACTTTGCAATCTAAGGATTTTTTCTCTTTCACCTTCGATCAGTTTAGTAACCGGAACCCCAGTCCATCGAGCAACAATATCCGCAATTTCCTCTGCAGTAACCTCTTCCTTAAGAATCGCATCCTCATTTTTATCGGCATTTTCAAGCTCCACTAATTCAGCTTCCAAAGTGGGCAGTTTCCCATGTTTAAGTTCAGCGACGAGATTTAAATCATATGCACGTTCAGCTCGTTCCATTTCCGCACGGGTAGACTCAATTTGCTCGCGAAGTATGCGAACATTATCAATTCCTTTCCTTTCATTTTCCCACTTACGCTTGATAGTCTCCATCTTATCACGAGCATTTCCAAGATCTTTTCGTAATGATTCCAAACGATCTTGACTGGACTTGTCCTTTTCCTGCTTCAGTGCTGTTTCTTCAATTTCTAGCTGAAGAACCCGTCGGCTGATTTCATCAAGTTCAGATGGCATGCTGTCAAGTTCAGTACGAATCATTGCACAGGCTTCATCAACCAGATCGATTGCTTTGTCTGGAAGAAAACGGTCGGAAATATAACGGTTGGACAGGACAGCAGCATTCACCAATGCCTCATCTCGAATATTAACCCCGTGATGAATTTCAAAACGTTCACGTAAGCCCCTTAGAATCGAAATCGTATCTTCAACATTTGGCTGATCAACAAGCACGGTTTGGAAACGTCTCTCCAGGGCGGCATCCTTTTCAATATTCTGGCGATATTCATTTAAGGTGGTTGCACCAATACAGTGAAGCTCTCCCCGAGCGAGCATTGGCTTCAGCATATTTCCGGCATCAATCGCTCCTTCGGCTTTTCCAGCACCTACAATCGTATGCATTTCATCAATAAAAAGAACAATTCTTCCCTCCGCCTTACTTACTTCGCTCAAAACCGCTTTCAATCGTTCCTCGAATTCGCCACGAAACTTGGCCCCGGCTAAAAGTGAACCCATTTCTAGAGTAAATATTGTCTTATCTTTGAGGCCTTCGGGTACATCTCCTCGGACGATTCTCTGTGCAAGACCTTCCACAATGGCTGTTTTACCTACACCAGGCTCTCCAATAAGCACAGGGTTGTTTTTAGTCTTTCTCGAAAGAATTCGGATAACCCGACGGATCTCAGAGTCTCGGCCAATCACAGGATCCAGTTTTCCTGATTTTGCCTGTTCAACAAGATCAATTCCATATTTTTTAAGTGCACGAAACGAATTCTCGGGAGTTTTGGAAGTAACTTTTTGACCTCCTCGAAGCGCCTTGAGGATTTCGAGAACCTTTTTTTCCGTAATCTCAAAGTTTTTCAGAAACTGTTTGAAGGTTGCCGGCTTTTTTATCTGGGCTAACCCAAGCAGCAGGTGCTCAGTGCTAACATAATCATCCTGCATCTCTTTGGAAAGTTGCTGGCTTTTTTCTACTGATTCCGTCAAAGCAGCGGAAGCATATGAACGAGCAGTATTAACATTACCTGCAATCTTGGGTAAGTTTTTAAGTTCCCGTTGTAACGCAAGTTGAATCGGTGCGGTACCAATGCCCATCTCCTCCATGATGGCAGGCACGATCCCGTTCTCCTGGGACATAAGGGCTGTTATCAAATGCCATACTTCCACTTCCTGCTGTCCGTTTCGTCTCGCCACTTCAGACATTTCCCTAATTGCAGCAATTCCCAGTTCAGTAAATTTTTCAGGATCGATATTCATACATGTGGAATTGCATTTTTCATACCGATTTAAAATTATAAACTTCCTTCTGGAACTGGCTTACATCTCATGGACACATAAAACTAGTCTCCATTTCAGCGACAAATTAACTGGCAAAAAGACTCGATTGAGACATCTTGACTCACTCCTTGTGCACTATTTTTCAATCAGACTTATTCTTAAAACTCTTTAATATTGAATGTCTAATACAATTTATATCTGTTGCACGATGCGAAACTATGCAATAACTCATCACTTATCAGCTAACACTCTAATGCTGAAGCGCTCTTCGCAACCACAGAGAATATTTTAGTTCTGTATGCTATGGAAAAAACCTACATGACTCATGCATATATTTTGAAAAGAAGGATTGTTTGACATACAGAATTTGAAAGTCATTTTTCAGAAATGAAGCTATTAGAACGGGTCGCTTTTATTGATAAAAAGCTATCGGATTTATACCCCACACCTCCTATCCCCCTTGATCATTCCGACCCTTACACATTATTGCTCGCGGTTCTTCTTTCAGCTCAGTGTACAGATGCTCGAGTGAACCAAGTTACCCCTGCTCTTTTTAACTTGGCAAACAATCCCCAAGACATGGCTGAGAAATCCATTGAACAGATTAATTCAATAGTAAGGCCTTGTGGGCTGGCACCAAGAAAAGCAAAAGCCATTTTCGAACTATCAAGAATTCTTCTTCAGAAACATCAAGGGCTCGTACCTGAATCCTTTGAGGAATTAGAAGAATTGCCTGGCGTGGGACACAAGACAGCTTCCGTAGTAATGGCACAGGCATTTGGATATCCATCTTTTCCCGTAGACACGCATATCCACCGTCTTGCTCAGCGCTGGAAACTGACAAACGGTAAAAGTGTAACTCAGACAGAAAAGGATTTAAAAAGACATTTCCCCAAAGATCGCTGGAACCAATTACATCTTCAAATCATATATTATGCCCGTGAGCACTGCCCGGCTCATGCATGCCATGGATTGCATTGCGAAATTTGTAAAACCTGCTTCCCAAGCAGGAAGAAAAAAATTCTCACCCAACGTGCTTAACCCGAGTTTACAAAAACCTGTGGCTTGGCAGTTTTGAGCTTTCGAATTTCAGCTTCGTCAAGCCCAGTCTCGAAAAGATAAACTTCACGCAAAGACTCAAGAGAAATTAAAAAGTCTACCGCGGAGGCCTCAAGCTTAACCCGGATCAGATTTAAATACTCCAAATTCTCTAAATCTTTCAGTTTGGTAATTCCTGATGTATCAACTTCCTGAACCCCCTCCAAGAAAAGCTTTTTTAAGTTCGGCATCTTTGCAATAAAATCAAACCCGGCATTTGTAACTTTTGAATCCGTCAAGTCAAGCGAGATGATGTGTGGTGCAATCATCATTAATTTTTCCAAATCTTCGTCTTTCATAGCCAGTTCAGGATCAACTGATGAAATAACCTGTAATCCTTTTGCACCAACTATAGGAAGTATCCTTATACCGGAGGAGCGCAAGGTGTTCCATGCGTCCTCACTAAGCATAATTTCATCAGGACTTTTGGACTCGGAGGGACTTGAATCACTTGCAACCTCTCCCGCAAAATCCTCAATATTTACTCCAAAACGACTTAAGATCGGCCCCATTTTTGAAGGCATAGCGAAGTAGGCACCCACTATTCCACCCACAGCTAGAAGAAGCAGAAAAGTGAAAACAAATATAGTTGAGAAAATCTTAGATAAAAAGCTCTTTTCTTGAGCAACCATAACAATCTGACCACCCCTCGCCCTCTGGATTTTCTGGACTTTTGAACCCTTTTTTTTATTAACCTTTGCTTTAGATTCGGATCTCGAAGAATGGGGTTTTTGCTCCGTTGGACTAGTTTTTGTTGGTAGAGTATCTAACGGACTTTCATCAGCTGTATTAGGCGAAATGGTTGCTAAAGATTCGACACCTAGTTTTGACAAAACTTCTGGTAAAGTACTCCACTCAGAACTGCCCTGTACTAAAGCGAAGTCAGTGGGTAAAAGTTGGTTAGTTTCAAGAAATTGCTTGGCCTGCTCAGCCGTATAAGGACCAAAAGTTTGTCCATTCCTAGAAACATAAATGTTCATATAATATTCTTTGCATTAAACTAACCAAAGTATGCACAATAAACTGAGAAGAAATTAGTGAAATGATAAAAAAGACGAATACTTCAAATTGATGCTCAATATCTACCTAAATTAAATTAAGGTAGAGGCGGTAGCGGAGGAAGATCGTCCGAAAGTACATCACCTTCAGGATTCGGTAGTGGAGGAAGTCCGTCTGGTGCTGCATTAAGTTCAGGATTCGGTAACTCGGGGAGATCTGAAAGAGCGGCATCTTGTAAAGGAAGTGAAGGAGCAGTATCGCTTTTTTCAGGAGAGGAGAAATCCGGCAATGGGGGTAAATTCTCTCCGTCGTTAGTTTCAGGAGAGGAAAAATCCGGCAATGGGGGTAAATTCTCTCCGTCGTTAGTTTCAGGAGAGGAGAAATCCGGCAATGGGGGTAAATTCTCTCCGTCGTTAGTTTCAGGAGAAGAGAAATCCGGCAATGGGGGTAAATTGTCTCCGTCGTTAGTTTCAGGAGAGTCTGATAAAGTTGGTAAATCCATAGATTCATCAGATAAACCCGGCAATGTTACTTGGTCTTGAACAGCGGTTTCTTCCGACAATTTTAAATTTGATTCAAGATCATTTGTTGAATCTTGCGGCATGTCATCGCTATCTACCAGAACTTCTTCTGACTCTTCCAAAGTTGGCAGTACTAACTCTTCGGACTGACCGGGAATCGTTTTTTCAATATTCTCATTTCCGGTAGTTAATAATGGAGGAATAGAATCCAACATTGGTTGTGCAGGGGATGTTAGGATATCGTCATCAGTAGCTTCCTGTTGAATACTATCATCCTGCACATCAACTTCCTTAACTACTTCAATGGGAGAAGGTTCCGATGATTTTAAATCAGTTGAATCTTCAGGAGTTTTGTCAAAACTTATGTCACTATTAAATTGTGTACCATCCGACATCCACTTAGCTTCTTTTTTTGTTTTCACCCCTTCTGAATAAGCTGTGACATACATTTTTTGGCCATTGGGCCACCAACGGGTGACTGTTCCATGCCATTTGCCGTTTTTGTAATTTCTCTCATACATCTTGGTACCGTTAGAAAACCATTTCATGGAAGTTCCATTTTTTCTTCCATCGAGCCAACTTTCATCGGAATATACATATTTCTGAGCCGATCCTTCATCGATTAAAATTATCCGACCACTAAACGGTTCGGATGAGAGTTTTTGATAAAGCAATCCAAATTTAAGAGTAAAAAATTGATCAAATTCACCCTTGTTAACCCTGAATGTATCATCAGAAATATTTGTTTCTTCCAAATCAATCTCAAGCTGCATAATGCCATTATTCGAAAGAACTGTCTGATTGTAATGATTAGACTTGAAAATTTGTCCATGTCTTCGGTGAGGAGTAGCAAAAGATGAAGCATAATCACCTCTCAAGCAATCCACATCTGGGATTAAAAATAAAACTAACAAAAATGAGGGTACTAATTTCATAACATACAATGATTGATGATTTAAAAACTGAATGCAAGTTATAATACATGGCAGATAATTTACTTTCCATTTCGATATAGCACTTGCCAAAACCATCATATTCGATCATAATCAATCTTTTTCGATCACAATTGATTGATAACGACACCTAACTAACAACAGCCCACAAGCATGAATCTTGAAACTTTGCTCTTAATCATCCCGGCACTTGGCGTCCTTGCTCTTTTATTTACCTGGTTGAAAACACAAGAAGTTAACGCAAGTCCTGAAGGTTCGGACCGGATGTCCAAAATTGCTGCAAGCATCCAAGAGGGTGCAATGGCATTTCTTAAAGCTGAATACCGCATACTCATAATCTTTGTGGCCGGAGTCGCCGCTCTCCTTTACTGGAGTGGTTCTAATAACGAAAATAGTCATGGTCTGGTTGCGGTTTCTTTTGCTGTCGGTGCTTTCTGTTCTGCCCTTGCCGGGTATCTGGGAATGAAAGTTGCAACAAAAGCAAATGTAAGAACGGCAAACGCAGCCAAAGATAGTTTAGGTAAAGCACTCGAAGTGGCATTTTCCGGAGGAGCCGTAATGGGCCTTGGAGTCGTTGGGCTTGGAATTCTAGGATTGGGCGGCCTCTTTTATCTTTTCGGTAACCATTTTGGAGCCTTTGAACCACAAGCTTCTCTCGGAGTCACACTTTCTGTCTTAACCGGCTTTTCTTTTGGTGCCTCATCCATTGCACTTTTTGCACGAGTGGGAGGCGGAATTTACACAAAGGCGGCAGATGTTGGAGCGGATCTGGTTGGAAAAGTGGAGGCTGGTATTCCAGAAGATCACCCTCTTAACCCTGCCACAATCGCGGACAATGTTGGTGATAATGTCGGCGATGTAGCCGGAATGGGAGCTGATTTATTTGAATCCTATGTAGGTTCAATGATAGGCACAATGGTTCTCGGTGCTGCCATGGTTGCCGGCGCTACCTCTTTCACAGATTTTCTTGGTGGACTATCACCTATTGTCCTACCTCTTATCTTGGGAGCAATTGGTATTATCACCTCAATTTTTGGAACATTTTTGGTGAAAGTCAAAGATGGAGGAGACCCTCAAAAAGCACTTAATACAGGTGAATTTGCTTCTTCCGCAATAATGATTGTCGCTTCCTATTTCGTAATAAATAAATTTCTCCCAGAAACTTGGGTTTACAACGATATAACTTACTCGTCCATGGGTGTTTTCTGGGCAACTATCATTGGTCTCATCTCTGGTTTGGCTATTGGTTTCATAACCGAATATTATACCGGTACCAACAAAAAGCCGGTGCGGGCAATAGTCGAACAATCATTCACTGGTTATGCTACAAACATCATCTCAGGGCTTGGAGTTGGAATGATTTCTACTACTTTCCCGATTCTAATCCTGGCGGCTGCAGTCGTTGGTGCGTATGAGTTGGCAGGACTCTACGGAATTGCAATTGCAGCTGTAGGTATGCTCTCGAACACTGGAATTCAATTAGCCGTGGATGCTTACGGTCCTATTTCTGACAATGCAGGTGGAATTGCTGAAATGGCTGAACTTCCTCCCGAAGTAAGAAAAAGAACTGACAAACTCGATGCTGTTGGAAACACAACAGCCGCGATAGGAAAAGGCTTTGCCATCGGTTCTGCTGCCCTAACTGCACTTGCCTTGTTTGCCGCGTTTAAAGAAACCGCGGGCATTGATGTCATCGATGTTTCTGCCCCTAAGGTAATGGCAGGTTTATTCATCGGGGCAATGCTGCCTTTTCTATTCAGTGCTTTAGCCATGGGGGCTGTAGGCAGAGCCGCCATGTCCATGATTCAGGAAGTCAGGCGTCAGTTTCACAATATACCAGCACTAAAGATTGCACTTGAAATGATGAATCGTAATGATGGAGTGCCGACAAGTGAATGGACGGATGAAGAGAAAGCGAGTTTTGACGAAGCCATCGACGCGGCCGAATACGGCAAGTGCGTGGAAATTTCAACTCAATCCGCTATCAAGGAAATGGTAGCTCCAGGTATGGTTGCTATCCTTACCCCCGTTGCAGTTGGATTCGGGGGAGGTGCAACAATGCTAGGTGGTGTTCTTGCCGGCGTTACAGCATCGGGAGTTTTACTCGCCCTTTTTCAATCCAATGCTGGAGGAGCTTGGGATAACGCCAAGAAAATGGTGGAGGAAGGATATGAAATTGATGGAGTAAAACACGGCAAAGGTTCTGAAGTTCATAAGGCAGCCGTAGTTGGGGACACTGTTGGAGACCCCCTAAAGGATACATCTGGACCGTCTTTAAATATCTTACTAAAGTTGATGTCAGTGGTAGCTTTGGTGCTTGCTCCTTTCATTTAATAAGAACGGAATTCTTAGCCTACGAATTTTCAACAACTCGGGCAAATTGCTTTCGCTCAAATTCGTCGAGCTTGTAATAAGCCGTACCCGCTACCAACACATCTACGCCTGCGTCTATACAAGGTTTGACATGATCGGGTCCAACTCCCCCATCAACTTCAATTAAAAAATTTAAATTTTGTTTTTTTCTAATTTCAGAAATCTCTTCTGTTTTCGATAGAACTTCGTATATGAATTTCTGTCCACCAAACCCAGGAAACACAGTCATAAACAAAACAAGATCAACTTGATCTAAAAGTGGGATAAGACCATTGATTGGGGTATCAGGATTAATCACAATTCCATTCTTAATTCCAGCTTCTCTTATTTTACTCAAAGCAGCTGAGTGATCATATTCTGGTTCTAAATGAATACTTATGAGATCAGCTCCTGCTTTGATGAAAGGATCAATATAACGATCTGGTTGCTCTAGCATCAGATGGACATCAAAGAATATCGAAGAATGACTTCTAAGGTCGGCAACTGTTTGAGGCCCAAAACTAAGATTGGGCACAAAGTGTCCATCCATAATATCTAAATGTATCCACTCCCTTCCATCACATTCAGCGATTTGCAAGGAATCAGCTAATTTTGCATGATTTCCAGCTAGGATTGATGGAGCTAATCTTTTAATTCCATTAGTCATTTTGCGAAAAACTTATATCATTAATTAAGAAAAATCTAATTTGCCGAGAAAAGCTTTCTGCAATCTCTAAAAAAGCCTTATCATTTGATGCTTTTACATTTTCACCAAATTTAATGGATGGCGAATTTGCAGTCATCGATTTGCGGTAAGAATAAAAATTAGGTTTCTTATCACTGACTTTCACATCTATCAAAATTTGATTACTCAATGATTTCGCAATGAGAGGGTCATCTTCAAAGGCTATACCTTGTTTTTTTGAAAAATCTGTGACGGTTAAAAATAAATCTAAATTACTTTTAGAAGAGGATTCCACCAATTCAAAGTTACCAGTCATAATCAATTCTTCTTTTAATTTTCTTTTTAGAAGAATGGCAAACCTTGGAGCAAAAGACTCGTTTACAACTCTAATATAAATTTTATTGTAAAGACCTTTAGGATTTGAAGGCCGATAATTACAACTAAATGAGAATATTACAAATACAAAGATAGTAATCTTTCTGAAGATGGAAATACACAGCTTCAAAATTAATTTTGAAAATGCTGAATTAGTTCTTCTGCCTCACGAGCGGCTTCGGATTCTGGGGCAATAGTTATTGCCTCA
>MDTC01081882.1_pt1 | contig 11332 bp, 7 predicted proteins | sample 811181 | NCBI WGS metagenome assembly MDTC01 (sample SAMN05326644, study PRJNA326480) | marine metagenome | isolation source: seawater | place: Pacific Ocean: North | collected 2011 | reverse complement strand
TTCATACCGCGGCGGCGGCGGAGGCGGTGGGGGAACTTGCGGTTCCTCCGAACGCTGAACTGGTCCTCGCGCGAACTTGGACTGTCGATGGCAGAGAGGTGGCTCCCGCCGAGACGCCTGACAAAACCACCCTGTCTTTGCGAGAGGTGATGCCCGGCGCTGTGGTCGAATATGTCCAAGTACAATTTATGAATCCAACGGATTCGGTAACCGGGGCAACCCGAGCGCCACCATTCTTGTTGAGATCTCGAGATGGTCCGACACTTCAGAGTCGATTTGAGGTCTTAGATACTCCTCATTGTGCTGTCTTGGCTCAAGCCAGTCCAAACGCTCCAGCACCGCAAAGGGTTGCCCACGGTCAATGGAGACTTCGGACTTGGACGATGAAAGAGGCGCCGTCGTTCAGATTGGAGGGAGACACGCCCAGACCCGCCTGGCAACTGCCAGCGGTCCAAGCGTCCACCTATGCCAGCAAAGCCAGTGTTCAAGGACCTTGGAACGAATTGCTCGCTCGCTATCGACGACAGTCCACGCCCTCCTTAACCCCTTGGATCCTTCGCGCGAAACAAGCTCATGTGAAGCCTAATCGATGGCGCGAACTTCTACATTCATTGTTTGCAAGCGTCGGCCATCAGCGACCAAGCAGCGCACCTCAAGATCCCGCGCTAGCGATTCAAAGAGGCCGGGGAGATCGCGCCAGTCTGATTTGGCTCCTGGCCAAAGAGGCTTCTGTCCAAGCTTGCCTGGTCCGAGCAGTACCATGGCACCGTCAAATGACATCCAATCGACATCAATGGTCAGGCTATGACCACAACGACTACGCGTTATCTGCGGTCGCTCTGAAGCTCGGTTCTCTAGGTAACCAACGTTGGTATTGGGTGGATGTAAATGCAGGTCTATTCGACGGCCTGCGGCCTACGTTAAGGGCGAGACCCGCCCTAGCGCTTGGCTGTGAACAAGGAAATTCTTGGCGCACGACGCCAACCTTGAACTCTGAAACCACTGATTCGCGGCAAGTCCAAGTTGACCTCACCTGGGGACTTGACGGCTCCTATCGAGCGACCGTCACGGACCGCATTTCCGGCGCTCTCGTCGCTGCAGTGCGGCGGATGCGAAAGCGCAATCCTAAAACTCTATTGAGACAGCTGTCCTCGTTAATGTTTCCTCTGGTCAAAGCCCGCTGGAGTCCCGACAGCACCACGCTCGATGAGTCCAATGCGTTGGTCTTACGCTACAGCGTGCAGGCTCCAGCGGATCGAAGACGCCAAAATAGAATTCACCTTGGACTCACTCCCTATCGGTTGGGTAGGCGCTATGGCCGTTCTGCGTCTCGGCAGATGCGGTTGTTGGTTAGCCATGACGTCAATCTACAATTGAACATGACCGTCACCACACCGAAAGGTACTCTGCGAGCCCAAACCCACAAGATCCCGCAGCACAGGTTGCTCAAGATGAAACAACACATTGCAGGTCAAGACTCCTCTAAGCTTGTCATCGAGCATCGATTCAACGTGCAAAGTGGTCTCGTGGAGGCCGTGGACTATCCCGGATTTGCATATGCAGCACGCTCCGCAGATCGCGCCGAAATCCTCGGCGTAGAGCGAGAGGTGCTGCCCCGAAAGCGCCCAAGCCGGTAAGCCATCATGAAACACGTCCCAGAGTCCCGGCGGCCATCTGTCCGAGTCATGACGACGAGAGCCGCGCTATTGAGCTTGAGCCTCTGTGGATGGATGAGCTGCTTTTGCAGCTGTTCCGATGACGTCACCGATACGCAGACCCTGAGCGCTTGTCCGCCAGCTGTAAAAGAACACTCCTTTGCCATCGACGGTATCTGGAGGCTCAAGTCAGTCGCAACAACGGGACAGTGCCCTGCAGAACTCCAGCTTCAAGCACCGATGCAAGATGGCGACTTTCGCTTCGCACAAATGCAAGGCGCCCTGCAAATCGAGCCCATGGGTTCGAGTAGCCCTGCGATCTCCATGAGTCTCGTACAAGGAGGTTATTGTCACAGACGACAATTTGGCCACCTGAGTTGTGAGCTCGGTGGCTCGGCAATCCTTTCGGTGAGTGCAATCAAGGACTCTACGATGTCGTTTGAATACCAACTTACTTACGAAAGAAATGACCACCCGCTATGCCCGGCAGATCAACTACCCCTGTCCTGCACGGTGACGTACAGCTACCTAGCAATGCGACTCACTCGCTAAACTCCGCTCAATGACGGTTTGTGCTCTCGAAGATCTTATCGGCGTTGTCAGCGACAAAACCTGAGAAAAGTTCGCCAGAGGGCAGATGATGACGCTGGGCAAATTCCACGTAACATCCGGGCGCACTGACACGCTGGTCATCAAGTTCGACTTCGACCGCAGCCGCAAGAGTGCTCGATTGCTCAAGACAAATATCTACAGATCCTTTGACTTGGCCACCGCTGTCGTTGAGCGCAAAGCCCATCTCTTGCAACCAAGTGTTGAGACCTCGGATGTCTTTGAAGGAACTCAGCGAGCGAACATCCACTGTAAAGTGATTCGCTCGTAGACCAAACAAAGCCAACCAGCCAGCGTACTCGCTGAGGTCCGCGAGTTGGCGCCAAGTCTGTGCGTCGCATCCCCAGCGTCGACCGGCCCACAGGCAACTTGGCTCATCGACGAATCCATCGGGCAACTGCGACATGAGGCCAGCGATGGCATCTTGCGCTATTTTCGGCTGTTTTTGAGTCACAAGCTCGCTGATAAACACTCGCGGTAAGTCTGGATCGGGATGTTCCCAATGGCGTGCTCGCAGACCTTTGACCTCAAAAATGTAGTCGCCGCGGGGCTCATAGCCCCAACTCTCCCAGATTTTTCCCAGCTTGAGCATGCCGATGTCTTTGTCAGGACTGACCGCCATATCAAATGTCCGTAGGGCAATGTGGTCGTTTAAGAAAGACTCTCCAAGATCGGTCAAAGCGCTGACGACCTGACCAATCTGTGGATTCATTTGCACATAATCACGCCACAGCTGGTCGAGGGCAGCACGCGCTGGTGTCGAGTCGCCATACAGAGATTTCATCACCGATGTCATGAGTTGTTTTCTCCTGACCAAAACGAGCGGGCTATCGCGATGATCATCAATCCGTCGTTAGAACAGAGGCTCGCCGCGAAGGAGGAAGATCTCCGACTCGGACTCGGCCACCGACCTCAATCTGCAGCGCTTGTGCAGCCTGTTGGCTGAGCACCACACCCTCGTCGTTTTCCAATGCCGTGGTCATTGCGATTCGATACTTACTCAGCGGCTCACGTCGGCGATTGCTCACCATCTTATTGAGTCCTGCAACCTCATTTTCAATGGCAACTACGGTTTGAATCCGACTCCGTTGAACGGTGCGCAGCGACTCCACGCGAGCCCGGACAATCGGGCCCGCCTCGAATGGATCGAGCCAAGGGGTCAGGGTGAAGCCTTCATCCTTTAAAATGTCCATCGCTGGCGCCGTACTTGGATGGATCGCACCGATCACGCGCTGAGCCTCAGGCGGCAACATCGCCACAAAGACCGGTTGACGTGGCAACAAGTGATAGACAAACCCCTCGACGGTGTGGGTGTGCAAATCGGCCTCTGGCAGCGACATCGAGAAAAAATGTTGCCCCAATGCATCCCAAAAGGGAGAGCCTCCGGCTTCATCGAGCCACCCTCGGAGTTCAGCAATAATCTCCGGCTCAAACCGAAGTGGATGATCCGCCAAAAATATCATCCGAGAGAGACTCAAAAAACGACCAACACCTCTTCCGCGAACGCTGGGATCGAGAAGCAAGCTTCCCAACATCGCTGGGCCTCGTTTTTTTTCAACAACCTTCAGCACCCGTAAGGTGCGAGGCATTTCGATCTGCGCACCGATATCAATGGTATCGAGTTCATAGGCGAAATAGGGGACCTCTCCACCGACTTGGCCATAACATCCGCAGCACCCTGCGAGTCCCCCCCGGTCACTGTCTTCGAGCACGAAAAGATAGCTCGATTTGCTCCGAGTCAGAGGACGGTCTCCCATTGATGCCACCGACCGATCGACTCGATGGGCGAGCAACTGCCGGTCTTTGGGCAAACTGGTGAGCCCATAGTCAGCACTTCCCACAAGGGTAACGAGAGCATCTAGATCATCGTGTTTGATCGGGCGCAACGTGAGCACAGCTTCCCCCCTGATTGACTCACAATCTTGGCCGAGAGTACGGACAACGGCGAAGAATGGAACCCCTAAAATTCATCTTCCTTAGGCAATCATCATCGACAACCCCAGTGTCAGTCGGGACGCCAACGCCGACGACTCTTCGACTCGCTCTTTTGTTTTTTACTGCGGAGCCGTCGTTCGACTGCTCCTCGACCAGGTCGCGTTGCCCGACGACGCTTCGGTGCCTTCCAACAACGCTCAATCCAAGCGGCTAGCTTCGCTCTGGCCTCGGCCAAGTTGCGTCGTTGAGAGCGATATTGCTGACAAGTCAGGACGATGACGTCAGCTCCCTCAAACCAGCGTGGGCTGTCGGCTCGCATACGCACAACAACGGGCTCCGGCAAGCCAGCCGCACCAAGCTCACACCGCAAGACCACTCGCGTCTGTACTCGATTGACGTTCTGACCGCCAGGGCCTTCGGAGGTGGTCGCCGTCCACGACAAGGCTGATGCTGGGATTGAGCGGCCATGGACGATTGGAAGGTCTTGCATTGCACTGCACCTGTGGCGTTCTTATCGACGTGCGGGTCGCCCAACCACTGCTAGAGACGCCTTTGATGATGAGAGTAAACGCCTCGAGACTTGCCGTCGACCGACTCTTTGGCCTTGCCCACGGCGCTGATGATCCGCACAGTGCTACTCATGAGGCGATGGGCTGTGATCTGTATGTGTCTGTGGGTCGTGCTCGACTTGAGCTCGGCCGAGGCTGAGAGTCAAACAGTCCCCTGTAGGCGGCTCAAAGCATCCGAGACTGTCCGCCTTGATTGGCACCGGATCCCTGTAAGCCGAGCGAGTCAATTGCTGAGCTGCTGGACAGGGCGTAACCTCATCGTTCACCCCAAAGCGGCCCAGATCACCTTAGAGTCCATCGGGCCAAACCCCGTCAAAAAACGCGACCTCTGGCGTACTTTTCAAGCTGCTCTGTCTAGCGTTGGACTGTATATTAACCGCCGCTCTGGGTATTGGATCATTAGCCAAAATCAGCAAGAGAGTGTCACCGTTCTAAGAGTCCACACAGTCCGCGCCGACGTGATTGCCCCCCTGATTCGCCGAGTCTCGGGGCTCGATGTGAGCGGCGACCGGTCGAGCAACCGCCTCTGGGTTCGTGGTTCGAGAGTTGAGGTGCGATTGGCACGACGTTGGTTGGCTCGCTTGGATGTACAGGGCCATAAGGTCTACTTGGTGGCCGTCCGAAGACGTCCTGCTGCGCAATTCGTCTCCTTGCTGAACCAGATCTTCGATTTTCAAGCCCTCCATGGCGTCGTTGTAGCCCTGAGTCGAACTCGGCAACTCTTGGTCCGAATGCCAGCCAGTCGTTGGCCTCAAGTGTACGCAGCGATCGTTCGGCTCGACCGTTGAGCGAGCACTCCTTGACTGAGATGACTTGTGTGCTTGTTTAATGTCAGTGGGCACGACGACAAGGCTCTTGCTGCCCTGGAATATGCATCCGTAATTTGAATCGTTTAGGAGCTTTATGCAAACGCGGCTACGGCAGCCCTTACCACCTGGTCCACTCGATATCATCGGCGATGTCCATGGAGAGCTTGGCGCGCTGAAGCGATTGTTGAGCAAGCTCGGCGTCGATTGGATCAACATGAGCGTCGAACGTCCGCTGGTATTTGTGGGCGACCTGATCGACCGAGGCCCAGATAGCCCTGGAGTGGTCGCGCTGGTCCGCTCGTTGCGAGACGCGGGACTTGCGTGGTGCGTCGCGGGAAATCACGAGCTCAATCTGCTCGCTCATGAGCTCAAACAAGGCAATGGATGGGCCAGAGACCAGATGCCTGAGCGATTTCGATTGCCCTTTGAGGGGCGCATGATCGAGGGCATTTTCGATAGCGTCGCAGCGAGTAACGAGCAACGCACAGAGATTCTCGAGTTTATCAGTGATTTACCTGTGGTTCTCGAGCGCGAAGACCTGCGGGTTGTCCATGCCTGCTGGTGGTCAGATGCCGTGGCCGCATTGCCTGAATACGGGGAAATCTCCGAGCTATCGGAGCGTATACAGCGACAGATCGACGGTGAACTCACTTCGCAAGGGTGGATTGAAAAACGCGAAAAAGAGTTGAGCGCTTGCGCCCGACTCAAAGACCCCGATGCACCGCCCCAAACACCTCCACATGCCCATGTACATGTCACAGAACGCAGACAGCGACTCAACCCAATCCGAGCGCTCACCAGTGGGCTTGAGCGTCCCTTGATGGAGCATGAACAAGCTGATTTTAAAGGCGGTAAATGGCGTTACTTGCGACGCCTAGCTTGGTGGGAACACTATGAACAGAATCCAGCTGTCGTTGTCGGGCACTACTGGCGAAGTCGATCGGCTGTCCAAGATGACAATTGGGCTACTGAGCGACCCACCGATTGGGCCGGTCCACGAGGCAATGTATTTTGCCTCGACTACAGCGTAGGGCTTCGTTTCGCGGAACGCAGCGTTGGTCGAAGTGAGTTTCGAGGCGGACTTGCAGCGATGCGGTGGCCTGAAAGGCTGCTGGTCTTTGATGATCGAGAGGGATTCATCGAAACCACTCGGTGGGCTGGGTGTTGATGGAGACAATCTCTACCAGGGCGCATGCACCGCGGCGAGTGCATCGAGGTCAAAACCAGCGCTCGTTCCCTGGCAACTTTGGGTCGCTAAATCCCGAATACGGACGAAGTTCACCTTGGTGAGAGCCAGCTCTTGAAGGTCAAAGCCATCTCCGCCCGCGGAGGCTGGATCGGTCGCAGCAGCCCAGTCAAAGCCGTCAGCGAGTACCGGCTCGACTCCGGCACAGCCGACGGGCTTCGCGCCATCTGCCACGCAAGGCCACGTCTTCCATTGTTGACCATCAACGCTGACGGAAACCTCAGCCAACTCGAGCCAGCTTGAAAAAGGGTTCTCAAAGACCAAAAGATCGACCCCTGGACCATCGATAATGCCCGGCTCATCGAATCGCAACACAATCTCGCCACCACAGCCTAAAGACAGCACATCGAGAGAGCCTGCGTTTGCACCCGCTCCTGCGGGTGGACCAAGGATCACCTCAGGCAGCGATTGTTCGCCAAAGCCCGCAGAGGTCCCCGGCGAAAAAGACACCATTTCATCTGCGAAAGGGTCACTCAAGTCTGCGCTGAGCTCCGAGCAGCCGAGATTGCCAACACCTAGAGCATACAACCCTGCCATCAAAGCCCATCCACTCAAAGAGCTGCTTGGCTTTGGATTTTTGTATTGAAGTGTCGTTGTTATTGGCATTCGATGTCCTCACTTCGAATTGCAATCGCGTGAACGCAGCGAAGCACATAGGGCCCACAGAGAGACCCTGTCCTCAATATGACCTTAAGAGTGAAAAAATACACGGCTCGTTGTCGATAGCCAGAGCGGATTTTTTTGATTTGTCATGAAACGAAACGAAAGCATGCAGTCCAAATCGATAGAAATTGACTCTTTATGACGCTTGCCGACAACACGAGCGGTCGCTACGCTGCTCAAACACAGCGCATGTAACGCGAAATGCTTCCAATCCTGGGGACACCATGAGCAATCGATTTTTGAGCTTCCTTGTTGGTCTCTTCGTCGCCGTCGGCTGTGGCGCGGTTGCCGAGGAAGAACCCTCTACTGAGCAAGACGTAAGTATAGTCTCGGACGCCGCAACAGCAATGGATGCCCCAAGCGCCAAAGACACATCGTCCACCGAACAAGACGCAACGGCCCAAGACGGCTCCGAAGATGTAAAAGAGACCTGTGCGGATGACGACTCGAGCTGTGATGGCGTCGATGATGACTGCGACGGGCAAACCGATGAAGACGCGGCATCAGGTGATTGCGACGATGGCAACCCTTGTACTACCAACGGCTGCGTCGACAGCACATGTCAGACAGCGAATAAAGACGGTAGTTGTGACGACGGCAATGCGTGCACGGAGGGGGATAGTTGCGCTGGTGGCCTGTGCGCGGGCACAGCCAAGGATTGCTCGGACGACAACGCGTGCACCAAAGATCAATGCAATCCATCGACCGGCGATTGTGGCTACGCCATCGATGACGGGGCTGGCTGTGATGATGGGGACCCATGCACGGATTCTGACGTCTGCAAAGGCGCCAATTGCAGCGGCGGTGTTGCAAAGCTCTGTCCAGCCGGTGCCGTCTGCACCATCGGAGTTTGTGACTCGTCGACCGGCGCGTGCTCTACGGCGACTGCACCTGACGGTCAGGCCTGTGACGACGGCGACCCTTGTTCCGTAGACGACGGCTGCGCCGCTGGTAAATGCCAGGTTGGAGGCCCAAAGCCCTGTCCGGCCGACAAACCCTGTGAGGTGAGTTCTTGTGACCCGAGCACGGGTCAATGCGTCAGTGCGTCCGTAGCGAACGGCAAAGCCTGCGATGACGGCAACCCTTGTACTCAAAGTGAGGCCTGTATCGCCGGGCTCTGCAAAGGCACGCCCATCGCCTGTGACGATCTAAACCCATGTACCACGGACGCCTGTGACATTGCTGTGGGGTGCACAGCGACCGACAACACCAACCCCTGTGACGACAAAGACCCTTGCACCGTCAATGACATCTGTGCGGCTGGTACATGCTTACCAGGGAGCGCGAAGTCCTGTGACGACAACAATCCCTGCACGACGGACGCCTGTGACCAGGTTCTGGGAACATGCAAGCAAACCCCAGGTGCAGGAGGCCCCTGCAATGACGGCGACTACTGCACGCTGCAGGACAAATGTAATGAAAAGGGAGGATGCGGAGCGGGTAAAGCCAAAAATTGCGATGACGGCAAACCTTGCACCATCGATTGGTGTGATCCAGCGAATGGCAAATGTACTTCGAAGCAAGCGGGCCAAGGAGTCGGTTGCGATGACGGCAGCTTTTGCACCATCGGTGACAAGTGCGACGCACTCGGGTTTTGCCAACCCGGTCAAAAAGTGTCCTGCGTCGATAACAATCCGTGCACGGTCGACACCTGCGTGGCCCAGACCGGACAGTGTGCCTTCCAGAGTTTTCCGGACGGAGCCATGTGCGATGACGGTGACGCCTGTTCCTCCAAAGACAGTTGTAAGACGGGTACATGTGCCGGAATCGCTACCAATTGCGACGACGCGAATGCTTGCACCACCGACTTCTGTGAACAGAAAACTGGAAAATGTAAGAACTCCCCAACGACTGCGGCGTGCGATGACAGCAACGCTTGCAGCCTCGGTGAAGATTGCTCGTCTGGCGCCTGCAAGGCGCCGGTCTCAGGGAGCAGCCGACCGGGCTTTGGTACCGGCAACGCAGGCTTTACCGACGGCGATGTGTCCAAAGCACGTGTCTCCACTCCAGGCGGCCTGGACCACGCCAGTGATGGCAGGGTATTTCTCGCCGATCGCAACAACCATCGCATTCGCCTGTTCAAGCTCGATGCAACAGGCGGGCAGCTTACGACCTTCGCCGGCTCTGGCAGCGCAGCTTGGCTCGATGGACCGGCCAAGTCGGCACGATTCAACTATCCCGCCGCTGTAGCTTGGCATGAGGGCACCCAGACCCTGTACGTAGCCGACCGCAACAACCACCGCATTCGCAAGATCAAGGCTGCGAAGGTGACGACCTTGGCTGGTAGCAGTCTGGGAAGCGTCGACGGCAGCGCAACGAAGGCAAAGTTCAACTACCCAGAGGGGATCGATGTAACGGTGGGCAACGTGGTGTACGTCTCTGATACCAACAACCACAAGATCCGCCGTATCACTGCAGATGGTCAGGTGGTGACCTTCGCTGGAACAGGGACGGGCGGCTTTGCCGACGGCACCTCGAAGGTGGCGCGATTTAACTACCCAAGGGGTCTGATCATCCTCGCAGACGGCTCCCTGATCGTCGCAGATGCGAGCAATCACCGAGTCCGGAAAGTCAACAGCGCTGGCTTGGTGACTACCTTGGCCGGGACGGGCAGCGCTAGCTTCCTCAATGGAGCTGTCAAAACAGCTCGCTTCAGCTCGCCCTTTGACGTAGCGACCGGTCCTGCAGGCGCCATTTTCGTGGCCGACAATGGCAACCGTCGAATTCGCAAAATCTTCGCGGGTCAGGTCACAACCTATTCTGGTAGTGGTTCGAGCGGCTCAGTCAATGGCGCCCCCGCGGCTTCGACCTTCACCTCTCCGCAGCGCATCAGCACAGACGTTGCGGGCCAGGTCTGGGTGACGGATGTCGGCGCGCACCGGATTCGTATTTTGGGCATTGATGCTGCCTCTTGTGATGATGCAAACCCCTGCACGAAAGACTCTTGCTCGGCGAAAACTGGCTGCAAGTTCAGCGCTTTGAAAAAAGGTTCGAAGTGCTCCGATGGCAGCTTGTGCACCTCAGGGGATGCTTGTTCCGAGACAGGCCAATGCCTGGGTAAAACCAAGGTGTGCGCAGACAACAACCCCTGCACCATCGACTCTTGTGACTCGATGACCGGCAAGTGCGCATACACCGCTACAGAAGATCTTTGTGATGACGGCGATCAATGCACCGTCGGTGAAAATTGCTCCTCAGGGACTTGCGCGGTACCGGAGTCGGTCAACACGTGGGTCGGCAGCGGCTCCGCTGGCTACACCAATGGCAAAGCAACGACTGGCCGTGTGAACTACCCGCGAGGGCTGGCAAAGTCCAAAGCTGGAATCATCTATCTCGCCGACCGCAACAACCACCGCATTCGCAAAATCAGCAAAGACGGGTCGATCAGCCTGCTCGCTGGTAGTGGGTTGAGCGGCAACACCAACGGCAACACCACCTCCGCACGATTTTATTACCCGAGCGACGTCGCCGTCAGCGTCGATGACTCAACTATCTACGTGGCTGATCGATACAACCATCGCATCCGAAAAATCAGCGGGAACAACGTCACCACCCTGGCTGGATCGACCACCGGGTTCACCAATGGCCAAGGCACGGCGGCAAAATTTTATTACCCAGAGGGGATCGCCACAGACCCAACCAATGACACATTGGTGATCGCAGATAGCTACAACAACCGAATCCGCCGAGTGACAGCTGCTGGAGTCGTCACAACCATCGCTGGCTCCGGATCTGCTAGCTACAAAGAGGGCAAAGGCACTGGGGCCAATTTCTACCGCCCCCACGGGGTTGCGGTTTCCCCCAGTGGCATCATCTACGTGGCTGACACCTACAACCATCGGATCC
>MDTC01055265.1_pt1 | contig 11333 bp, 6 predicted proteins | sample 811181 | NCBI WGS metagenome assembly MDTC01 (sample SAMN05326644, study PRJNA326480) | marine metagenome | isolation source: seawater | place: Pacific Ocean: North | collected 2011 | reverse complement strand
TATCTAAAACTTCATCTATCATTTCATTATTTTCAATATTATTAATTTTTACTAATATTTTAAATATTAAATTTCCTAATATTGATGTTATTACACCTATAATTATACTTTCTAAAATCAAATCTTTCATACTATATATATTATTTAAATTATTTTTATAAATTATTCTTAATTTTATTAAAATTTTTTTTTTCTTTTACATAAATTCTGATAATATTTTCTTCAAATTTATCTGGTTTTAAAAATAAAAAATTGTTATTTACAATTTCATAATTCTCATATAAATAAACAAAATTTAAGGGATTTTTATCGTTCATACTATAATTTAATTTAATATTATCTATTACAATTTCCTCTAAATTATCTAATTTTTTATCAAAATTATCTCCCTCATAAACTATCTTATATAAATCACGATTTTTAATTCTTTCTAACAATTTTAAACTTTTTTCATCATTAAATAAATAACACATATCTAATATACTATCTGTTATTTCACACATTTTTTTTACATCTAATATTTTACTAACTAAATTTAATTTTTCATCTAATATTTTTATTATATCTAATACCATATATTCAATTGCTCTAACCACACTATGTGTATAAATTTGCTTATGTAATTTATATCTTGTATAATATAAATCTGATATGTCAAATGAACATTTACTCGGAAAACATATTTTATTATCTATAACCCTAGCTTGATCTATTAATCTCATTACATCAAATGAATACGCTAAACCAATATTATATGTATCTCTTACAATATAATCAAATTTATCACAATCTAAACCATTTATTTTATTACATACTATCTGATATAAAAATGAATCATTAATATTTGGATCTATCATACGTTTTATAATATTTATTTCTTCTTCTAATAAACCAATATTATATTTTTTAACAATGTATTCAAATAATTTAGATGATCTATATTCATGATGTCTAAAATCACTATCAGGAATTTTCTTACTTAAAAAATGATTATCAAAAAAATGACTAAAACTAACATGACCTATATCATGTATTAATCCAGCTACCTTGATTAACAAAATCATTCTATCTGTAATATTTAACTCAGGTTGTTTATTTTTTAATGCTTCTATCATATAACCACTTAAATATGATACTCCTAAACTATGTTCAAATCTATTATGAGAAGCACCTGGAAAAACATAATAACATAAACCTAATTGCTTTATATTTCTTAATCTTTGAAACTCTGCTGTATCTATAATTTTTAATAATAAATTATCAAATTTCATGTACTTATGTATTTGATCAAAAATAACTTTCATAATCTAATTTATAAATTAATTTAAATTTTCTTCCGATATTATATCAGAAATATCATCACTTAAAATATCTATTTCTATATTATTTTCATCTGATTTTATTGATAAATTTTCAGATAACATTTCAATATTAATATTGTCATCATCTGATTTTATTGAAACATCTTCTATTTTTTCATTATCAATTAACATATTTTGTATATTTTCACATAATTCATCAAAATTTAATTTATTATTAATTTCAGATGATATAATTTTAGGAGTATTAGAATTATCATCTGATAAATCATTAATTTTTCTAAATAAATCGCTAATATAATTTTTATAATTAATATTACAAACTTTTTGAATATAGTTTAAATAATCATTTGAATCAACAATAGAATATAATTCATTTTTATCAGTTGTATTAATTTTTTCACATATAGATATAATATTTTGAAATAATAAATCTATATATTTATCTTTATCATTTGTTATCTCATAAGGAGAAGGAACATAATCATCATAATGATTTTTTAATTTATAATATAAATAATTAATTTCTTGTGAAAAATTATTATTTTTAGATTCTAATATTATTTTATGATTATTATTTTTACTCATTTTAATTTTATCTTTTAATTTATTCTTTAATTCTTTTCTATATTTTTCATAATAAGTTTCTTTAAATAAAGTAAGATTATAATCATTATTATTTTTTTTAAGTATTAAATCTAAATGTATATTTTCAATTGGATTTAAATATTTTTTTATAATTTCTTCTTTTAAATCATAAAATATATTTAAATTTTTTTTTATAAAATCTTTCATTTTTAATTTTGATTTTTTATTTTTAAAATCATTATTTTTAAAATTAATAAAATTTATTATTATTGTCATAACAATAATATACTAGTATTCTCTATATGATTTTTCTTCATCATTTAAATTTAAAAAAAATATAGATAAAGAAAAAAAAATAAATAAAAATATAAAAAATCTGACATATTCATCATTATTGATTATTTTATAAATATCCATATATATATATATATATTAGTCATATAAATTTAATAATTTATTTATATAAGCTTCTGAATCTAAATTTTCTTCATTAATATTATTATCTATAGGTTCTAATTTAAGTTCAGTAGTTTGTTTTATAGGTATTGATTTATTTTCAATTTTATAATAATTAACATTACAATTTACATCACAATTTATAAATATTGATAAAAATAAATATGCAAAAAAGAAAGTAATAATTATTAAAAAAATTAAATGTGATTCATGAATATATATCATTTATATTAATCAAAGAAATTAATTTAAATTACATATATATAATGTTGTATACATATAATAATTATTTTTTAGAAAAATATAATTATAATATTAATAAAAATATATTTGATAAAATATATAAATATTCAAAAAATAATATATATAATTTATTTACTAAATTTGAAGAAAAAGATATTTTAATATCAATAAGTTCTTATTGTATTTATTTATTATATTTTGGTTTAAATATTGAAAATATTGATGATATTATATCTTTTTTAGATCAATTATCTATAAATAATAATGAAAATTTTTATGCAATTGTAAATTTAATATTACCATATTTAGATGATAAAGAATCTAGTTTTAATCAAAAAAATATTAGATCTTTTAAAGATTTAATTGAAAAAGATTTTAAAAAAAAAAAATTGTATTCTAATTATTTTTATGATCATAATCAAATATCAAATATGATTTTTTCTGATAATAACAAAGAATATAATTATTTAGAAATTGAAACAGATATTAAATTAAATGAAAATTTGATTGACAAATATTATGATAATTTAACTTTATTATTATTTGAAGTTATTAATTCAGTTAGATATAAATTTTATATAAATTGGATTAACATTTTTCCTTTAACTATAGATAATTACAAAAATACAAAATTATATAAAAATTCAAATAAAATTAATTTTCCATTATTTAATATTATTGATAAGAATAATTTAAATAAAAATTTAATAAATAATATCCCAAATATAAATGATTTAATTAATGAATCAAATAATATGGCGTTTAATTATTTTGGTCTAAATTTAGAAGATATTTATAATTGTTTTGTTAATGATTATTATTTATCAATTAAAAGAATTAAATGGTTAATATTTAATAATTCAGTTAATGATGAAATTTTTTTAAATATTAAAATTCTAGATGATATGTTAGATTTAAATACAATTTATGATGAAAAAACTTATAATTTATTAAATGAAAATGAAAAATTAAATTTTGAAAAAAATTGGAATAATATGAAAAGTGTTATAAAAAAAAATGATTCATTTAAAATTTATACTAATGAAATTATTGTAAAATTATTTAAATCAATAGTTATCTATTTTGAATTTAATTATAATAAAATTAATAATTTAATTAAAAAAAATTATTACGAATTAATAATTAAAGAAAATACAGATGATTTAGATCAAATTTATGATAAATATGTTGAGTTTGATAGTATTAAACTTGATAAATATATTAATTCTATTGAAAATGTTCCTATACAAGATATTTATAACTTTTTATTTGAAGAAATTTTATATTTAAAAAATACTATATTTAATGATATAGTTTTTTACCAAAAAAAATTAAAATTTAAAAAAATTAATCTTAATGATAAAAGTATTGAAATTCCTCCTAAATATTATTATAACTTTGGTAAAAATTTATTTGAACCTTATTCTGATGAAAATAAGTTTAAAAATCTTTGGTCTGGATTATCTATAGAACAAAAATATATTATAGTACATAAATTAAATTTAAATGAAAAAGATCAAAAATGGTATAAAATAACAAAAATTTTATCAGATTTTGATAAATATGATAATGTAAAATTAATTCAAGAAAAGATATATAAAGAAATTAAAGATAATATTATTGATATAATTTTTGAAACTTTAATAAAAAAAGGTTGTATAAATAAATTTGAATTGCATCCAGAATTAGTAGATGATAAAATATTATCAACAGATTATAAAAATAGAATTAAAAATAGAGGAGATAATATGTTAAAAATATTAAATCCTAAAAAAATCAAAGAATATAGTGAAGGATATTATTATACTAATAATAGAAAGTATAAAGATATTATTGTAAATAAAAGTAATGAAATTAATAATATTAATTATGTCGAATATATAAGTAAAATTGGTAAAAGTGGAGATTATTGGAATACATTTTATGCAGTTAATTGGGTATCACAAATTGATTTTTATTTTAGATTTATTAATCAAAGAGTTATGTTAGTAACTGGAGCTACTGGACAAGGTAAATCTACACAAGTTCCTAAATTATATCTTTATGGTTTAAAAAGTTTTTTGTATAAAAATAATGGTAAAATTATTTGTACTGTTCCTAGAAAAGATCCTACTTTAGAAAATGCTAAAAGTATATCATCATCAATGGGAATTGGTGTTGAAGAATATTCTAAATATTATAATCAAAATATAACAACATTAAATCATACTATTCAATATAAATTCGAAGGCGGATCTCATAAAAAAGATAGTAATTATTATTTAAGAATTGTTACTGATGGTACATTATTACAAATATTAAAAAATAACATATTATTTAAAAACAGTACAAAAAATAAAAAAATTTTAAATACTAATGTTTACGATGTTGTTATGGTTGATGAAGCTCATGAACATAATCCAAATATGGATATGATTTTAACAATGATGAGACATACATTATTTTATAATAATGATATTAAATTATCAATTATTTCTGCTACTATGGAAGAAGATGAACCTATATTTAGAAGATACTATAGATTTATTGATGATAATTTGACTTATCCAATTAATTTACATAATTTAAGTTGTGGAATAGATAAAAATTTAATAGATAGAAGATATCATATCTCACCACCAGGAACTACTACACAATATAAAGTTGAAGAATTTTATGAAAATAATTCTGATGATACTCAAGATGAAAATACAACATATGCAATAGAAAGAGTTAAAAAAATATTTCAAACAACAAATGAAGGTGATATATTATTATTTTCTACAACACAATCAGAGATTCATAAATTAGTAGAGGAATTAAATAAGTCTATTCCTAATAATTGTATAGCATTACCTTATTATGGTAAACTTGATTCTAAATACAAAGCTATTAGTAAAGAAGGAAAAGAGGAGATAGAAAAAATAACTATAAATAGAAGTGATATTTTAAAAGTTTTTACAAAAGAAATTAAATATAATGAAGCTAAAAAAGTAAATGTTAAAACTTATAATAGAGCATGTATAATAGCAACAAATGCTGCAGAAGCATCATTAACTATTAAATCATTAAAATATGTTGTTGATATAGGTTTTGAAAATACTGTATCTTATAACTATGATAAAGATATTGATGAAGTTAAAATAGAAAAGATTACAGAAGCTAGTAGAAAACAAAGAAAAGGTAGAGTAGGTCGTGTTTCAAGTGGAACTGTTTATCATATGTATCCAGAGGGATCAAGAGAAGTTATTGAACCACAATATAAAATTACTAAAGATGAATTCAGTCAGAATTTTATTAATTTATTATCTGATAGTAATAAAGAAATAATTGAAACTAATTTAATTAAAAAATTAACTACATTTAAAAATGATTTTGATGAAAATCAATTAAAAAAAATTAGTAAAATTTTTACATCTGAGTATGTAATTAATAATCAATATTCAATAGATACTTTTTATAAAAAAAATATTAACTTTAAAAATATTAATTTAAAACAAGAAATGTATCAATTTTTATTTCCATCATTTATGGATGGTTTTTCATATAATCAATTATTAGATTTATCAGGTTTCTTTTATATAATAAATCCATTTGAAAAAATGAGAGATATTAATTCAGGAAATTTCATAGATAATAATGGAAATCTAGAAATTTTAAATAAAGATTATTTGAATAAATTTTATAAAAAAGCATTAATTACAAATGATTTAATTTTATATAATAATAAAGTTTATAAAACTAATTATAATATAATAAAAGATAGTATTGATATAAATATTTTTAAATATGATGAAAATTTTAAAAGAGGTTTAATTACTTTAAGTTTATTAAATGATAATTTAGAAAATATTGACTTATTATTTATTTTTATTTATAATTGCTTAAAAATTAAAAATAATAAAATAAATACAAATAATTTATACGAAGATTCTGAACTATATTATTACTACGATATATTTAATAAACTTAATGAAAGAATTGATTTTAAAAAATTTAATGAAAAAATATATCAAGAAAATAAAGAAATTAGTAAAAAACTAAATACTAAAAAAATTAAAGATATTAATGATGTTCTTGACTTTTGTAAAAAAAATAAATTAAGTATTCAAAAATATAACTCTATTGTTAAATCATTATTAGATGGAAATTTTTCTGAAGAAACTATTACTGAAAAAACTTCTAATGAAGATAATAAATTAATTAAAGAAGAATTATTAAAAAATAAAGATATAAAGGATTATTTAAAATCAATTAAAATAAAAAATTATGATGAAATTATTATCCTAATTGAAAAATCAATTAAAGAAAAAATTAAAATAAAAAATTTTAAAGAAAAAAATAAAAAGAAATTAAATGAAATAAATAAAATGTTTAAATTTAGTTACATTAATGATGATTTTAAAATTATTATTCTATCATTTTTATCATCATTTATTGATAATGTTTATTTTAGAGATAATAATGTTACAAGAAATATTTATACTAATTTAAAATTAAATTTAAAAAAAATCTATAATTTAGAAATAATATATGATTTAGGTTTTTATTGTGTGAATAATAGTAGTAATAATAATACAATTGAATTTATATCAAATATTAGAATTGATGATTTAAAAATGATTAATCCTATCATATCAAATAATGTTAAACAAAATCCTTTTATCAAATATGATAATAAAGTTAATTATAACTTATTTTTAAATAATATGAATAATACAATGCAAGGTGGATTCTTTTTTATAAATAAAATTAATCATAGCCTAAAACTAACTTTAGATACACTTAAAAAAATTATTCCAGATTATGTAAAACAAAATACAGATGAATTTAATAAGTACGATTATGGTTATGTTATTAAAGATATTCAAAAAAATATTGGAATTTATTTAATTAAAATTGAAAAATATAATATTATTAAAATTAAAAAAATTAAAGGTACTCCATTTATTGATAATTTTATTACTAATAAATATTTATCATATAGATTTATCGTAGTTAACGTAAATTAATAAAATTAAAATCTTATTTAAATTAATGAGACAAAACTTCGAACCTAAAATATGGGGTAATCATGCTTGGTTTTTTCTTGAAACTATTTGTATGGCATACCCTACTAACCCTTCTAAATCTATGAAATCATCGGCTAGAAATTTTTTTTTAGCACTTAAAGATCTTATTCCTTGTGAAAAATGTAGAAATAATTATATATTACACCTAAAAAAATATCCTTTAACTGATAAAACGTTATCAAGTCGAGATAATTTATTTGTTTGGATTGTTAATATTCATAATTGTGTTGATCCTAAAAAAACTCATTCATATGATGATACATTTAAATATTATTTAGAAAAATATAATTATAAAAATATAGATTCGAAAAAAAAAAAATATAAAAAAAAATATATTTTATTATTTTTATTACTTTTAATTATTATATTTATTTATGAAATAAGCTTCTTATCTTCTAAATAATCTAACAAAAATTAATTTTTATAATAAAAAAATTAATTTTTTTTTGATTTGAATACTGAGTTAAAACAATTTAAATAAGAATTATTCAATATCTCATTTTTATTAATTAATGCAGAAATTAAAAACTTTAACTTAATATTAGATACAATATTTTTATCGAATTAAGATAATGATTGTTTTCTTTTTCTATATTACAATCTGTAGTAGCAACCTATTCATCTATCACTGTTATAAAATACTATCATAATCTATGTTGAAATTCAATTTTATTTCTAATTAATTATTCTTTACCTTTAGGATCATAAAAAATAACATCAGATTGTTTAAAATAATCATATCATTTAGTTTTTTAAATTTCAAATAAATAATAAAAAATTTTAATTATTTATTTCATATAAAAAAAATAAATTTTTAATATAAAAAAAATATATATCTTGTTTTATCATATTTTTATTTATTTATTTTGTAAATGGAATATTCTATTTCCATATCTTATTCTTCTAAATTAGATCTAGCATTTTCGATTTCTTAGTTATTTGGATTTATTTTTATTTTGTAGATTTATAGTGAAATCTTTTACAATTTTTATACTTGCAATCATATTTGGCTCTACAAATTTCAGGTATGTATAGTTTCTTCCAATAACCATAAAAGTCACCTGATTGACCTAAAGTTCTGCTAACATACCTGTCTTTTTCAATTAAATTTTTTAGCTCTTCTGGATGATAATTTCCACAATTATCATTACACAGTCCATATGTTATGAACTGCTTACAAAAAGTAACGTGATCAAATTTACATTTTTCATTATATCTACAAACTCCTTTTGATAAATAGTGAGAACAAGGATTTAGATTTGGTAAACTTTTTTCTACATTTTTTTTTTTACTAATATCCTTAGAAGCTTCTAATGATTGAAAATCTTTAGCATTTTCTTTATCACAAGGTACTACACTACTAGAAGACACTCCACTACTAGTAGACTTTTCAATACTATTAGAGACTACACTCAAAAAGGAAATATCTTTTGTAACAACTTTTCCTAAATTATAATTTTTTTTTACTTCTTTTTTAGGATGCATTTTTTTTTTTCTTTCTTCATATTTTTTATTGCAAAGTTCTTCTGCAAATTTCTTGAAGTTTACAAAATCCTCTAAAGGATCACATATAATTATTTCATTTCCTGCTTGACATTTTACCTTATTATTACCAGCGTATTCAAGCACCTCAACTAAATTACCGTCACTTATTAAGCGTTGTGTAGATTTATTCAAAAACACCTTAATTTTTTCTTTTTCTCCAAAATATATATAAGGTGTACTATTTTTAGTCGAAGAGCTTGAAACTATTGAAACATCTCTTATACTTTCTAAAGTAGAAGATACTTCAGATACTATAGATTGATTTTCATCTGGTACTTTATCTTGAACATCTTCATCTTCATCAGGTACTTTATCTTGAACATCTTCATCTTCATCAGGTACTTTATATTGAATATCTTCCTCTTCATCAGGTACTTTATCTTGAACATCTTCCTCTTCATTTTCATCAATTGTTTGAAGTCTTTCAGAAGTTTTCCATACATTATCGATCTGTAGGGATTCACAGGTATTATCTTCATCTTCATCATCATCATTCGTAAAGAAACTAATACAATATCCTTTTGATGAGGATGTAGATTTTTCTTCTTCTTGATTACCAGAAGTAGAATTAACACTTTCCTGGTGGGTTTCTGAAGACAATTGATTAAAAGAATTTTTAAAAAAATTATAATTTTCAGATGATTCATTACAAGTGATTTCTGGAGGACAATCAACTACTTCTGATTCTCTAGGAGGAACTGTATAAACATAGGTATATTTTCCAATCCTACCTGAAAAAAGATACAAAGTATTTTTACCATTCTTACAGAATTGATATATCTTATCGTGTTCAGGGAAATTAATTCTTACAGCTTCAAATATTTTTTCAGAAATTTCTTTGTTATAAAAAATCCTACCATCTGTTTCATTTTCTAGATCTTCTTCTAATACAACATACTTTTGAAAAATATTTAATCTAAATCCTTCACAATGAAGCGAACTGCAAGTTCTCTCCTTTGATGTAGCATATGTACAATCACCGTACTTAAATCCATTTTTACAATAAACAAGACCACATTGGTAATTTAAGATTTGTTTAGATGTATTATGTATATGCACTTTGAATTCAGGATTAAAATTCTCTAATGTATACTCTAAATATTCTTTATCAGACCAATCTGTGACCTTACAATTTGATTTTTCAAGAAAGATTTCTAATATTTCTATGTCATCATCATTTAGAAATCCTTCTATAGAAATCCACAAGTTTTGATTCAAGATTTTTATTGAATCATTACTTTCAGGATAAAGTAATGATTTTAAATATCTTTTTAACTCAGAAATTTCTATTTCTTCAGCATCTTTATAAGCATCACCGCTAGATATGTGTCTAACTTTTTTTATTAAATGTGGAAGTAAGTTTTTATAAATACTTATATCATAATAATCTTCATCTATGAATTTTTGATAATTTGTAATTTTATATTCTAATTCAGATGATTTTAAATCTTCTAATTCAGATGATTTTAAATATTCGTAATTATTAAAACAAATATCTAAAGATTTATTAATTATTTGCTCGTAACAACTTTTAAAAAATCCAATTTTAACCGTTTGATGATTTATAGTCAAATTTAAATAATCTTCACATGTACCATATTTAAAATCTTTAGCAGATTTATCTTTTAAAACATCAAAAAAACAACAATAGAATGCATCAAATACATTACAAATCATATCTTGGATTTGATCAAAAATTAAAAGCAAACTTTCAGTACTTTTATTTTGTGGAAAAATCTCTCCAAAGTTATAATCTTCATCTGGAAAAATTGTAGCTAAGATATTTGAAAAAGAAAGAATTTTTTTTTCATTCATAGATAAATCCAAATTTCTAAAATTACTTTTAAAAGAATCTACAATATCCATAAAGATAATAAACACATCTTTCGCATTTTCATTCTCAGAGATTTTTAAAAATTCATCCCAAGTTAAAATAGTATCAGAGAAAAAAGCTCTAATTAACAAAGGGTGAAATATACTTAAGAGCATAAATTCTTTCAATTTTTCTTCAATCTTGACTCTTTCCACAGTAGATCCTTCAATAGAAATAAATAATTTTGGACCAAATTTTACAATTTGTTTATCTTGATTTACTACTTTATTATTAGTAGTAATAACAGATACAATGATA
>MDTC01172524.1_pt1 | contig 11334 bp, 12 predicted proteins | sample 811181 | NCBI WGS metagenome assembly MDTC01 (sample SAMN05326644, study PRJNA326480) | marine metagenome | isolation source: seawater | place: Pacific Ocean: North | collected 2011 | reverse complement strand
CATTTAAGTGGGTTTCAAAAAAACTTAGAGATGATTACGAGTTATGTGATGTAGCAGTAACAAGATATGGATCTTTTATTCAATATGCTTCTGATAGACTTAAGAATAATAAAAAGCTAGCCTTAAAAGCTGTCTCGGGAAGTTATTCAAGTTTTCAATATCTATCGAAAAATATGAAAAGAGATATTGATGTTATAACAGCAGCATTGCATAGAAATGATAAGGTTTGTAAATACATACCAAAAGAAGTTAGACAAAATAAAAAATTATGGATGGATATGATTGAAAAAAGAACTCTTCCTATTCGTTCTATTTTTTTTGCATGTCATTTTACCTTGAGAAGAGATCCAGATATTTATGAAAAAGCACTTAATCAAGACCCATCACTCGCTGGCTACTACTCAGAAAAAATCTTAATTAATTTTAATTTTAAAAATATTAATAAGTCCTCTCGCCAAGTTATTTACAATATTGTTTGTGCTGCTACCGGAAAAGAAGATATTTTTTTTCTAGCTTGGGCTAAAAAGCATATTCTAGAATTTTGAATTAACCACGAACTATTCATTCGCACAGACTCTCGATAATAAGTTATTAATTTATTGAGGAGACAAAGATGGATAAACAAAAACATGAAAAGCAATTGGAACTTCCAAATATTGAAACAGGCTTTTATGAATACATAACAAAAGATACTATATCTTTTCCAGTGTTAAAACTTAGCACTCAAAATTTAAGTTCTGAAAAAAACTTAAGAGACTTACAAACAAGCCTTTCTTTTTAATAGATGGTTAATAATAATTCTCATCAAGGTGAGCTCTTTGAGTTAACTCAAAGTGATGCAATCAAAAGGGCGGCCTTCGAGGCATCAAATAGATCGTATAAATCTTTACAAGAGGTTCTTAACTCATACTCGCTTATTGAAAAAAATATGAAATCTAACTTTATTGTCTGCAGGAATTACGTTACAAAAAATGGACTAATCTTATCAATAGCTCCTGAAGAAGTAAGGGATAATTTATCTCTTGCTCTTATTGCTATTACTAACAATAAAAAATCTTATGAATATGTTTCTGAAAACTTACAAAAAAATAAAGATTTAATCGAAGCTTTAGTCAAACAAGATCCTTTTTATGCATTTCTTAAAATACCTGATTCATGTTTAAAGAAAAAAGAGATAAGTAGCTTGTTATTTAATGAAATCCTCAAATTAAAAATTACAGGAAATATTACTAATACTAAGCCTATATTAAAAAGAATTTTTTCTAAAGATCTCAAAGATTCATTGATAAATCAAAGCGCATGTTATCAGTTAATTTCAAGGTTTATCTCTAGTAATGGAGAGAACTTTCGAGAGTTATCTTGTGCATTTCAAAAAGATGAGTCTTTGATTATTAAAGCAATATCTGCAGGTAGAAGTCCATGCAAAAATATAACCAAACAATTGCCCAAAGATTTTATAGTTAGCGATTCTTTGTACTTTAAAATGATACAAGCTGGTCTTGATTTTAAATTGCTTCCTTTAAGACTAAAAAATATTGCAAAGTTTTGCGAGGCTAGTCTAGGATGTGATGTACGAAATTCTTCTTTATTTAAAGAAGATTTATGGAAGAATAAAGATCTGTCCATTAGCTATCTTAAAATACCTGATAAAAGAATAATGGAAAAGAAGTTTCAAGAAATTGCAAAAATTATAGAAAAATTTCATAAGTCTGATCAAGAGGTAATATATTCATTAGTAAAAACTGGCTATGTAATCAAGGATGATTCCAAATTCTTAGATAACAAAGAAATTGTACAAATTCTTCTTAAGAATATTGGGGAGGATTGCTATTGGCTGGGGTATATAGAGGTTCTCAAAAAATTTCAAAACATTTCACCTCGCCTTAAGCAAGATAAAGATATATCTTGTTTAATTTTAAAAATGGATTTTCAACTTATGTATCCAGAGATAGATAATTCATTAAAGTTAGATATTCCTCTTATGAAATCAGTATTATATGGAAACTCATCATGTTTTGAGTATTTCCCTAAAGTACTTAAAGATAATAAAGATATTGCAAAAACGGCCATAAGAAGAAGTGGAAAGTGTTATTTAAATGTTTCAGAGAGACTTAAAAATGATATTGAGATTATTAACCTTGCTTTAGACAAAAAACCATCGCTATTTAAACATTTTCCAAAAAAGGTCCGTGAAGATATTAAAGTAGCATCTAAAACAGTCAAAGAAGATTCATCGCAAATAGCTCATATTAGCAGTGAGATTAGATCAAAAAAGTCCTTTATGAAAAAAGCTATTATGTATGGCGCTAGCTTAAAATATGCATCTACAGAGCTAAAGAAAGACAAAGATATTGTAAAACTTGCTGTAAGTCAGCATGATTCAAATCTTTTTCATGCACATTCAGAGATTAAAAAAAATAAAAAATTTCTTTTAGATAATTTTCCAATTTACTTAGTTTTTATTTATTGCTCAAAAACAATCCTTCAGGATAATCAAATTTTTATAAATGGACTTAACCTAGACTGGAGACTTATAGAGAGAAGAAAAATGTCTCCAGATGAAATTTTAAAAATGAATTATGAAGGGATAGAATTTAGTAAAAGGCTCGCTATTTTTAATTCTTTCAAAAAGAAAAATAATTTAAAGGATATTTTTCTTTTAGCCAATGCAAAATCAATTATATGCGGAACATGAGATGATATTTTTTAAAGAAGGAAGGCTACAGCACCCATTCAGATAACCAGTATTTGTACTTAACCTTTTCATTTTTATGAAACCCATCAGCACTAGCTGCATGTCTACTTGCTAATAATGATATATCTTGAATTTTTGGGTCGGTAAGCAGCTTGTTAAAGGTATACCTTTCGAGTTTTGAGATTGTTTTACCTGTATATTCAGCCTCTTTTAGAATAATATTTTTTGTATTTTTAATCATTTCCTTTAAGTCTTCATCTATATACTCACCGTATATATCAAAATATAATTTTTGAAGTATTGGTAATTCTAGGCTTAGCTGATCAAGTTCCTTATCAGCAATAACGCTATCTTGAGCGCATATGTACAAAGTAAATAGAATTACTGCTTCAAGGGAGTTTGGCTGAATTTTATTCATATAATCTAGACATCCTTTTGGCTACAGTTTGGAATTCATTTCTTAACTTTATTGGTTTTAAAACTTCTACCGAATCACCAAAAGCTCTAATCCAAAACCTTAGCTCCATGTCATCAGTGACCAAATCTTCAACTATTATAAAACCATCTCTTGAAAGCCTTATTTTCTGGTTGTCTGAAATAGGCGTTTCATATAAATGAGAGCCAGCAAATTTAGAAAATTTTAATTTTAATTTTATTTTTTTCTCATTTAGCTTAAATCCAATTAGGTTTTTAGCGAGATTCTTAACTTTATGATACCTATGTCGACTGTACTGATCATGATTAATTTCAATTGATTGAAACCTATGAAGGGGAAGATATATTAATTTTTCATTATTTTCCTCAAAAGAACATATTAAATAGCAAAGCCTGCCTCTATAGACTATTCCGGCAGGATGAATATTATATTTTGAGGGAAAGGTTTTATTTTTAGAAATATATTTAGCTGTTATAGTTTTCTCTTCCCATAATGCTGTATGTATATTTTTTAGAACATTTTTTTTTATAGAAGCCTGTTTTAATTGAAGTCCTTCATTCATTGTTAAAACTTTATTTTTCCAATTTTTCATTCGCCCAGCACTACTATCGTTAAGAACAGCTTCTGCCTCCCTTAAGTAAGGATCAAGATCATCAAGTGATTTGCTTGGCAGTAAAGGGTTCAAATAAGTAAAAGCTATCTGAAAACACACAGCTTCCTGAGGGCTCATTGAAGAGCTTTTTCTTTTGTTTGCTAAGTTTTGCGACGGCTTTTTATAAGTAAAGTACCCACCTTCATCTCTTGCCTCTATAATATTTGGAAAATCATCTCTAAGACTTTGAAGGTCATCTTGCACTGTTTTAATATTTTTTACTTCGATGCCTTCATTATTAAGTATATCGAAAATTTCTCGAGCCTTCTTTCTCGTTGGGCTCATCATATCTAATATTCTCATTCGCCTTCTGACGATTTGATTACTTCCTGGTTTTTTACTTTTCATATTTTCTATATTCGGTGCGAACTATTAATTCGTACCCAAACAATATCATATGTTAATAAATAAATTGGAGAATAAGTGAAAAAATTATCAATAAAAAAACTATCAGATTATTTAGGAAAAGTCGTAGAGCACAATATACAGTCTTCTTTAATGATTTGGGGAGCTCCTGGAATTGGAAAATCCTCAGTGGTCGAAGCAGTGGCGGAATCCCAAGAGCTAGAATTAATCGATTTACGTATTAGTCAATTGGCTCCTACAGATCTTAGAGGCATTCCAGTTCCAAAAGACAATAAAGCATGCTGGTATCCTCCAGAATTTTTTCCAACTTCAGGTAAAGGCATTTTATTTTTAGATGAAATAAATATGGCGCCTCCTGCTGTACAAGGTATTGCCCAACAATTAATCCTTGATAGAAGAGTTGGAAGCTACAAAGTCCCAGATGGTTGGTTTATTTGGAGTGCTGGAAATCGTAAAGAGGATTTTGCTGCTGTTTTTGATATGCCTGCTCCTCTTGCAAATCGATTTATACATTTGGAAGTAAAGACAGGGCTTGAAGAATTTAAAGACTATGCTTTAAAAAGTAATATTGATGATCGAATAATTTCATTTCTAAATTTCAGACCAAAATATCTTCATAAAATAGATAAAAACTCTCCTTCATGGCCATCTCCTAGAAGTTGGGATATTAGTAACAAGCTTCTTCAAGCAAACCTTGATGTAGATCCTGCAATAGGAGCAGGATGTGCCTCAGAGTTTAGAAGCTTCTGTAAGGTTTATAAAAGTTTGCCAGATATCCCATCTATTTTATCTGGGACCAAGAAACCAAGCTTTCCAGATGATTTATCAGCTAGATACGCCTTAACTTGCGCATTGGCTGTTAGGGCTAAAGATATAAAAGAAGTTGAAAACGCCTTCTTGTATATTGAAGAAAAGGGAGGCATGGAATGGTTAAGTCAATGTACTTATGAAGTAGTTACAAAGTGGAAAGACTCAAAAAAATCTGAGGAGCTTGTTGATATGATATCAAATAACAAGAAATTGCTAGATGTTGCTGCAAGATTACAAAAGCTACTAGCTGCATAAAATGTTTTCTGAAATTATCAGCAAATGTAAACTTCAAGTTAGAAAAGAATGCCAATTCTTTGGAGCATTAATGCTTTTTGCTTCTATAAAAAAATCCGATCGCATAGATACGGCAGCAACAGACGGAAAAGATATTTTTTTTAATGAAAATTTTTTAAAAAATTTAAAATCATCTGAGCAGAATGCTTTAATGCTTCACGAAGTTCTTCATATGGCATTGCTGCATGTAACAAGAAGACAGTCAAGAGATCCATATATATGGAATATTGCTGCTGATATTGTTGTAAATGACTTAATCTTAAGAAATACAAAATTTAAATTACCAAAGGGAGCTATAGTTGATGATCAATATTCTGACAAATCTGTTGAATATATTTATGAAAGCTTATTAAAAAATAATAAATATAAACAAAAGCAATATCAGTTAGTAATTTCTGATATAGAAAAACCTTCAAGTGACTCTGAATCAGGAGGTTCTGAATCAGATGAAATAAATGATATGGAGATTCAAGAAATTGAAAGTTACTGGAGAGATAAAATTCAAGTTATTAAAAATTCAGATGCTATAAGTAAGTCGGATGAATATGGTAGCAATTCAACTGGGGGCCTGCCTGCTGGGATGGAAAGAGAAGTTGAAAAAATTCTTGAGCCTGAAATAAATTGGAGACATGCTTTATGGAAGTATGTGGGAAGAACTCCTGCAGATTTCGATGATCTTGATAGAAGATTTCTTTATAGGGGACTTTATTTAGAAGGGTTAATGTCTGAAGCATTAGAGGTATCAGTTTGTGTTGATACAAGCGGATCTGTATCTAGAGATTTAATTGATCAATTCGTAGGAGAAATAAATGGTATCTTGAGCTCATACCCTCACGTGAAATGTGATTTCTTTTTTTGTGACTGTGCTTTATCAGGTCCATTCGAGGTAAGTTCTATAGAGGAAGTTCCTACCCTAAATGGTGGAGGTGGAACAAGTTTCGTACCATTTTTTAAATACCTAGAAAAAAATAATAATAATATTATGGGCTCTCATAAAGTTTCAATTTATTTAACAGACGGTTATGAAGAGTTTCCAAAATTTGTCCCAAGTGATCCTGTGATGTGGCTAGTCTCTGCTGATGGAGAAAAAACATCTAAATTTCCATTTGGTGAAGTAATAAGAATTTCAACAGAAAGTTGGCGCTAAAATGGAAAAATATAAAATCCAAAAACCAGATCCTGAAATTGCATTGAAATTACTAAGTTATACAGGAATCAGAAAGCTTGGTTATCATAATAATAAGAATTTTTGTATTAAAGCTATAAAAAACAAGCATCGTATTTATGAAGATTTATCTTATACACTTAGAAACGACATAGATATACTAAATGCAACAATAGAAAATGAATTTGATATGTCTTTCGTATGGAGTATACCCAAAAGACATCAAAATCAAAAAGTGCTAGATCAATTAATAGACTCTAATTTAGATATTGGATATGAAAGGCTAGAATCTATTATTGACTTATTTGGTTCATTGTCTCAAAGAGAAAAAAATATCTTAAAAGGTATTAAAAAGATTAAGAGTCCATTAAAGACTCCTTATGAAAAATATCAATCAAATCACTATATGCCCGGCCAAAATCCATATCCATTAATAAATAAAAAAACAGGCAATAAGATATCCTTATTTGATAAGTATTTTATTTGTTTGGGAGACCGCATGTTTGACAGAGCAGATGCTTATGATCCATTTCAAGATAATAAATTTAAAATGTTTGCACTAAGCTTGTCTCCAGCTGCAGCATTTGAGTTTCTTTTAAATAGTGAAATAACCGAATCGCAATTTGCAGAAATATTTGCAAATCATTTTATTAAATACACGTCTCGAGGATACTTTAATAATATGAATTGGGCGCGTTGTTCATGTGATGCCTGTATGGGATTGAGATGGAAAAAATTTGCTCCTAAAGATCCTAAAAAAAAATTAAGGTTAAAAAAAACAGTTATCGAGCACATTCTTATGAAAACTAAAAGCCTTCATAAGATATGTGTTTTTCTGCACTTTAATGAAGAATTTCATATACCAGGAATAATTAACATACTTAAAAAAAGATTAAATATTAAACATAAAAATACCACTCTGCTTGAGAACATCAGAAATACCTATCACTATGGAGAATTGATTGTTGATGACGAGCTCAAAACAAGAAATTGTTTAAACAGACCTAAATTATTAGCAGAAAAATTTATAGATAATCATGTTCATGGAGAATTTAATAAACTATTTATAAGAGAAAGTGAGCAAGATATTTATTTAGAAGATATCGATGAAGAAGTTTTTGTAAATAAAGCTTTTATAAAAAATATTTTACCTGCTTTTAAGAAGTCATATTTTGACTCTGAATCTCTAACAAAAAAAGATATTTGGCTTTCACAAACTGCTGCGAAATATATAAATAAGTTTAAAGACCTTAAGGTCTTAAAACAAATTATCTATTTTCAGTCTCAGGAACCAAGTAAAGTTGAAAATATTATGAAATATATTCAAAAAAATATAAAAAAAGAAATAATCGAATATTATCTTATTCAAAATTATGCATTGCTGCCTTACTCACATGTGGAAACCCCAAAATTGATTGTTAATGAAGCATATATTAAAAAAATAGAGACAGAATTTTCTATAAAAAGAGATGTTCATTTTTATACAAAATTAGTTAATGCATATGGAATCAAAGCCTTTAAAGATAGTGATAATAGATGTTATATACCTGAGGAATATAAAAATAATAAAGATTTCATGACTAATGCTGTTTTGAAGTCCTATAAAACTCTAAGACATGCTTCTGACAATATTAAATCAGACCCAGATGTTATTTATATTGCATATTTAAAATCAATATACTCATTCAAGTCGGCGTCAAAGACTCTTAAAAAAGATAAGCAATTTTTAGATAGTCTTTTTAGCAACCCTATAACAAAATTTCATAAAGCACACTATTCAATAAAGACTGATAAAGATATATGTGTTCCTGCAATAAACTCTAACATCAATGTCGTTAAAAATTTATCAATAAGAATGATTAAAAAATTAAATATGAACTGGTTTTCAGATATTCAAAGAGACAGAATATTTAAAGAATATGTAAGGAAATCTGGAACACATGATGTCTTTTTAATTGCTGCCAAGAAACATGATTTTTTATTATCATAATTTAGACTCTAAGCAATGATGCATAAAAATAAATATCCCAACCTGTAAACTAAGAATATGAAAAATATATTTACTTGGATGAACAACAAGAGTAAAGATAAGGAAGAAATCGATTTATTTGGTAAAGTTGATCAAATAAAAAAACATGCTGCAGTAAAAGAAAATAAAAAAAGAATCAAACAAAAATATATTGATGCAAGAAAGGCAAATGAAAACAAGCTAAAGGTAAAAAAAGAATTTTACGAAGATATTGAAAGTAAGGCTTATAGGGCTCGCTCAACTCCATATGACCTTAAGTACTGAAGCTGTGAGTTTCAAATATTTAATGACTAAACTGTCATTATTAATGATAGGATTTAGATATGGCTAGACATAGAGGTGTATATAAACCAGATCATCCTGAGCCTTATGAGGTAAGTAGGTCTCAAATCCAAAACTTTATGAATTGTCCTGCATGCTTTTGGATGAGTAGGGCAAAAGGTATTAAATTTCCAGGTATGCCTGGATTTCTTTTAAATACAGCTACCGACACTTTACTAAAAAAAGATTTTGATAAATATAGAGAATTGCAACAGCCACATCCTTTTATGGAAAGGCATGGTCTTGGGCATCTAGTTCCATATAAACATGAAGATTTTGAAACTTGGACAAAGTCACTTCAGCTTGGGCTCAGAACTCTTCATGAGCCAACAAATTTTCTAATTGGCGGCGGTCTAGATGATGTCTGGCATGATCCTAAAACAGACGAAATTTTTATTGTTGATTATAAAAGTACTGCTGGACGAAGAAATGAAGATCTAACAGCTTTGCAGGAAATTTCTTTAGTTGGCGCATATAAAGAAACCTATAAGAGACAAATGGATATGTATCAATGGATCATGAGGCAAAATGGATTTAATGTTAACAAGACTGGTTATTTTGTTTATGTTAATGGAGATCAGCATTTTGAGGATGGCATGCTTGAAGAGGATATTGATAAAGCTAATATGAAGTTTGATGTTCAACTATTATCTTATAAAGCAGATGACTCATGGGTTAATCAAGCTATCCTAGATTTAAAAGATTGCTTGCTCCAAAAAAATTGTCCTGAGCATGCTCAATCAGGTTTTGGCCCTAAAGGAGATAAACAATGCGAACAAGCTCAACTCTTTGAGGGCATGAAAGAACACGGCCTAATTTAAAAATTCTTAAACAAATCATTAGTGCGAACTATTCTTTCGTATAACCATTTCATAATAACTACATTAACTTGATATGGAGGCCTATGAGCATTAAGCAAAAAAGAATTGTAGAAAAAGTAACAGAGATCATTCAAGATGATGATCGATGTGATATCAGAAACAATATGTATAGCCCAGATCTGAAAACTTCGATGAAAGTTTCTTGGTTGCTTGAGCTTGCAAAAAAAGAGAAAAAAAATTTAGTTATTGAGGACTGTGGCCAAATCTACTATGGGACTAAAGACAGCTTTTCTAGGGAAAGATGGGAAGAATTTACCTCTCGTGTTGTAGTAGATTTAGGTTTGTCAAAAGCAACACAGGATTTAAATGATGACATGCTATCACAACTTGAAGATAAATATGGCCCTGTTCAATATGAATTACGACAATACTTCATTGAAGGAATAAGCCTTCTAGAGGTGAGCGATGACTCAATAGTTATAGAATTATCTGCGGGAACATAAGATCACACCCATTATGAATAAGAAAAATAATCTACAAAATAAAAATAATCAGCTTGATTCAAATATTAAAAATTTAGATAAATCATTGGCTATTTATGCAAAACAATCGATGGAATGCGATAGAGTAATTAAAGAAGCAAGGATGCATAAAGAAATGTGCATGGAAAAGCTTAGAGATGCAATGGGCAACCATACTTATGCAAGACTTAAAAATTTTAATTTAAATTGGGGGGTAATCAATTACAAAGCTCAGCCTGAAAAAACTAGTCCTGCGAAGCCAGCTTACTCTATTAGAAAAAAAACAATAATCATAAAAGAGTTTTAATGACTTATCACTATCATCATCAAAAAATTAAGAGATCCAATGCCTTTATTAAAAAATTTAAGAAAATATATAGTGACACTGTTTGGCATATTGGAGGGTATGACCTAAATCTATATTCAAAAAGATATTCTGATTTTCATAAACCTGACGACGAAAGGCACTGTACAGCAGAAATACGAGAACCTGACATGACACCATTTGTCTTTCCCTCAAGAAATCAACCCTATGAGGCGCGCAATATTTTTTTTACTGATATAAATTTATTAATTTCAAGAAACGAAGACTTGCTTCGTAATCATTATTTTACGATGAAAGGATATTTTGAAAAATTTTGTCATGAGCCTTTTGAAAAGGCATATTTTTTAAATCTACAAGAAAAGAAAAATGATAAATATTATGGATACTTAAAATTTTTTTATAGTGAAAATCAAATTCAAAGAAGAGACCAGGAGGTATGCGAGGATGATATCCCTTTTTAAATTTGCAGCTTATTTTAAATTACTATATATTTATACAGTATCTAAATTGATACACTTTAATGAGAATAATGAATGATTTTTTTTAACCAAAACCCTGAACACGATAAAAATTTCTTACAAATCCAAACTAAAATTAACTTTTGTTACTGGATTGCACATGACATTGATCACTACTACCAAGCATCTAAAGAGAGCCTCAATACTTTTGAATATACAAAATTAAAAAATCAATTAAATGATGCATTCAATATTTTTAGACAGATTGATATAGAAAACTCTAATATGAGTGAAAATCATAAAGAATGTCTTAATGCTTTAAGGAATTTTACTGAACACTGTTTAAAAGACTTTGATTTTACAAATAATAGAATACTAAAAGATTCGGAGACAGAGGAAATGAATCTTTTAAACTTAATAAATACTGAAAAAGACTTCCAT
>MDTC01157628.1_pt1 | contig 11334 bp, 12 predicted proteins | sample 811181 | NCBI WGS metagenome assembly MDTC01 (sample SAMN05326644, study PRJNA326480) | marine metagenome | isolation source: seawater | place: Pacific Ocean: North | collected 2011 | reverse complement strand
TGGAATAGTATTTTTCTGTTACTTCTATACGGCGTTAGTCTTTAATCCACGTGATGTAGCTGACAATCTAAAAAAGTCTGGTGCATTTATTCCGGGAATTCGGCCGGGGGAGCAATCAGCAAATTATATTGATAAGGTGATGAGTCGTCTGACGTTTTGGGGTGCCTCATATATCGCGGCGGTCTCTTTACTCCCGCAAAGCTTGGTTGTCAGTTTTAACGCACCTTTTTATTTTGGCGGAACATCATTACTCATCGTCGTAGTAGTTGTGATGGACTTTATGTCACAAGTGCAGTCGCATTTGATGAGTCGGCAGTACGACTCTTTGATGAAAAAATCTAATTTAAAAGGTTATGGCTCTGGCGGCCTGTTACGGTAATCGAGCATTGGGAGCTTCGAAGTGAAAGTACGCGCATCAGTGAAAAAGATTTGTCGGAATTGTCGGATTATTCGTCGTAACGGGGCGGTACGCGTGATTTGTTCAGATCCTCGGCATAAGCAACGGCAAGGTTAATTATATTAGGGGTTGTGATTTCTTATTGAAATCAATAGAATTTTGCGCCTTGTATTTTTCGCGAATCGGGTTCGCCGATTCAAGAATTTGGAGAGTTAGGAATGGCACGTATAGCGGGCGTCAATATCCCAGATAATAAGCACACAGTGATCTCACTGCAGTATGTTTTTGGGATCGGCCAAACTCGCGCGAAGGCGATTTGTAAAGCGACAGACATAAACGAGTCTGCCAAGATTGCATCTTTGACTGAAGATCAGTTGGAAAAGCTTCGTGTAGAAGTGGGAAAGCTCGACGTAGAAGGGGATCTTCGCCGAGAGGTCTCAATGAATATCAAACGTTTAATGGATCTCGGTTGTTTCCGCGGGATTCGACATCGTCGTAGTCTGCCGGTTCGTGGACAGCGCACTAAAACAAACGCGCGGACTCGCAAGGGCCCACGTAAGCCGATTCGTAAATAAGGAATTTTGATGGCGACACAGCGAAGCGCACCGCGTAAAAAGATAAAGAAGCAGGTAGTTGAGGGCGTGGTACATATTCATGCCTCGTTTAACAACACCATCATAACGATAACTGATCGTCAAGGTAATGCGCTATCATGGGCAACCGCTGGTGGTTCAGGCTTTCGCGGGTCGCGGAAGTCCACTCCTTTCGCGGCGCAGGTAGCCAGTGAGCGCGCTGCATCCGCCGCGCAAGAATTCGGACTAAAGTCTGTCGATGTTATGGTTAAAGGGCCGGGACCAGGACGTGAAAGTGCTGTCCGCGCTTTGAATGCTGTGGGCCTAAAAGTTACGAATATCACTGACGTCACGCCGATTCCTCACAACGGCTGCCGTCCGCCGAAAAAGCGACGCGTCTAAGGAGAAGTAGAGGAATGGCACGGTATATCGGACCAACTTGTAAGTTAGCTCGTCGTGAAGGAACAGACTTATTCCTTAAGAGCGGCGTGCGTTCTATAGATTCAAAGTGCAAACTGGAAACGAAACCAGGAATGCATGGTGCGGCACGTGGTCGTTTGTCTGACTATGGATTGCAATTGCGTGAAAAGCAAAAAGTTCGCCGAATCTATGGCGTCCTCGAAAGGCAGTTCCGTAACTATTACAAAGAGGCATCACGCCTCCGAGGATCAACGGGTGAGAATCTGCTCAAGCTCCTGGAAAGCCGTCTGGATAATGTTGTCTACAGAATGGGTTTTGGTTCGACACGTGCCGAGGCACGGCAGGTTGTTAGCCATAGATCTATCATGGTCAACGGAAAAGTACTGAACATCCCGTCGTACCAGGTTAAGCCGGGGGATGTGGTAAGTGTTCATGAAAAGGCGAGAAGTCAGCTACGTATTCGAGCGGCTCTTGAGTTAGCTGGACAACGTGCCGATGTATCATGGATGGATGTTGATTCATCAAAGATGGAGGGCACGTTCAAGGCGTTTCCAGAGCGTCAAGACCTGTCACAAGATATAAATGAAAATCTGATTGTCGAGTTGTACTCGAAATAAACCACTTTTTTAGGAGACAGTATGTCGTCATTGGAACTGCTGACACCACGTCAGATTCAGGTCCAGGAGGTAGCTCCCGGACGCTCAAAAATTATTCTTGAGCCTCTTGAGCGGGGTTACGGCCACACACTAGGTAACGCGTTGCGTCGGATTCTTTTATCGTCGATGCCGGGTTGCGCGATCATCGAAGCAAGGATTGATGGTGTAGCACATGAGTACTCGGAAATCGAAGGTGTTAAAGAAGACGTTATTGAGATTCTTTTGAACTTGAAGAACGTCGCCGTCGCTTTGGAAGGCCGTGATAATGTCGCAACGATTAGGTTAAATCACTCAGGGGAAGGCGTTGTCACTGCTGGTGACTTTGAAGTACCGCAGAACGTTGAGATTGCTAATCCAGAACGCCATATAGCTACAGTTTCAGAGCGTGGATCGCTGCAAATCGAAGCATGCGTCGCGCTTGGAATCGGTTACGAACCTGCGAGCGATCGTGAGGAAGATGAGGAGACTCGGACGATTGGTGCTCTTCAATTGGATGCCACCTACAGCCCCGTTCGCAAAGTTTCTTATGTGGTTGAAAGTGCACGTGTTGAGAAGCGTACTGACTTGGATAAGCTGGTGATTGATCTTGAAACCAATGGGACGTTGGATGCTGAAGAAGCGATTCGTAGGGCCGCTACACTACTTCAACAGCAGTTGTCTGTGTTCGTTCAGTTGGAGAAGCTACCGGACGTGGATCCCGAGAAGCCGAAAGACGAAATCGATCCGATTCTTTTGCGGCCGGTTGACGACCTCGAGCTGACCGTGCGTTCAGCAAATTGCCTGAAAGCGGAGAATATCTATTACATTGGGGACCTTGTCCAGCGGACTGAAGTGGAGTTATTGAAGACGCCTAATCTCGGTAAGAAGTCCCTAACAGAGATTAAAGACGTGCTTGCGTCACGTGGATTGTCGTTAGGTTCACGTCTTGAAAATTGGCCACCAGCAGGATTTGCGCGCGAAGAAAGTGCGTAAATTAGACTGACTCGTCGTTAGACGGTGTCTTTAAGAAGCGGGAATAGAATATGCGTCATTTAAAAAGCGGAAGAAAACTGAATAGAACAAGTAGTCATCGTAAAGCGATGTTTTCAAACATGACTGCATCTTTAATCGAGCATGAATGCATCAAGACAACGTTGCCAAAAGCGAAAGAATTGCGACGTGTTGTTGAGCCTTTGATCACTTTAGCAAAGGACGATTCAGTTGCGAATCGACGATTGGCCTTTAGTCGCCTGCGCAACGATACGGCAGTTGGTAAATTATTCGCGGAGCTGGGGCCTCGCTACAATGAGCGCCCAGGTGGTTATATGCGGATACTCAAGTGCGGGTTCCGCGCTGGTGATGCTGCTCCAATGGCTATCGTGGAGCTGGTTGACCGCTTGGAGACAGCAGTCGATCCTTGAATGAAGCTCGCGCATTTGAACTAACAAAAACTGGTTTTCGGAATTAAGGGTGTCTTAGGCGCTTTTTTTCCGGTCGAGCAAGGGTGTTAAAAAACAACCGGTATGGGAATCTGATCGAGACGCAACGTATTCAGGGGTTCCTTCAGCAATAATCTGTCCGCCACCTGAACCACCCTCTGGACCGAGATCGATAACCCAGTCCGCTGTTTTTATAACATCGAGATTGTGTTCGATAATAACTACGGTATTTCCGTGATCGCGGAGTTTATGAAGCACAGCCAATAGCTGTTTAATATCTTCAAAGTGCAGACCAGTAGTTGGTTCATCGAGAATATAGAGGGTTCGGCCTGTATCCCGTTTTGAAAGTTCGCGTGCTAATTTGACGCGCTGCGCTTCGCCGCCTGAGAGCGTCGTTGCAGATTGTCCAAGCTTCAAGTAAGAGAGTCCTACGTCAACGAGAGTTTGTAGTTTACGTGCGAGCGTAGGAATTGCGTCGAAGAATCCGCGTGCATCTTCGACTGTCATCTGAAGTACGTCATGAATCGACTTCCCTTTGTATCGGATGTCGAGAGTCTCTCTGTTGTATCGCAGTCCTTTACAGGTATCACAAGGCACATAAATGTCAGGAAGAAAGTGCATTTCTACTTTGATCAGACCGTCACCCTGGCAGGTTTCGCACCGACCGCCCTTTACATTGAACGAGAATCGTCCAGGAGTGTACCCGCGTGAACGCGCCTCTTGAGTTTCCGCATAAATTTCTCGAATTGGTGTGAAAAGTCCTGTGTAGGTTGCAGGATTTGATCGCGGGGTTCTACCGATCGGGCTTTGGTCAATATCAACAACTTTATCTAGCTCATGAATGCCGTGACAGTGCAAAAACGGAGCCGATTTTAACGTGGTCGCTTTATTCAAAACTCTCGCTGCGTGCGGATAGAGAGTGCTGTTAATCAGGGTTGATTTACCGGAACCTGAAACGCCTGTGACGCAGGTTAGTAGTCCTACCGGAAGATTAAGGGTTACATTTTGCAGATTGTTCCCAGAACATCCTTCTAGTGTGAGTTGATGATTACCCTTGGGGGTTCGTCGTTCTGGAACCAAGATTTGTTTCTTGCCGGAAAGGTATTGTCCAGTCACAGATTGTTCATGGGACATAACTTCGACGGGTGTTCCCGCAGCTACGATCTGGCCGCCGTGGACGCCAGCGCCTGGACCGATATCGATAAGGTAATCGGCGCTTCGCATTGCATCTTCATCGTGCTCTACAACAATTACGGTATTACCTAAATCCCGCAAATGGAAAAGTGTATTTAGGAGCCGCTCGTTATCGCGTTGATGTAGCCCAATTGACGGTTCATCAAGAATGTACATCACGCCTACCAAACCAGCACCGATCTGGCTGGCGAGACGAATACGTTGGGCTTCACCACCTGAGAGCGTCTCTGCGCTTCGATCAAGTGATAGGTAGTCCAAACCCACGTTAATTAGAAAACCGAGACGAGCTTGGATTTCTTTTAAGATTTTATCTGCAATTTTTTGGCGTCTACCTGGTAAGTTCAAAGCTTCAAAGAATTGATAACACTCACCGATTGGTAGTTTAACAAGGTCTGGAAGCCGACTTTCATTGATAAATACATTTCGCGCTGCGATATTAAGTCTTGATCCCCCGCAGTCAGGACAAGGAGCTTGTGTCATTAGCTTGGCAAGCTCATCGCGCTGAGACTGGCTGTCAGTCTCTTTGTATCGGCGCTCAAGATTTCGAATGACACCTTCAAATGCATGTTTCTTTGAAACTTCTCTACCGCGATCGGATACATAACTGAAGTCGACTGATTCGTGGCCTGACCCATAAAGTACTTTCTGTTGATGTTCTACAGACAGGTTCTGCCATTCAGAATCGAGACTAAACTCGTAGTGACGAGCGAGACATTTGAGAAGATGATAATAATACATGCTCCTTCGATCCCAGCCTTTGATCGCGCCTGATGATAATGACAGTTCCGGATCGATAATGAGCCCATCCGGATCTAAAAACTGATGTACTCCTAGACCATCACAGGTAGGACAAGCTCCAAATGGACTATTGAATGAAAAAATTCGTGGCTCGAGCTCGGGGATCGAATATCCACAAATGGAACAGGCGAATTTGGATGAAAACAGTAACGGTTCAAATGAATCATCCATGGATTGGATTACAACCTGTCCGTCTGAGAGATTCAGCGCTGTTTCGATTGATTCAGCGAGTCGAAGTCGCTGTGATTGATCAACTTTGAGTCGATCGACGACAGCATCGACAGAATGTTTTTTCTTTTTATCTAAGGAAGGAGCCTCATCCAGATCGACAACCAGACCATCAACGCGAACTCGAATGAAGCCTTGTGATTTCAACTCCTGGAATACGTGAAGATGTTCGCCTTTGCGATCGCTGATCATTGGGGCCAGAATGAGGATTTTTGAACTTTCAGGTAGGGCCAACACTTGATCGACCATTTGACTGACAGTCTGAGCTTCAAGGCTCGTACTGTGACTAGGGCATAGTGGTTCACCAGCCCGCGCGTACAACAGCCTCAAATAATCATAAATCTCAGTGATGGTACCTACTGTCGAGCGTGGGTTATGACTTGTTGATTTTTGCTCAATCGAAATGGCTGGAGACAGCCCCTCGATATGGTCAACATCTGGCTTTTCCATCATAGAAAGAAATTGCCGTGCATAGGCCGAAAGCGATTCAACGTAACGTCGTTGCCCTTCTGCATACAATGTATCAAATGCAAGTGAAGACTTACCGGAACCGGAGAGTCCGGTGATAACTATCAGCTTGTCACGAGGCAGGTCGAGATGAACATTTTTGAGATTGTGGGTTCTCGCCCCACGAATTTGTATAGAGTGCACAGAGATCCGTTTTGGCCGTTAAAAATTTACCGTGTGTCTATTGATTGGGCTTCAATGCGTCGATTCAATGCAGAAAATTAGAACTCTTCGATACCGTGTTTCGATAGTCGCTGACGGGTGCTTGTCCGTGCTACATTAACCAATAATTATGAGACTTATGACATAGGATGAATTCATGGCGCGCTCAGTCAACAAAGTTACCCTGATAGGGAATCTTGGCAACGATCCAGAAATGAAAGCTTTGCCCTCAGGAAATCAGGTTGCAAATCTCAGTATTGCTACAACCGACTCATGGCGCGACCGAAATAGTGGTGAAATGCAAGAACGTACAGAGTGGCATCGTGTCGTATGCTTCGATCGTCTTGCGGAAATCTGTGGACAATATTTGCGTAAGGGTTCGCGGATTTATATTGAGGGAAGTCTGCGGACGCGCTCTTGGGAGCAGGACGGCCAAAAGCGATATACAACCGAAATTATTGGTCGTGAGATGATGATGCTCGATAGTCGTGGGGATACTGATATGACGTCGCACGCGCCGGTTCAGTCTCGTCCTCAAAGTGAGTCCGCGCCGCGGCAGGCACCAACTCCCCCCGTCAGTCAGCCGATGCCAGACCCTAATATCGATGACGAAATCCCTTTCTAGGTGTATTAGCTTCCATGACGAGTCAGACAGTCGATTTCCAAAGGCGCGAGTTTTAGTTATTGGAGGAGATACGAGCCTCGCTTCGGCATTTTTTGAATCAGAGACCAGTGGTGGTCAGCAGCGGATCGTTTTACCACGTACCTTGGATTTATTTGATGAATCAGAGATATTTGAAGCTATTCGAATGCGTCGCCCTGATTTCGTTGTCAACTGCTTGGTAGAATCTGGCGTGGACCGAGCGGAGTTTGATCCGCAGGAGTGTCGACTTATTAATCATGATTTGCCCGTCAGTTTGGCAATCGCCTGCCGAGAGTTTGATGCTACGTTAATTCAGTTTTCCACCGACTATATTTTTGATGGTCAGAAAGACATCGCTTATTTTGAGGATGATGCGCCGAATCCCCTAAATTTATATGGCCGAACTCGTTTAGAGGCTGAATGTTATATTGAAAGTTTGTTAGATCGCCATGTCGTCCTCCGGGTATCACATTTGTTTGCCCCGGCTCCGAACAGTTTTGTTGCCAATATTTTGGATCTTGCACGGGTTGAGTCTCAACTTTCGATGATTCAAGACGAAAGAGGTTGTCCCACATCCGTTTTTGATATCGGTCGAGTCGTTTCGGCGGTTATTGATCAATTGCACGCTGGAGCAAATGCTTATGGTATTTATCATGTTGGCTGTCAGGGAGATGCGTCTTGGCTTGAGCTCGGAGAGTGTATCATTGCACAAGCGCGGCAATTTGAAGATCTAATGGTAGAAGAAATTGTTGGTATCTCTGGGAGTTCTATTCAAGGACGGGCTTTACGACCTCACCGTTTGGTTCTCTCAACCCGGAAGCTTTTATTTGCTTTTGGGGTGAAGTCGAGGTCATGGAGGCAGGAGTTGGCAGAAACGGTCGAGCGCCATTACTTGATGGAAGGGGTAAAGCATGGGTCGCATTAATTGTGGTTCGGTTATTCGCCAACGAATGCTGAGATTAAAGAAGCGTAAAACCGTGTTGCGAAGACAACGAAGCCTCAGAGAAAAAATGTTATTTGCTAAGGATGAGTTTGCGGATCAGTTAACTGATAACTTGGAACCTTCTGATCAAAATGAGTTAGCCAAATGGCAAGATCGGTAAATTGCGATCTCCATTCTCCAGTGAAGCGGAAATCGAGATAGCCAAGAGCAACAGCGAGCCCAATTTGATCAAGTGTTGGGCTCGATGAAACTTCTGTAAGTTGATTATTGAACCACCCTAATCCGCCTAAGACTTTTTGGTTTTGCCGATGAAGCCAGTCAGTATTCACTTGCGATTGTTTTCTAAACCGTTGCTCATACACCATTAGAAGTGCCGCTTCAGTTATGCCGTTGGCTAATGCGATTCGGGTTAAACTCTCAATTCGCAGGCACTCGGGCAGTAGATCGGTGCGATTTGCAAGTTTGATCAGATATTCGCAAATGACTGTTGAATCGACGATTAGTTGGCCAGATTTCAGTTCTAAAGTGGGTATTTTTTTTAAGGGATTGGGATTGTTGTTGATCGCGATTGGGTCAGCACTATCAATATTGATCACCTCTAACTGGTCAAAAAGTCCCGTGATGTGAGATGTGATCTTCACCTTTCTGCCGAAAGGTGAAGGAAGCGATGAATAAAGTTTCATCAGGTGATTTTTTGAAATGTCATGCAGGCGTTGGTGCCGCCAAAACCGAACGAGTTCGACAAAATTGTATTCAGCGATTGATCTAGGCGTGCCCTAGCGATTGGCAGACCTTCGGCACCGGGGTCAAGGCTCTCGATATTTGCTGATGCAGCGATGAAATCATTTTGCATCATTAGTATTGAATAGATAGCTTCTTGGACGCCAGCAGCACCTAACGAATGACCTGAAAGAGATTTAGTCGAGCCGATTACAGGAGCATTATCTCCAAACACTGCGTTTATTGCATTTAACTCCACAATATCGCCGACCGGCGTCGAGGTTCCGTGGGCGTTGATATAGTCGATAGGACCCTCTACGCTTTCAGTCGCCAGTTGCATGCATCGAATCGCACCTTCACCAGATGGGGCAACCATATCGGCCCCATCGCTGGTTGCAGCATAGCCGACGATTTCAGCGTATATTTTTGCCCCTCGTGCCTTGGCATGTTCGTACTCTTCAAGCACGAGTACACCTCCTCCCCCAGCGATCACAAATCCATCACGATCTGCGTCATATGCTCTAGATGCTTTGTCCGGAGTATCATTGTATTTTGAAGAGAGTGCTCCCATCGCGTCAAACAAGCATGATAAGGCCCAATGCTCTTCCTCACCACCACCAGCAAAGACAATGTCTTGTTTACCAAGCTGGATCTGTTCCATGGCATTACCTATACAATGCAAGCTCGTCGAACATGCAGAAGACATTGAGTAATTCACTCCCTTAATTTGAAAAGCCGTTGCAAGATTGGCCGATACGGTTGAACCCATGGTCTGAGTGACGCGATATGGCCCAACTCGTTTCACACCTCGCGCTCTCAAAATATCAGCTGCCTCCACTTGGCTCTGAGAGGAAGCACCGCCGGATCCCATGACAAGTCCAGTTCTTGGGTTACTGACATTTGATATTTTAAGCTTGGCATCATCGATCGCTTGCCTGAGGGATAGGTAAGCATAGGCTGCAGCATTTCCCATGAAACGCAGTAGTTTTCGGTCAATATATTCGGACAGATCAAGATCGATTGATCCTGAGACTTGGCTACGCATTCCAAGTTCCGCATACGTTGAATTCAATTTGATGCCTGAGCGACCTTGTCGAAGGCTCTCAGTGACGGAATCAGCCTCGAGTCCGAGGCAGGATGTAATACCAAGTCCAGTAATTACTACTCTACGCATACTGTTTCCTTTGTTGCCGAGCGCTTTTACACTAGAAACCGTCTGTTGACGTGAAGAGACCAACCTTCAAGTCAGTCGCGTGGTAAATGGCACGGCCATCTACACGAACAATTCCGTCCCCAAGACCCATGACCAGGGATCGCGCGATGACACGCTTGATGTCGATTTCGTAGGTCACCTGTATCGCGGTTGGGAGAATTTGACCGGTAAACTTCACTTCTCCGACTCCAAGTGCGCGCCCTTTTCCCGGGTGTCCACTCCAGCCAAGGAAGAAACCAACTAATTGCCACATTGCATCTAGTCCCAAGCATCCGGGCATCACAGGATCTCCTGGGAAGTGACAGTCGAAAAACCACAGGCTTTTATCAATGTCGAGTTCAGCCCTCATGTGGCCTTTTCCAAACTTTCCACTATCCGCCGTAATCGTCGTAATTCTATCCATCATTAACATGTTTGGTGCAGGTAACTTGGCGTTGCCTTCGCCAAATAGTTGGCCATGGGCGCAGGCGAGCAACTCACTCCTATTGTATTGATTTTGCATTAACCCTTGTAGCCCCTTGGATAGCTATGATTAGGAATAAGAGTGTACCAGAAACCTAATCGAAGACTGAATGAAGTCCAGGCCCACCATTGGACGATATTAAGCCTTTGTGAGAACACGTTCTTGAGGACTTCTGATAAGCTCTCCTCTTTACCTCACTAAACAGAGGGAACTGGTCAATGACAGTGATTCGTCAGGATGATCTAATTGAAAGTGTCGCTGATGCACTTCAGTTTATTTCTTACTATCATCCAATAGATTTCATTCAGGCTGTTAATGAAGCATATGAACGGGAGGAATCGCCAGCAGCGAAGGATGCACTGGCTCAAATATTGATCAATTCGCGTATGTCTGCTATTGGCCATCGGCCGTTATGTCAGGACACAGGTATTGTGACGGTCTTCGTTAAGGTTGGGATGGGTATTTCTTGGGAAGTTACGACCATGTCTGTGTCAGATATGATTAATGAGGGCGTACGACGAGCATACACACATCCAGATAATATTCTTCGGGCATCGATTCTCGAAGATCCTGATGGTGCTCGTATGAATACCAAGGACAATACACCGGCTGTTATTCATTACGAGATCGTTGAAGGTGAAACAGTTGATGTGCAGGTTGCGGCCAAGGGCGGTGGATCAGAAAACAAATCTAAGATGGTGATGCTCAATCCATCCGATTCGGTTGTCGACTGGGTAGTGGAAACTATTCCGACTATGGGTGCTGGTTGGTGTCCCCCTGGCATGCTTGGTATTGGTATTGGCGGCACCGCTGAAAAAGCGGCCGTAATGGCAAAAGAATCACTGATGGATCCAATAGATATTCACGAATTGAAAATTAGGGGTCCAAAATCAAGGGCTGAAGAGTTGCGACTAGAAATCTTTGATGCTGTTAACAACTTAGGTATTGGAGCGCAGGGTCTAGGCGGATTGACAACCGTTCTGGATGTCAAGATCAAGGA
>MDTC01274442.1_pt1 | contig 11335 bp, 8 predicted proteins | sample 811181 | NCBI WGS metagenome assembly MDTC01 (sample SAMN05326644, study PRJNA326480) | marine metagenome | isolation source: seawater | place: Pacific Ocean: North | collected 2011 | reverse complement strand
TACACCACTTTCTACCTTCAGCCAGCCATAAGCATTTAACCCCTTAATTTGAAAGCAGATAGATTTAAGACCTGCTTCATCTCCAGGATTTTGAGACAGCAGCTCTACTTTATATCCTTTTTTTTCCGCCCATCTAACATACATCCTTGAAACCATCATTGCCCAATCACAACTCTCAGTCCCTCCAGCCCCTGCATTTATTTCCAAAAAAGTATCGTTGGTATCAGCTTCTCCATCTAAAAGTGCTGATATCTCAGCATCAAAAACATATTTTTTCAATTTAAACAGATCTTTTTCGGCTTCCTCAATAACCTCCCTATCGTTCTCCTGACTTCCTAATTCAATTAACTCAATACTATCAGTTAATTGCTTTTCAATATAGATGATTAAGTCTAAAAACTTCTCTAGATTTTGTCTCTCTTGCATTAATATCCTTGCCCGCTTTCGGTCTTCCCAAAAACTAGCCTCAGAAGTAATTGATTGAAGCTCCAATAGTCTTTCCTTGGCAATATTTAAATTTTTCCTTTGTGCCAAAATCTCTATGGACTTCTTTATTTCTTCTACAGTGGCTAGGACTTCAGCTCTCAAGACATGACTCCAAAATTTAAAACTCCAAAATGGTTTATAACAAGCAATAATCGGATGCTTAATGGTATTATTGAAACTCTTACTAGTATTAACGCATTTAATCTTGACCAAGAATTCGTTGTATCAACGAGAGGCAGGCGCCAGAAAGCGTTAGAGGCTTATGATACACATTAGGTAAGCGCTGTTCAATATGGCAACCAAGTATTTTGTCAGTAGTTATCCCAATCATAGAGTCAAAGGCTAATTCTTCATTAAAATGATGTTTTCCGAAAAAAGCGCCATTCTGCCTTTTCACAGCCTCATTTTGAGACACAAAATAATCTAATTGGAGGAGATCAAAATTAATATCATGATAATTAGAATAACTTTGTTTTATGATAATATTTTCCATCAACATAAATTCATTTTCCTTACTCAGCTCGCAGGACTCACAAGACTTACTTTCTGGCATTGTAGAAAAAACTGTTTTCCCATCCTTGGAAATATTTAATAGGAGAGTCAAAGAATCTTTATCACTTGTAGTTTTAAAAATATGAGCGTAAGCAGATAGGATACTCAACATAGTTAAGTCACTCTGGATAATTATAGAGTCTGGCGAACTAAAACTTTTTTTGATAATATTTCCACTTATAAGGTGCTCAGTTATAGATTCATCAAGCTGGTCTCGATCAATTGATATATTCGCATTCATTGGTTCATTGATAAACTTCAAAAGCTTATTTACCTTTTCAGAATTGGTATTATTTAACAAAAATTCACTTAAATTTTTTCTATAATTTTCAGTGTTTTTATCTAATAATTTGTTCCCAATATTTATTTCCTCAGAAATAAGTTTCCTTAGGCTAGATGCAATTAAAATAGGCTTTAAAAAGTCAAGTCGGTTTTTCTTTGCCTCAGTTATATGATTCAAACTATCAAAATTATACCGGTATCCACCTTCTAAAGCAAGAACTTGGCCTGTTTTCAAGTCTGAAATTACGACCCCTCCGTCCAAAGAAGCGCCTTGATTATAATACCATTTCGGCAAAGAGTTTCCCTCACCAGTTATTTCTTTGACTTGAATTATATTCCCCACTTTTAAATTTGGTACAGTCTGTTCGAAAAAATGTAGCTTCTCTTCTTTTGACGATTTAGTTGTCCCAATCCATGTTGTTCCATTTTCAATTCTTAAGACAACAGCGATATCGAGGCCAGATGTTGAGACACCTATCCCCATCTTGTTAAATGATTTAGTCCAATCGATCTTGTTAATATCAGGATTAATGTTGAGAGAACTATTTGGAAATAAAAAACTATTCTGGACTCTTGCCAGGCTCTCTATTTCTAATTTCAATGCATTTTTGGCTACATCTTGAAGGCTCTGATCTATAGTTGTTTTTATCGAAAATCCACCTTGGCTGAAAAACCTATAGCCCAATTGGCCCATAACCTGGGTTTTTATGTCTTCTGCTAAAAAACCTTGGAATAGTTTAATAGTGTTTTTCCCACTAATCTCACCAGTTTGTACAGTTTCAAGAATAGAATTTTGCTCTAAATTCAGATCTGAAGCATCCATGTAACCATTTTCTACCATTTCAGTTAAAACAAAATTCCTCCTTTTAGTAGCGTAATCCTTATTATATTTTGGATTATATGCCTCTGGTGACTTTGGAAGAGCAGCTAGAAAGGCTGCCTCTCTTGGTAATAACTCTGAAAGGTTCTTCGAAAAATAAGTATATGATGCAGCAGAGACTCCATAAGCCTTTTCTCCTAAATATACCTCATTTAAATAAATTTCTAAAATAGCGTCTTTACTTAAAGCTTTTTCTAATTGTATTGCTAATATTAACTCTTTGAACTTCCTTTCAACGCTTCTCTCACCAGACAGTAGTAAACCTTTGGTGACCTGTTGCGTGATAGTAGACGCTCCACGGAGCTTTTGGCCCATTGAAAAGCCTATAATCGCTTTAAATAACCCTAATGGATCATACCCTGAGTGTCTGTAAAAGTTCTTATCCTCAGCACTTATAAACGCAAAACGGACTAATTCTGGGATTTTTTGAATTGGAACAAAATCTCTCTTTTCATTATAAAAAGACCCCAGTAGTAAATTATTTCTATCAAAAACCCTACTGATCGTTTTAGGTTTATAATCCACAATTTCATCTATGCTAGGCAGATCCTTATTATAATAATCGATAAGCTCATTAACAAAAAAATAGGCTGCGCAAAGGCATAATGAGCAAATAATAAATAATTTCTTGAGTCTGATGCCCATACCAATACTGATTTAATTTTGTTTAGGACATATCTAAATAATTTGAAGTCTTCAAGTAACGATTAAAAGGCACAAACTAAAAGCAACGTTAATTTCAGTCAGACTACCTACATCTTATTTGACATTGTAGGATAATTCGTTAATTACTTATTAATACTATTTTCGCTACTTATTAGATTAGTTGGTGATAACTAGTAGAAAGTATTTGATAGAAAAGGATTTCTAGTGGTCGCAAGGACACTTTTATTGAACTAAAGTAAAATGACTTGGACTGAAGTTTCTGACCAGATCAGATTTAATTGAAACAATTTTGAGACTGTAGACCCTAAATATGTATAATCATATAAACTATATAGACTCCATTTTTTTAAAAAATATGATGGCTTTGTAACAGTCTCAAATCAGGAAAGTGAATAAAATTATGATGTTGTTAAGGAATTATTCATGATTGGTTCACAGGTGGTATTTTATGCAAAAAAAATTGCTAATAGATGCATCGCATCAAGAAGAGACCAGAATAGTTCTCTTGGACCGCGATCAGGTAGAGGAATTTGATTTTGAATCAGGACAAAAAAAGCAGCTTTCTGGGAATATATTTTTAGCAAAGGTAACTAGAGTAGAGCCATCTTTGCAAGCTGCTTTTTTAGATTATGGTGGCAATAGGCATGGTTTCTTAGCATTTTCTGAAATCCACCCTGATTATTATCAGATACCTGTGGCTGATAAAGAAGCATTACTTGCAGAAGCAAAAATCCTAGATGAACAGGCTGAAGAGCTTTTTGATAAAGAGCTAGATGATGAAGTCCATGAAGAAACTTTAAAATCATATGTGCAGGTTAGTGATCAAGAAAATGGAACTATTAGGTCAAAGCTACTAGAAGGTACTGAGGAAAATAGTGCCGAGACCATATCTTTTAATTCAAAAATGGGAGGACCAGAGCGGGAACTTGCAAACCAATCTACAAATTTTGACTCCGGTGAACTGAACCCATCTAATAATAATTACCCTGAGGCAGCTTTAGAATTAAATAAAAGAGAAAAATCGCTCAATGAAACCAAACAGAGAAAAAAGCCCCGAAAAAATAGGTATAAAATTCAAGAGGTTATCAAAGTACGGCAGGTACTTTTGATTCAAGTTGTCAAGGATGAGAGAGGCAATAAAGGAGCAGCGTTAACAACCTATATGTCGCTAGCTGGCAGATATTGTGTCCTAATGCCTAATACAGCTAGGGGTGGAGGAATATCGCGAAAAATTACTAATATAGCTGATAGAAAAAAGTTGAAGGAAACTGCTAGCCAGTTTTCAATACCGGATAAAATGGGCCTAATTATAAGGACCGCTGGGGCAAAGAGAACTAAGGTCGAAATAAAACGAGATTTTGAATATCTTCTTAGACAGTGGGAGCAGATCCGAGATCTAACTTTAAAATCAATCGCACCTTGCCCTATTTATGAAGAAGGCAGCGTAATAAAACGCTCTATTAGGGATCTTTATACTAAAGAAATTAATGAAATCATCGTAGAGGGAGAAAGTGGGTTTAAAGAGGCAAAAGACTACATGAGAATGCTCATGCCATCTCACGCAAAAAAAATCAAAAGCTATGAAAAGACTCAACCTATTTTTTCGTTTTATGGGGTAGAAAATTATCTCTCTGCTATGTTTAATCCAACCGTTCAATTAAAGTCAGGAGGATATATTGTTATCGGGATAACAGAAGCCCTAGTTGCAATTGATGTTAATTCAGGAAGAGCAACAAAAGAAAGTGGCATCGAAGCTACGGCAGTGAAAACAAATTTAGAAGCTGCTGAAGAAATTGCTAGACAGTTGAGGATGCGAGATCTTGCAGGTCTGATTGTTATTGATTTCATTGATATGGAAGAGAAAAAAAATAATATCTCAGTTGAAAGAAAAGTTAGAGAGAGTTTGAAATTAGATAGAGCTCGCATACAGATAGGTAGGATTTCGTCTTTTGGATTATTGGAAATGTCACGCCAACGATTACGCTATGGAATGGTTGAAGCCACAACTCAACCTTGCCCTAATTGCCATGGCACTGGCCTCACACGATCAAACCAAAATCTTTCTTTATCTATTTTAAGGTCCATAGAAAATAAAAAAACGACACCAGGTGTAGTAGAAGCAATAGTGAAAGCTCCAGTCGAAGTTGCAAACTATCTATTGAACCAAAAAAGAAAGCACCTTGCTACAATTGAAGCTCAATTAAATATGCGCATAACAATACACGCCGACAACACAATAAATAATCCAAACTTTACTATAGATCTAAACAAAGCCCCAGGTACATCGGATGAACATTCTCAAGGAAAGGTGATAACGATGGATGGTGCTCAGACTGGGGATCCAGAAGACTCTGACTTGCCAATTATCCCAGATACAGACTCAGGAAATTTGAATAATGGTACTGAAGGCATAGTACGAAGACAAAAAAGACGCCGTAGGAGAAACAATAGAAGTAAACAAGGTGATTCAAACACTACGCAATCATTAGAAAGTTTTGATAAATCAGTTGAAAAACCAACCTCAAGTGAATCTAATGATAAAAGTAAGTCTATGAATAATACCACAAATAAAAAGAGGCCCTTTAAATCAGTTTCTGAAAAAGAGTTAAAAAGTTCCAAAAAAGGATCGTCTACGGAAGAAAACCTAGATAAAAATAAGAAAAAGCCAACTGAAAAAACTTCTCCAAAAGAAAGTATAGCCGAGACTAATTCCGCAGACACTCCTAGAAAGAGTATAAAAAAAGAAGATAAAGAAAACTCTCTAAAACCTAAAGACTCACATAACGCGACTAACCAAAAAAAACAGAAAAAGCGGGTTGTTGCTCCAGTAAAAGAAGTATTAGAAAAACAGGCTGCAAAAAGTAAACCAGCAAGCAGAAGAAAAGCTGAGATACTAGATAGCATTAGTGATGCTTCTCGAACAGGTTGGTGGTCGAGAAAGAAATCAAAAGAAACTAAAATTACCTGAAAGCATTTAAGCCCTAACTCGGTGGGAAACAGAAATTGAAATACTTGATACTCAATATAACATTGATAATTTTCATTTCTCTCTTTCAGACAGCTTTTGGAGGGAAAATTTTAAATGCAGTACCCTTACTTGAAAGTCCAGAGCAGGTGAAAAAGTTTGAACTCGAAGTTCAAAGGTTTATACTTGAAAACCCAGAGATTATTATTGAAGCGATAAAGCTTTACCAACAAAAAAAGGAGCAAGAAAACTTAAAAGTAGAGCTCCAGCTTTTAAAGTCTAAGAGTAAAGAACTGTTTGAGGACGATTATTCCTTTGTTGGAGGAAATAAAAATGGTAAAATACGATTAGTCGAATTTATTGATTATAAATGCAGTTATTGCAAACAAAATCATGAAATTATCTGGAAGATATTAAAAGGTAATTCTGATGTAAAGTTCATTGTCAAAGAATTTCCAATTCTTGGTCAGCAATCTGTTTTGGCGGCAAAGGCTTTGTTAGCTATTTTATTAAATGATACCCATGCTATTTATAAAAACTTTTCTGACATGCTGATCAAGTATGCGGGTCCAGTAAATGAAACTATATTAAGGAAGTTTGCCAAAAGAGCAGGTTCATCTATTGAAAATTTAGTATCAGCTATGGATTCTGAGCAGGTAAACGTAATTTTGGATAAAAATGCTGCACTAGCAAAATCTTTAGGCATTCAAGGAACCCCATCCTTTGTCATTGAAGATCAAATAATTAGGGGGTTTATTTCAGAAAATGATTTTAAAAAGTTGGTTGATCTGGTGCGAGAAAACCTTTAGCTGACTCGTTAAAGTTTATGTGCTATTTACTATTGATTGACCTAATCCTGAGGTAGAAATGAAAAGTAAAAATTTTGAAGATGATATAAAGCTTGTTGAAATGTTAGCTGACTTAGTAAATAAAAATAACCTGTCAGAAATTGAATTCGAAAAAAGTACTAGTGAGGATATAAGGTTTGCTATTAAAGTTGTTTCGCTAAAGAGTACAGTAACAGAAGTTGTAAAGAATTCATCAACTGTAGCTACTAAGGGAAATAGAAGTATAGATATAACTTCACCTGAAACAGAGGAGAAGACAGTTCCAGACTTTAAAGACCAACCTGGAATCGTCTCATCTCCAATGGTAGGGACTGTCTATTTATCACCAGAACCAGGGGAGAAACCTTTCATAAAAATTGGGCAAAAAGTAGGTGTTGGTGATACCCTTTTTATTATTGAAGCTATGAAAACCATGAATCAAATTCCATCCCCACGTGCGGGAAAAGTTGCTAGAATTTTAATAGATGACGCCACTCCAGTAGAGTTTGAGAGTCCCCTGGTAATAATTGAATAGATCTCGATGCTTAAAAAAATTTTAATAGCAAACAGAGGTGAGATAGCACTTAGGATTATAAGAGCCTGTAAGGAGTTGGGAATTGCATCAGTAGCAGTGCACTCCACGGCAGATACAGATTCTATGCATGTCCGAATGGCTGATGAAAGTGTATGCATAGGTCCACCTAAGGCGAGTGACAGTTATCTAAGTATACCCAATATAATATCAGCCTGTGAAATAGCGGGTGCTGATGCAATACATCCTGGCTATGGCTTCCTCTCTGAAAACGCTTCGTTTGCAGAAATCTTAACTGATCATAAGATAACCTTTATCGGCCCCTCTCCGGAACACATAAGGCTAATGGGTGATAAAGTAACCGCAAAAAAGACAATGACTGAGTTAAATGTGCCTTGTGTTCCTGGGTCACCAGGAGCAGTTGAATCGGTAGAAATAGCCAAAGAAATCGCAATAATAATTGGCTATCCAATTATTATTAAGGCTTCTGCTGGAGGTGGTGGGAGAGGAATGAAACTGGTATCAGATCCTAAAAATTTATATGAAGCATTTAAAGCTGCAAAAAGCGAAGCAAAAGCAGCATTTGGGAATGATGAAGTATATATCGAAAAATATCTAAAAAATCCAAAACATATAGAAATTCAGGTCTTTGGGGATGGTTGCGGTAACGCTGTGCATTTTGGAGAACGCGATTGCTCAATTCAACGGCGCCATCAAAAGATTCTAGAGGAGGCCCCATCCACTGTACTAGACCACCAAAGGCGTCATGACATAGGAGAAATTTGCTCAAACGCTATTGCTCACCTTAAATATTCAGGCGCAGGCACAATTGAATTCCTTTACGAGAACGAGAAGTTTTATTTTATTGAAATGAATACAAGGATTCAAGTTGAGCACCCAATAACTGAGCAAGTTTATCGTGTAGACTTAGTTAAAGAGCAAATAAGAGTTGCCTTAGGTTTAGGTCTCTCCCTCAAACAAAAGGATATAAAAATTTATGGTCATTCTATTGAATGTCGCATCAATGCTGAAAAAATTCCTGAATTTTCTGCATCTCCAGGATTAATCCGGGCATATCATGCGCCTGGCGGCCTAGGGATCAGAGTTGATAGTGCGATTTATAGTGGATATAGGGTACCTCCCTATTATGACAGCTTAATCTGCAAACTAATAGTTCATGGTGAAGATCGAAACGAGGCTATTGCTAAATTACAAAGAGCTCTTGTAGAGTTAATCGTAGATGGAATAGACACTACCGCAGATTTATTCGGCCAAATCACCAAAGATGAAGAATTTATTGCAGGGACATATAGCATTTCGTGGCTTGAATGTTTTTTAACTAAAGAGCGTAATATTTAATAAAGTCAGATACAAATGGACTTAAATCTCACTAAGCGAATAATATTGGGATATAGCAATGGCAAATTTCCTATGGGAGAAAGTAAAACTGGATCAATATTAGAATGGGTAGTTCCTCTGGAAAGAGGACTTATTCCAATAGGCGGCATCCACTGCTCAAAAAGTCTACGGAAAGAAATAAAAAAAGCTGAGTATTCTGTATCTTTCGATACGAACTTCGATGAAGTAGTCAATAATTGTGCTGATCGAAAAGTTACCTGGATCAATAAAACAATTTTTGAACAATACCAGATTCTGCATTCTAAAGGACTGGCCCACTCGGTTGAAATAAAAAAAAATGGTGAGCTAGTAGGAGGATTATACGGCTTGGCTTTAGGAGCAGTTTTTTTCGCAGAGAGTATGTTCTCCAAAACTTCTAATACCTCAAAATTAGCTATGGTAGCAATGATGGCTAGGGTTAATTATGGAGGATTTAAAATCTTTGACACTCAATTTCCATCTCTCCATTTAAAAAGCTTGGGAGGGATTAAAGTAGAAAAAAAGAATTTTGACAAAATGCTAAAGTTAGCACTAATTAAACAAGCAAATTTTAATAGATCTCCAAAATTAACAACATGGTATCAATTCCTTAAGTTTGCATGTGAGACTGAGGTGGAGTACTAGAATTTCAGCCTAAGTACAGAATTTAATTGCCAGTAAATTTCTGCAGCAAATTGTTCAGATTAATTGAGCCTTGAGTAAAAGTAAATTTGTCATTGGGCTCTAAAAAAACATCAGAACCTCCAGGTGTTATAGAAACAAAGTTTCCCCCTAAAAGGCTTTCAGAGGCTATTATTATTTCAGAATCATCTGGTATTTTGATTTCACTATCAATCACAAGACTTACTTTAGCCGAATATGTCTGGGTATCTAAAGATACACCTACTACCTTACCAACGATAACCCCAGCTAATTTAACTTCAGTACCAATTCTTATTCCAGATACATCAAAAAAAGAAGCATGGTAAGTACTATCATTTTGCCTAGGAAGTATATTTTCAGTTTTAATTACAACAGAAAACACAAACCACACTGCTACCACTAAAACAAAGGCACCAATAATACTCTCTAAGATTTGACCCTTCATAAAGAGTTACACCATGACTTTTTCAACTTTCAGGCTCCCAGGCAGCATACTCATTTTCTGTTTTTACTTTTGTTTTATTGGGATGATAAGAGTTATGGCTCCCAGTCTCGTTCTTATAGATTGCTCCCGACTTATACTCTGGATGATCTGCTGAAATAGGAATTTCATTCACAATCTTATGAAGCCAGCAGTGCCATGTTGGGGGAATCAATGAGGCGTCACACTCCTTACTGTACAAAACCCAGCGCCTTTCACCCCTTTTGCTTTTGTAATATTTATTACCCCAGCTATCTGACCCCATATAAACCCCATTCATAAAAGTAAATATATAAGTTCCAAACGTATGCCTTTTCCACCAAATAAATAAACTAACAAAAAATGAACCCATAAACTTACCTAAATATCTAAAAACAATTTCTTAATGTATAAGCTATGCAGGCTTCTCTTTTAAATCTTCATAAATAAGTAAAGGTTCTGAATTACCTAATACTGCCTCTTCATTGACTACAACCTCAGAAACACCTGACATTGCGGGCAAATCAAACATAGAGTCCAGCAATATTTCCTCAAGTATTGATCTTAACCCTCTTGCACCAGTCTTCCTATCTATAGCTTTTTGCGCAATTACATTTAATGCTTCAGTACTAAATGATAGATTGATATTTTCCATTTCAAAAAGTCGCTGATATTGCTTTACAAGAGCATTTTTTGGAGAGGTTAAAATGGAAATTAGAGACTTCACATCTAAATCTTCTAGAGTCGCTATCACCGGCAACCGTCCAACAAATTCTGGGATTAAACCAAATTTTAGAAGATCCTCTGGTTCAACCTCCTTAAAAATTTCACCTATTTTTCTTTCATCAGGATTTTTAACATCTGCCCCAAAGCCTAATTCAGAACCTTTTCCCCTTTTACTAATAACTTTATCTAACCCTGCAAAAGCTCCACCACAAATGAATAGAATATTAGTTGTATCTACCTGAAGAAATTCCTGCTGAGGATGTTTCCTTCCTCCTTGAGGTGGGACACTAGCGATCGTACCCTCCATTATTTTAAGTAAAGCTTGCTGTACACCTTCTCCTGAAACATCCCTAGTTATAGAAGGATTATCCGATTTCCGAGTTATTTTATCAACCTCATCAATATAAACGATACCACGCTGAGCTCTTTCAACATTATATTCAGCAGCCTGTAATAGCTTAAGAATTATATTTTCTACGTCCTCCCCAACATATCCAGCCTCAGTTAAAGTAGTAGCATCTGCCATTGTAAACGGGACATCCAAGATCCTTGCTAAGGTTTGAGCCAGCAGCGTTTTACCACAACCAGTTGGACCCATCAAAAGAATATTAGACTTTTGAAGCTCCACATCCCCAGATTTGGAGGGATAATTCAATCTTTTGTAATGGTTATGTACGGCAACCGATAGCACCCTTTTAGCCAATAACTGTCCTATTACATAATCATCGAGGACATCACAGATTTCTCTAGGAGAAGGTACACCTATTTTTGATTTAACAGCACTATTTTTAGTTTCCTCACGAATGATATCCATACATAGCTCTACGCACTCATCGCAAATAAAAACCGTTGGGCCAGCAATTAATTTTTTTACTTCATGCTGACTTTTCCCACAGAAAGAGCAGTAGAGCTCTGTCTT
>MDTC01262752.1_pt1 | contig 11335 bp, 8 predicted proteins | sample 811181 | NCBI WGS metagenome assembly MDTC01 (sample SAMN05326644, study PRJNA326480) | marine metagenome | isolation source: seawater | place: Pacific Ocean: North | collected 2011 | reverse complement strand
GTAGACAGGAGTGACGAACAGCCAGTACATGACGCCCCACATGCCGCTCATGCCGTTGGCGAATGTGCCGCGAGCGGTGTTCACGGGATCAGCGGAACCCGTGCCCGCTCCGAAGGCGGCGAAAGTCTGGAAGAGTTTGCCGAAACGGCGTCCACCCATGAAGTAGTCCTCTTGTCCCTTCACTTGCTTCATCGCCCAAATGCCTATTCCGGCCATGCCGGCGAAATAGATGAAGAGTACCAAATAGTCTATCGTGTCCATAGGGAGATCCTGACAATTCGTTTCCGAAAGGCTGTCTTTGGCAATCGAAAAGAGACGATACCTGTTTTTTGTGAGTGCGTAGGCTAACAAATTGTTCTTGCCGTTGAGTGGTCACCGCCGAAGAGTTGCCCCTCATTTTTTAACTTATATGGACAAAGTACGAATAGGAATAGTCGGATTGGGTAACATCGGGCAGATTCATGCCAAGAGCTTGCTGGATGGAAATGTCGAGCGGGGAGAATTAACGGCTGTCGCCGATGCCTTCCCCGACAAATTGAAGCAATACGAGGAACAAGGCGTTAAAGTCTTCGGCGATGCCGATGCCCTGATCACCTCGGGCGAGATCGACGCCTTGATGATCGCCACTCCGCATTTTCAGCACACCACTCTCGGCATTGCGGCCTTGGACGCGGGACTTCACATAATGGTGGAAAAACCGATCTCCGCCCACAAGGCGGATGCCGAGCGTCTCATCGACAAAGCCAAGGAGCATCCGGATCGAGTATTTGGTGGCATGTTCCAATTGCGGATCGAGCCACGTTATGAAAAAATTCGCGAGCTTGTGCAGGGAGGAGAACTGGGCGATCTCATGCGCGTCGTTTGGATCATGACCGACTGGTTCCGTTCCGAGGCCTACTTTCAAAGTGGCGGGTGGCGAGCTACCTGGAAAGGGGAGGGCGGTGGCGTTTTGCTCAACCAGTGCCTCCATCAACTCGACGTGATGCAATGGATTCTCGGGATGCCCGCGAAGGTCAGTAGCCAAGTCGGCATCGGGAAGCATCACGACATCGAGGTCGAGGACGACGTCACCTGCTATTTGGAATACCCGAATGGCGCTTCGGGCGTATTCATAACTTCGACTGGGGAGACCCCCGGCAGCAACCGATTTGAAATTGCAGGCACCAAGGGCCGCATTCTCTTAGAGAACGATAAGCTCGTATTTACTAGGAATGCCGTTCCTTCTGACGAGTGGTCCAAGACCTCGAAAATCGGATTTCAGCAACCTGAAACCACGGTCGAGGAAATTCCCATTCCCCCTGCGAATGAACCGCATGCCGCTTTGATCTCCAACTTCGTCGAGGCCATCCTGGACGGAAAGCCCCTCGTCGCTCCCGGCGAAAGTGGCGTAGGCTCGGTGGAGCTCGCCAACGTCATGCTGTATTCGGGCTTGCTCAACCAGCCGATCGATTTACCCATGAACGGAGCCGATTGGGAGTCCAAGCTGAACGAACTTATTGAGAACTCGACCCACGAGAAGAAAGTGGTTGAGGTGTCCAGCGAGGATTTCACCTCTTCCTTCCGCCGTTAGTTTCACATTTCCCGTAACTCAAGTAACCCTCAGACATCATGCCATTTAAATTCACCGGATTCCCCGACGAAGCCGAAAAAAGTCTCGCAGACCAAATTTCAACTCTCAAGGAAGTCGGATGGTCCGCCATTGAACTTCGCTTGATCGACGGTGGTAACGTATGCGACCAGACCGACGACGAGTGGAGGCAAACCCGAGAGGCGCTTCAGGCTGCAAACATCGAGGTGGTCGGCTTCGGCGGCCAAATCGGTAATTGGGCGCGCCCGATCACGACCGACTTTCAAGTGGACCTGGATGAAATTCGTCGCGTGGCTCCCCGCATGCAGGAGACGGGCACGAAGTTCCTCCGCATCATGTCTTACCCGAACGATGAGAAAAGCCCCCTGTCCCAAGAAGCGTGGAAAGCCGAGGTGTTTCGACGCCTCAAGGAATTGACGGCCATCGCCGAGGGCGAGGGAATCGTTTTGGCTCATGAGAATTGCAACGGCTACGGAGCCACCGCCGAAGGCTATCTCGAGATGGTGGAGGCCGTCGGTAGTTCCGCTTTGCAGCTTATTATGGATACGGGGAACAATAGTCTGCACGACAACGACGTCGAGGTCACCTGGAATTACTACGAGGCCTGTCGGGCCGAAGTCACTCATGTTCACGTCAAGTGCGCCAAGCCGGGTGAGAGCGGTGGTGGTCATGTTACTTGCCATGTGGACGAGGACCCCGTCCAACGAAGAATATTCGCCGATCTCGAAGCCAATGGATACGACGGTTGGCTCTCCATCGAGCCCCACATCAAGGCCGCCATCCATGCGGGCCAAGACGTCGACGACTCAGGCGAGGCTCGCGTAGTTTGGGTGGAATTCGCCCGGCGTCTAGAGAAGCTCGTGGCCGAACTTTGAGGCCATGAACATAGAGATTTTTTCGACCAAGGAGGAAATGGGAGCGGCCGCCGCCGCCAATGGTGTCTCCAAGCTTAAAGCAGTTTTGGCCGAGAAAGGTTCCGCCTCCTTCATCGTGGCCACGGGTGCATCCCAGTTCGAGATGTTGGCCAAGTTGGCCGAGGCGGACTTGCCCTGGAACAAGCTTACGGGGTTTCACCTCGACGAATACGTCGGCCTGTCCATCAATCACGAGGCCTCCTTTCGCAAATACCTTTGGGAACGCTTCGTGAGCAGGCTTCCTCTTCCGCTCGCAGCCTTCCACTTTCTGGACGGCGAAGAAGACGCCGATGCCGAGTGTCGTCGGGCGAGTGAGCTTATCGAGCAAACTTCCATCGACGTCGCCTTCGTCGGAATCGGTGAAAACGGCCATCTCGCCTTCAATGATCCACCCGCCGATTTCGAGACCGAGCAACCTTATCTCACCGTTGATTTGGACGATGCCTGCCGCCAACAGCAATTTGGCGAGGGATGGTTTCCGACATTCGATGCCGTACCACGGCAAGCCATATCCATGTCCGTTCGCCAAATTATGAAAAGCGACGCTATCGTTTGCACCGTTCCCGACGAGCGAAAGGCCAAGGCGGTGAAAAACGCCACCCAAGGTCCCGTTGCTCCGGAGGTGCCGGCCTCGATTCTTCAGGAACATCCCGATTGCCGGTTGTTTCTGGATGCGGCGGCCGCTTCCCTGACGTGAAGCCTTTCGACCTGCAGGTAAACGGTTACGCAGGCACCGATTTCTGTTCTACATCCCTCACGGGCGAGCAACTCCACAACGCATGCCGAGCCTTGGCTGACGACGGGGTGGACGGCATCCTCGCCACCCTCATTACCGACGGCATAGAAAGTCTCGCTTCCAAGCTCGCAGAGATCATTCGGCTTCGCGAGCAGGATGAATTGGCTCGTCGAGTCATTGTCGGTTTTCACGTCGAGGGACCTTTTCTCAATCCTTCCCCAGGCTTCATCGGGGCTCACGAGCCCTTGTGCGTGCGTCCGGCGAATCTGGACGATGCCCGGCGTCTCCTCGATGCCGGAGCCGGACTTGTGAAGCTCTTCACCCTCGCCCCCGAGCAGGACGCCGGCTCTGCCGTCACCGGTTTCCTCGCGGAGCAAGGCGTCGTCGTATCCGCCGGACATTGCGATCCCACCCTCGACCAGCTGAAGGCCGCCATCGACAACGGTTTGAGCATGGTCACCCACTTCGGCAACGGTTGCCCCGTGGAGCTTCCTCGCCACGATAACGTTCTTCAACGATATCTTTCCCTTCGAGAGCACCTCTGGTTTTGCTTCATTCCCGATGGTGCTCACGTTGATTTCATCGCCTTGAAAAACTATTTGGACTTCGTTGGCGTCGATCGCTCGATCATGACGACCGACGCCATTTCCGCGGCCAAGATGGGGCCCGGCTTGCACGAGATTTCGGGCATCTCTGTAGAGGTCGACGAAGCCGGCGTTGCCCGCCGGCCCGGCTCGCCCAATCTCGCCGGTTCCACCATCACGATGCCCGGTATTCGCCGAAATCTTTCGGAGAGCTTGGGGCTGGGCGAGCGCGAGATCACCTCACTCGTCGATCTCAATCCCCGCGCCGCGCTCGCCCTTTAATCCAATGTTCGTCTTCGATGCGCATCTGGACCTGAGTCTCAACGCCATCGAGTTCAACCGCGACCTCCGTCGCAGCGCCCGCGACATCCGCGAAAGCGAGGCCGGTATGACCGACCTCAAGGGTCGTGGTCTCGGTACGGTCGCTTTTCCCGATATGCGCGAGTCCGGGATCGGCTTGTGCGTGGCCACCCAGTTGGCCGGTTGCATGAAGCCCGCGGGCCCTGTAGGCAGTTGGAACTCTCCCGAGCAGGCTCATGCCATGACTCAGGCGCAGCTCGCTTGGTATCGCGCCATGGAGGACGCCGGCGAATTGCGTCAGGTTCGAGATTGGCCGGAGGTGGAATCCCACAAGCAAGCCTGGCGCGCTGATCCCGATCATGCCCCGATAGGATATATTCTAAGTCTTGAGGGGGCCGACTCTCTTCGCACCCTCGCCGATCTTGAAAGATCATGGGAGCAAGGTCTTCGGGCGTTGGGGCCTGCCCACTACGGCAAGGGTCGTTATGCCCTCGGGCACGATCAGGACGGTCCGTTGCCTGAGCAAGGTCGAGAACTCTTGCGGGAGATGGACAGGCTGGGTCTCATTCTCGACGCCACCCACCTCTGCGACCAAACCTTTTGGCAAGCCCTTGATCTTTTTCAAGGTCCCGTCTGGGCGAGCCACCACAATTGTCGGGCTCTTGTCGATGACCCGCGCCAGCTCGCCGACGATCAAATAAAGGCTTTGGCCGAGCGCGGCGCCGTCATCGGCCTCGCCTTCGACGTATGGATGGTTGTCCCCGGCTGGGAGCGTGGCGTCACAACCAAAGGCGACAAGCCCGAGGCATCTCTCGAGGCCTTGGCCGACCATCTCGATCACTACTGTCAGCTTCTCGGCACTTCCGCCAACGTCGGGATCGGCTCCGATCTCGATGGCGGTTACGGATCCGAGCAAACCCCTGTAGGCCTCGAATTCATTTCCGACCTGCGCGACTTCCGAGCCATTCTCGAGCGGCGCGGTTACGGCCATGAGGATCTCGATGGCATCTTCCACAAAAACTTTCTCGATTTCCTCAAAAAGGCTTGGACTTGAAGCATTCGGGAACGAAGATTTTCGACTTATGAAACCATCGCTAACAATCCTCCTGACGGCCTGTGCCGTTTTTACCTCCGGCTTGAGCGGGTCCGACTTCGCAATTGAGAAAACCAAGGGCGAGGGTCTCCGCATCCTGCACAAGGGAAAACCCTTCGCCGAGTACGTCGTGGATCAGGCGAACAAGCCCTACCTTTATCCCGTTCACGGGCCCACCGGAGCCGCCATGACTCGGAACTATCCCATGAAGAAATTCGAGGGCGAGCGGCACGACCATCCCCATCATCGTGGCATCAACTTCGGGCACGAGGGCATCGGTGGGGCGGACACCTGGTCTGAGCAATTGACCTGGGACGAATTGGGCAAGAACCCCAAGCGAGCCAAACTCGTTGCGGAACGGGTCAAGGCTCTCGGCAGCATCAAGCATCGGTCCTATGATAAGCTTGTCGCCACCGACGAGCATGCCCTCGTGGTCGAGCTTTGCGATTACTTGGACGCCTCGGGCAAGAAGGTTATTTCCGAACAGCGCCGGATGACCTTCCGCGCCAGCAAGAACGTTCGCTCCATCGACTTCGATCAGGAACTCGTCGCCTCTGCGGGTGTCGTTCACTTTGAGGACAAGAAGGACGCCGGACTTTCCATTCGCGTCCCTTCGAGCATGGACGTTACCGCCAAGCTCGGGGGAACCATCGTCAACAGCAGGGGAGATCGCGATCTGGCCGCTTGGAGCAAGAAAGCCGAGTGGTGCGACTACAACGGCCCCGTGAATGGCAAGCGTCTCGGCGTGGCCATCCTCAATCACCCGTCCAGCTTCGGGCATCCCACAGGTTGGCACGTTCGCACCTACGGCTTGTTCACGGCAAATCCGTTTGCCTCGAAACAGTTCGACAAGAACGCGCCCGATGGCGGCTTTACGCTCAAGGCCGGCACCCGGATCAAGCTTCGGCACCGCATCCTTTTTCACAAGGGAGATGAGAAGCAGGCCAAGATCGCCGAGGCTTTCGAGGCTTATGCCAAGGAATCCAAGGAGTGAGAAAAGCGGTCTCTTTTCTTGCCCTCTCATTCCTCTGCGGAGTTCCGGCCGAGGCAGGCGACCCTACGATTTGCCGCTGGACTTATCTCCCGCCGACAATCGACGGCAAGGGCGACGATCCCGCTTGGAAGAACGCTCAAAGCGTAGGGCCTTTTCAGCGGGCGTGGGATAAGGACCCCGCCAAGCGCAAGCCACTCACCTCGACCGAGGCCAAGCTCTGCTGGGATCGAGACAACCTTTACTTCTTCGCACGCATGGAGGACGGTGACCTTTTTGCGGAAAAGACCGAGCACGACGCCGATCTTTGGTTCGACGACGTCTTCGAACTTTTCTTCAAGCCATCCGCCGGGTTTTCCGGTTACTACGAGTTCGAGTTCAATCCTCGCAACGTCGTCTTGGATATTTACTTCCCTCAACGCGGTTTCGGTGATCTTCTCCGCTTGAAGAAAGACTTTCCTTTTCACCTCGAGACGGCGGTAAAGCTTGAAGGCACCTTGAACAAAACTTCAGACAAGGACAAGGGCTGGGCCGTGGAGGGCAAAATCCCGTGGATCGATTTCATTCGAGCAGGTGGTCGGCCGAGGGCAGGCGACGTTTGGAAATACGCTGCCTGCCGTTACGATTATTCGGTCGATTTCGATGGTCCCGACCTGTCCTCCAACGCGCCCTTGCAGCGGCTTAGCTTTCATCAATACGAGGATTACCTCCCCCTGCTTTTCGAGGGCCCGCAGGGTGATCACCCCGAGAGGCCCTTCGGTCTTACTTCCCTCCCTCCTGTCAAGGGAATCCAACTGAAGGGGCGTCCTGGGAAACCCCCGCTCTATGCTCCGGCAAACGCTTATCCGAAATTAAAGGGTTTGGGCATGCCCATATCGTCCGCGGCCATTCCCAACGCCAACCTGCTTCTCACCATTACTCAGGACAAGGCGTACGGCCCCACCCGGATCATTCGCTTCGAGGACAAGCCCGATGTCGAAACCTTCGAGCTCGTCCTGAGCCAAGAGGGCACGGCCTACGATTTTGCCTTCCATCCGCGTTTCGCCGAAAACGGTTACCTCTTCATCGGTTGGAACGACGGAGAGGCCACTCGGATTTCTCGCTATCGTCTCGACCCTTCCACCTACGTCATCGATCCCGATTCCGAAGTCGTCTTTCTCTCTTGGGATGGAGACGGGCACAACGGCGGCGCCATCGACTTTGGGCCCGACGGCTATCTCTACGTCACCACGGGCGACGGTTCCACTGATTCCGACGTTCTCCTCAACGGTCAGCGCACGGATGGTCTCCATGCCAAGCTTCTTCGTATCGACGTCGACAAGCCCGCCGACGGGAAACCCTACTCCGTACCCGCGGACAACCCGTTCGTGGGTAAAGCTGGTTTCGCCCCCGAAACATGGGCCTACGGGTTGCGCAACCCGTGGCGCATAGACGTCGACGATGTCACTGGTCACGTATGGGTGGGCAACAACGGGCAGGATCTATGGGAACAGGTCTACTTTGTGACCAAAGGGGCCAACTACGGTTGGAGCGCCTACGAGGGCAGTCGCCCCTTTTACCCCGGGCGCAAGCTCGGCCCGACTCCCGTGAGCAAACCGATTTTCGAGCATTCGCATGCCGAGTCGCGCTCTCTCACCGGAGGCATCGTTTATCGGGGGAAAGCCCTCCCGAAGCTGAAGGGCAGTTACCTCTACGGAGATTACTCCACGGGCAAGATCTGGGCTGCGAGCCACGACGGCAAAACTGCGACCATCCCTGTCGAGTTGGCCGACACCTCCCTCAAGATAACCGACTTCAATCTGGACTCACGGGGCGAGCTCCTCGTACTCGACCATGGCGAGCGCAAGGCGGGAGGCGCCATCCACCGTCTCGTTCCCACGCCCCCCGACGCCAAGGACAACGCTTTCCCGAAAACCTTGTCCGCCACCGGGCTGTTTTCCAACCTGCCCGAGCGCATACTCGCTCCCGGCGTTCTGGCCTACTCCGTGAATGCCGAGCAGTGGGCGGATGGTGCCAAGCAAAGTCGGGCTCTTGCCCTGCCTGCCTTCCCCGATGAATCCGGCGAGCTTTCCACCGTGCCCATCGGGTTTGGCAAGCGGGGCGTTTGGAAATTGCCCGAGGGCGTAGTGCTCCTCAAGACTCTCTCCTTTCCCGGGCCCGATAGCGCACGTCCCGTGGAAACCCAAGTGCTCACCTTGCAGGACGGTGACTGGGCGGCCTACGTTTACAAGTGGAACGATTCCGGAACCGATGCCGACCTCGTCGGCGAAGGCGGCGAGGAGGTCGCGCTGTCAATCTCAGGCCCCGGTGGCATGCGCAAGCAAGCGTGGCGCCACGCCGGTCGGGCCGAGTGCATGTTCTGCCACTCCCGGGCCGCAGGGTTCGCTCTCGGCATGAATACCCTGCAAATGAATCGCGATCATCCCTATCCGCAGGCTGTCGACAACCAGTTGCGCGTCCTCGATCGACTCAGCCTCCTGAGCGACGACTGGTCCGGCGAAACCCGAAGCGCCCTCCGCAACGAGCTCTTGCAAAAGGAAGACCACGAGCGTCGCCAATTACCCGAGGTTCTGGATGGCGTGAAAGACCGTGTAAAAGAACTCTTCGGCGGTGATCGTCCCTATCCGCACGCTCGTTCGGATCGTCTGGTTCGTACTCCTTCTTCCTCCGCCTATGTCCGCCAAGCAGACCCTCTTGACGAAACCGCGCCGCTCGACGCCCGGGCTCGTTCCTACCTTCAGGCCAACTGCGCCAACTGCCACGTGGGCGCAGGCGGAGGCAACGCCATGATCAACCTCTCCCACGACGTCGAGCCCGACAAGCGGGAACTCTTCGACCTCAAGCCCAAGCACCTCGACTTCGGCATCCGCGACGCCCGACTCGTATCGCGAGGCAAGCCGGATCGCTCCGTCCTCCTCCATCGCATGACCCTTGTCGGGCCCGGGCAAATGCCCCTGATCGGCCGAAAGAAAGTGGACGAATTCGGCGCCGGCCTAATCCGCCGATGGATAGCAGAAATGAAACCCTAGCGACGCCGGCACCTTCTCCTCCGAAAGTAAATTCCCCCCCTGCCTTTTCATTGCGAGGAGGGGCACAGCCCCGACGCGGCAATCCATGCGGAACCATAGGGCAGCGTCCACCAAGACCCATCTGGATTGCCACGCCCTGAAGGGCTCGCAATGACAAAAAAGGGAGAAACGAGCATTGTCGAGAAGCGCCGACGCGAAATCCAACAAGCCTGAGTTTGACTTTTTGGAGTTGCCGGAACATCCTATGGGTATGGTTTTTAAAGCGATTGTACGACCTGCCGAAGAAGGAGGCTTTTGGGGTGAGGTGCCTGCCTTGCCCGGTTGCGTTAGCCAAGGGGAGACTCAGGAAGAATTGCTGGAACACCTCAAGGAAGCCGCCATAGGTTGGCTCGAAGCCTCTCAGGACGAAGGAGAACTTTCGGCTGGTTCCGAGGTGCTCGAGTTCGCCTTGTGAAGCAAGTTTCCGGTAAGCGACTTGCCTCCTTGTTGACCAAGAAGGGGTGGAACCTTCGAAGAATTAACGGTAGTCACCATATCTTCGGAATGCCCGGCAGACGTGAACGCATTACCGTTCCCGTTCATGGTAACAAACCACTTAAGTCCGGACTCTTGCGACATCTCATGAAACTGGCTGAACTCGAAGAAGACGAACTTTAAGCTAGTTTCTTGTAAGGTATTCTACCTTCCCTCTCACCCTATCCCCACTCTGTCATTGCGAGGAGCGTAAGCGATGCGGCAATCTAACGGAAGCATAGGGCAGCGCTTACAACGGTCCGGACTGGATTGCCACGTCGGCGCCGGCGAAACCATAACTGGGGTTTTCGCCAAGATGTCGAGTAGGGACATCATCTCCTCGATCTTCGACTGAACGCCATAAGGTTGCTTAGGAGTTCACCGTTTCTCCTTTCAGCGCAGGATGACGGCGTCGGCTACTTCGAGCTCTAGGATGAGAGTCAGACCATCCTTTTCCTTTTCGACTTTTAGCGGTTTACCGCTGGCCCGGGTGATTTTTTTATTGGGGAATTTTCCGGCCAGTTTCACTTTCAAGTTCTTGACCGGGCCTTTGCTCCAGTTTGCGAGAGTGATGACAGAGGCGGTTTTCGTTTCCACGATGCAGGACTCTACTAGGGGCTCGGAGCAGGTGACGGGGCGGGGGAGATCGCGAGCGGGGCGGGCGATGAGCTCGCGGACCGCTGTGTGGAGATCGGTGGGGTGAAAGTGGCTGAGGGAATCGGCGGCGCTTGAACGGTCGGCGGGGATAAGCGGGACGGAACCATGATAGTAGGAGAGGCCCGGCAGGAAGGCGCACGACAGGGTTTCACCTTTGCCGGGCGTGGAGCGGATGACGGCGGGAGAGCCGTTCGAAAATTTTGCGAGGACTTCGCCGCCTTTTGCTTTCAGTTTTGCCCTTACGGACAGGACGGGAAGCTTGGCGCCGTCCCAACTAGTTTCCGCAATGGGCTTGGTGAAGGCCATGTCCTGGCGGATCATGTCGATCTGGGCGCCATCGGGTTCTTCGATTCCTTTTACTTCGATACCTAGGAGAGGAAGAAGAATTTCGTTGGGCCGATCGTACTCGTCTAGGGTTCCCGCCCCGGCGGTGGCGAACAGACGTCCGCCCGCCTTCACCCATGCGGCTATTTTGGAGGATGCGGCCCGGGAGACGTGCTTGTCGGCGAGATAGAGGACTTTGTACTTGGCGAGGATGCCGTCGAGGGCGTCGGCCTCCACGAGAAAGTCGAGGGGCGTCTGGGCGTGACGTATGGCGAGGTAGAGGGAGCGCTTGCCTGCCGCGAACGAGCCCATGGAATCTCCCCAGACGTCTCCCGTTTCACTAAACCAGAGGCCGGCTTGGGCAGGGCGGGGGCGACCGTTCCATACGATGTCCTCGAACAGTCCGAGTTCTCGGAATCCCGTGAGGACGGTGGCATAGTTGTCGAAATTGTTTACGTAGTTTTCGGTGTAAGCCGCCTGCACGGGCCGGAACTCGAAGAGGTTTACGATCTGCATGCCGTGCCCGAGGGCCCCGTAGAAGAGACGTCTCCAGGTGTCCGGACGATTATTCGGCCAGTGGGCCATGCAGTAATAGTGAATTTTCTG
>MDTC01226432.1_pt1 | contig 11335 bp, 7 predicted proteins | sample 811181 | NCBI WGS metagenome assembly MDTC01 (sample SAMN05326644, study PRJNA326480) | marine metagenome | isolation source: seawater | place: Pacific Ocean: North | collected 2011 | reverse complement strand
GTCGTATAAATTTATTGATAGATAATAATATTCAACTTGTTATTCGACCCCACCCAATAACATCCGATTATCTCGATACCTCTCTAAAAAATGTTTCAGTTGCAGATTCATCATTAATTGAAATCATTGAGCCTTATCTATCTGCATTTGATTTAGTGGTAAGTGATTATTCAGGAATTTTAGCTGATGCGGCTTTCGTCAATGTGTCCGCTTTAGCTTACATTGAAGGAATAGAGATATTTAAAAAGAATAAGGGTCTTTATGATGGTGTTCAGGAATTACTCGAAGGCATCGGTGTAGCATCATTCCAAGATTTATACGAATATTTGATTTTCAATAAAGATGTGAACCAGGTCGCATCAAAGAAATTGGTAGATTTCTTTTTCGACAAGCGATTACAAAGTTATGAAAATCGATTATTTCGCTATTAATAAAGATCTACAAATTTGGTAATTTTGATTTTCATTTAACACAAAAAAAACCAAATAGTAAATTCCGTAATTTTATACAACAGCGAATTGACAAATTCAATACATGTCAAAAAATAATTTCCGAAGAAGCACAATGTCTAAATAAGCTACATGCGTTAGCAAAAAAAAGCATAAAAAAACAAGCAAAGTTCTTGGTAAGCTCTATTTTAGGTATACGCAATCTGAGTTGGCTATAAGTGTCTAACAACAATAAAATTAATATTTATGTTACTTCTTAACAGGGTTGTTTTTTTAAGTTTAAGCCATTGATTTGTTAATATTAATGACTTATGCGCCAGTTTCACAATCGTAAATCATTCATTGATTCACTTAGTCTTTTTCATTACATTCACCCATAATGTTGCACCAACGTGTGACTGCTGAAACTTGTAGTAAATCAGAGATTAAGATTTGGCAATGAAGAAACAGCAATTTGCTGAAGGTAGAAAGAAGTCATGAGGAAGAGTGTAGGCATTATTGTCGATTCTACTACTGTATCAAAACAGTTAAGTGACCTGATCTCGCTCTCGAAGAAATCTGTTAATTATGATATTACTGCATTAGTTATTAACAGTGTTGATCGCAAGAATAGCAATCTTGCCGTGCAAATCACTTCATATATCAAGAGACGAGGCCTTTATAAATTCTTAAATAATGTTTTCTTAAGGGTTATCTTTAAAATTGAATCGATTTTAGTGAAACGTATAAGTAGATTTAAAAACTTTTACAGCCAAAAAAAATTAAGGAAAGAGGACTTTATTACAATTTATGTTAAGCCACAAATATCCAAGAATGGTTTAGTTTACCGTTATGATGAAGCAGATATTAAATCCATAAAGAAATTAAATTTAGATTTACTTATTCGTGGCGGCAGTGGAATCTTGAGAGGGGATATTTTAGATGTTTGCCCCAATGGAGTAATTTCGTTTCACCATGCAGATAATGATATTATCAGAGGCAGCCCTGCAGGGTTTTGGGAGGTATATAAGAAGAATCCAAGGACTGGATTCATTATTCAAAGACTTAAAAATGAATTAGATGGTGGAGATGTTATTTACAAAGGTTTCATCGCGACAAGTTGGCTATATAGTTTAAATCGGGCTAAACTTTATGAGGTTGCTAACCCTTTTTTCCATCATGTTCTTGAAGATATAACTTCTAAGAAACCGAAACTCAAAGTGCTTGAAAAAACCCCATATAGTTACCCGTTGTACACAACACCAACAATCCTTCAAACGCTAATCTACCTGTTAAAGACGTCTTACATTCTAGGATCTAAAATATCCAGAAAAATACAGGGTAAAAGGCGTCGTTGGGGAGTTGCCTATCAGTTTTCTGAAAAATGGAATGATATTACGCTATGGCGTTCACAAAAAATTGTTAACCCAAAGAATAGGTTCTTAGCAGATCCCTTTGTGATTAAGAAGAATGGCTCTCACTTCTGTTTTGTCGAAGATCTAGATTACAACTCGAATAAAGGAAGGATTTCAGCATATAAGATTACTCCTTCGAGTTATGACTCTGTAGGTATCGTGTTAGAAGAGGACTTTCATCTATCTTTTCCGTTTATCTTTGAATATAAAAACGAGATATTTATGTGTCCAGAGACCAATAAGAAACAAGAAATTAGAGTGTATAAGTGTATTGATTTTCCAACTAAATGGGAATTTCATAAAACACTTATGAAAGATGTTTCTGCTGCTGACACTATAATATTTAAGCGTGACAATAGATGGTGGCTATTTACAAATATTGATAAAAGCTGTGTTGGTGATTATGGTTGCCAGCTATACATCTTTAGCGCTGATAATCCATTGAGTGAAGAATGGGTGGCACATCAAAATAATCCAGTTATCTTCGATCCATTGGTTGCTCGCAATGGAGGGTTGATAATAAGTGAAAACGAAGTGTATCGAATTTTTCAACGTCAAGGCTTTGACATGTACGGAGAGGCATTTGGAATAGCTCGCATTACAGCCCTTACCCCTTCTGAGTATATTGAAGAGATACACTCAGTGATAGAACCTCAGTTTTTTAAAGGTATAAAAGGCACGCATACTTACAATTTTGAGTCTGATCTAATAGTTTTTGATTACGTTGAATTATCTTAGAATCCGCTTGGCTATCCGGTTGGTATTCAACGCAAAGCGAACGTCTTCCATTCTCTATTGTTAGAGAAAATATCTACTATGACGATAAAGTTTCTGTGCATTATGAATTTAAATCGGAGTAGTGAAATGTAGAAGTTAAATTTTATCGATCTAAGTAAACAAAAGAAAGTTATCTACGCTGACTTGACTTCTAGTATAACAAAAGTACTGGAGTATGGGCAATATATATTTGGACATGATTTAAGAGGGGTTGCAAATTACATTTCCACCATCGTAAAGTGATTGAGAGTAAATGAATAGTAAGTTAATATCCATGCTTTTAAAAAGAGAAAGACAATTGAAAAATGTCAGAACTATACTTTGTTTTCTTTACAGAAAAAATTAATTGAGGTTAATTTGGATAAAATACACAATATCGCAACTACAAAATTAGGCAAAATTAACACTCATAACTTTGTGTTCGCTAAAGGAGCGGATCTGTTGTGGTTAAGCGGGATCTAGGTTTATGGGAATCAAAAAGAGAGTATTTGTCACTGGTGGCGCTGGTTATATAGGCTCTCATACTTGTGTAGAACTATTAAAAAATAACTACGAGGTCATGGTTTTTGATGATTTAAGCAATAGTTCAAAAAAGTCCTTAAAATGTGTTGAATTAATAACAAATCGAAACCTGGACCTAGTCATCGGAGATATTAGAGACATAAACGCTTTGAATGATGCGATGACCGCATTCAGGCCAGATTGCGTTATGCATTTTGCAGGGTTAAAAGCTGTTGAGCAAAGTGTAGAAAAACCTTTGATATATTATGATATTAACGTAATTGGATCAATTAATTTACTACAATCAATGGCCAAAGCTGGTTGCTGTGAAATTGTTTTTTCTTCATCCGCTACCGTATATGGCAACGCTTGTGAACCACCTTATAATGAGATGTTGCCCGGTACTCCAGTAAGCCCTTATGGACGAACCAAATTAATGGTTGAAAATATTTTACAGGATTGGACATCATCTAATGATCTAAACCGAGCAGTCATTTTGAGGTATTTTAATCCAGTGGGTGCACATTCCAGTGGAATGATCGGAGAAGATCCAAAGGATACACCGAACAATCTGATGCCACTAATTGTTCAAGTGGCACAAAAAAAACGTGCTGAATTGTCTATATTTGGGTCCGAATATCCTACAAGGGATGGTACCGGAGAAAGAGATTACATCCATGTAGTGGACCTCGCTAATGGTCATGTTAAGGCACTGGCTAATATAAATAATTTAGGAAAATATCAAAATTTAAACCTTGGATCAGGCAAGAGCACCACTGTGCAGGAGCTTATTGCGACGTTTGAAACAGTTAATAACGTCTTAGTGCCCACCAAGATAGTTCAACGGAGACCGGGTGATGTTGCTAAATCATTGGCCGATCCAACTCTTGCTAGTGAGATGATTGGTTTTGAATGTAAAAAAACCATTGAACAAATGTGCATAGATGCATGGAATTGGGTTCAGAAAAATCCAAATGGATATTCATGAAACAACAGGTTCCAAATTTTTTCATGAACAACGACAATTCTAGTGAGACGTTACCCAGATCTGACTACCCGCCCACTCTTTGAGACTAAAAACAGCTAATGAACAGAATATCAGTATATGGCTTAGTGCCTAAGTGACAACAATAGGTTATTAACTTGAGTGTGCTATTTCTATCGCTAATTATTTAATATATAAATCCTAAGGAGTAAGCTCAAGGAATACGTTTGTGGATAAAAGTTTTGTTAACTATTTAGATTGACGGTATTGGATTAATGTGAACTGCGCAAAAAAATATAATTTAACCCCTTGCCAAGTGTCCAATGGCGAACGTAGGAGAATGATTCTTGTTGATACTCATGCCATTCGTCTTTACTCGGGGCTAAAAGCGGCCTTGCCTAAATTTGTAGGTTTTTACACAAGAAATATGTACTCACCATTACAAGGGATTGCATTAATTGTGCATAAATCCCTAACATATCCCTGCAGAAAGAATAATTATCTTGGGCAAAATTTTAATGTTTTAAAAAAAGTGATAAATTCAAAACTGTATTAATTTCAGCTCAGTGGAGTCTGTTGCTGGCAGCTAAAACACCTCACGAAATAGGTTACGAAGATTGGCATGACTTACATTATTTTCCAAGTATGAAGGTGAACTCAACTTTTCAGTAGTTGAAATTATTTATGAAGGACTACAGAGAACAATTAAAACCTTAAGTGATAGAAAATTAGATGCTATATTTTACGCAACGTGCCAAATTTGCCCGCAGACTTAAAGAACATTTGTGTGGAAAGATTTTACACTGACAAAACAAATAATAACTGCAGTATTAGATTAAGTGAATTTGAAGAATAGAGAAAAAATGAAGCCAGATTAAAAAACAACAAATCGACGCCAAAGGCTTTAGTTTGAATAATTAAGATTATATAACGCTAGGGTATTAGGGTGAATATTCGTAACGTGAACACTATTTGTCAACTATCAGTAATAGATTATTCTGTTAAAACTAATAAAGATTTGGAGGTATTACAAACGGAAAGTAGGGCTATTAAATGCTGCATTTAGACTAACTACTTTATCACTTCTAAACGTTGTAGTGCGAAAACCGCGAATGCCTCGACACTATGGTCGTATTAGTTCAGCCGTCAGCCCTCATAATGGCTGCTAGGTCACATCCACTCACCTTTACTATTAATCCCTTAATAATTTTGTGGATGCTATGTTTTCAAGTTGGTTTATCTTGACGAGTACTATGATTGGTTTTCCAAAAAAACAGTTTAGGTAACATGGATGGCGTGAGCCCTAGTTTCCATTATTATCAATTTAATCCACATAAATAATTTACGTAGCCTCTGATATAGTTGATTGTTGAGGCACGTGAGAAGCAATTCATTGCATGGAAAATCCAGCCAAGTAACCAATGGTTATCATCGAGGTTCAAGTAGAAAATTACCTGGGTGAAGAAGATATAGAGAGATAAGAAGATTTATACTTGCGACAGTAAAAGACCAAACAAAATAAAGAAGATGCTTATTATTAAAATTACAGAGAAAAATAAGTCGTTTTTACAGAAGTTTTCTTAAAAGACACTTTTATTGAATGAACGAATATAAATACCCTGAACTAACAAGAATTCGTTTAATTTTAATGAAGTGTTTACAATTAGCAAAAACTATAAATAAAACAGACAACTCTTTACTCTATAGCTAAATTCAAATGACTCTTTTTATGATTTATTTGTTAAATCGAGTAATTTTATAATAATAAATCATACAGTAATAAAAAAATCACGACGTTAATGCTGAGTTTATAGTTAGCATTAGTTATTAAGTAAGAAATAATAAGATTAATTTTTTGTAATATATTTCTTTATTAATTCCATATTATTGATTAATAAAGTTAGCATGGTTGAATATAATATTATAACTGCATTTCTAGCTAGTTTAATTTCAATAATTATACTCAGACCTCTTGCTATTAAATATAACTTAGTTGATTTTCCAACTGAAAGAAAAAACCATACTGGAAATATTCCTCTTATAGGTGGGTGTTGCGTTTTTTTTGGACTCTTAATATCGTATATTCTTTTTATTGAATTTGACAAATTTTCAAGTGCACTTCTAATTACTACTTCATTAATATTTATTCTTGGAGTTTGGGATGATTTCGCAAATTTAAAAGCTAAAACTAAATTGGCTTTTCAAGTATTGATTTCAGCAATAATGGTTTATATATCCGATGTTAAACTGGAGAGTTTTGGATATCTTTTTGGAGTTTCACATTCCTTTGAGTTAGGCATATTTTCGATACCAATCACAATAATTGCAGTAATTGCATTAACCAATGCAATTAATATGGTGGACGGGCTTGACGGACTTGCCTCTGGTATCGTGCTTTTAGCGCTTATAGGTTTGATTTGTTTTAATCTAACACAAGAATTTTCTCCCTTTACAAGCATCCTTCTGGCAGTTACCTTTGCATTATTACCGTTTATCACTTTTAATATTGCTCCATATCCTAGAATAAAGGTTTTTCTTGGGGATGGTGGTAGTCTGTTTTTAGGTTATATCATTTCTTGGGCACTAATTTATAGTGCTGAAAATATAAACAATTTCACTCCTAGCTTTGCTTTGTGGTGTGTTACAATCCCTTTGTTTGACTTCGTGTCCGTCATTATTTTAAGAATAGTTAATAAACAATCATTAATGATTGCAAGAAAAGATCATATACACCATCTTTTAGGAAATTTAGGATTTTCTAAAACATTAACATTGTTGGTAATTGTTTCTTCTGGATTGGCTATGTTGCTAATAGGAACTTTAATAGAAAACTACTTGCCAAACCTAAGTTTCTCAGTCTTTCTAATATCATTTTTGTTTTACTTATTTATCAGAGTGTATAAAAATTCTGAAAAGAAAGTTGAGAGATGTTAATGAATCAATGCTTAGACGAAAAATGGTTTATAGCTCAAATCAAACCAAATTCATATGACTCTGCTATTCAGAACCTAGAACGACAAGGCTTTAAAACTTTTCTTCCTAAAATGGAAATAACACAAAGGCAAAAAAATAAATTTATTTTTAAGAGCGTTTATGTTTTCCCTGGCTATATGTTTGTATGTTTTGATCCACGCTCGATTGTGTGGACTAAAATAAATAGCACTTATGGTGTTTCAAAAATTCTTAGTTTTAATAATAAACCTGCAGAAATTTCCTCTCATTTAATTCAGAATCTTAAAATTAGATATGAAATTAATAGTAATCCAACGTCAAAGGAAAAGTTACAAATAGGTGATTATATAAAATTTTATACGGGGCCATTTACTGATCTGTTTGCAAAAATTGAAAGTATAGACACAAAAAATCGTATCTGGGTTCTTGTTGAAGCAATGGGAGGAAATCAAAGATTAAAATTACAAAATGTTGAAACAAATAAATATAAGAAATTTTAAACATTAAAAATTTAACTTAATATAATTTTTTGATTTATCAGCCAAATTATAAATATCGCTTTTGGTTAGATCAATCAGCAACCTTCCAAAAAACATGAAATTCAGGATCAAAAATTTTAATTTTTTGTTCGTTAACATCCAGATATTTTTCGAAGAACAAGTTTTGACTTGATTTAATCAATGTGATTTTCTCTTTGTTAATGTCTAAATTATAATGTTTAGCACCATTCTTACTAATAAAATTCTCCAATTGAGGGAGAGCACTTTCATTATCAAATAGTTGTGCTAATATAGATATACAGTATGTTGAATTAAAAACACCTGCACATCCACATTCACTTTCTTTATCACTTGTTAGATGAGGAGCTGTATCAGTTCCTAAAAAAAATTTAGTATTGTTGCTTGTTGCAGCCTTAAGGAGGGCTTTTCTATGAATTTCCCTTTTTAATATTGGCAGACAATAGTTATGAGGTTTTATCCCACCAACAAAAATAGCATTTCTATTTAAGGCTAAATGATGGGGCGTAATAGACGCCACAAGATTTTTATTACCCTCATTCACATATATAGTAGCTTCTTTTGTTGTAATGTGTTCAAGGGTAATTTTTAGTTCTGGTAATTCTTTACAAATAAAATCAAGCTTCTGATCAATAAATACTTTTTCTCTATCAAAAATATCAACTTCTTTATCAGTTACCTCTCCATGAATCAAAAGAGGCATACCAGTTTTTGCCATGGTCTCAAGCAAAGGCATGATTTTTTTTACATTTTTCACACCTGAATCTGAATTTGTTGTAGCTCCAGCAGGATATAGTTTAGCAGCAAAAACTTTACCACTCATATATGCTTCACTTAAATCTTCTTTGTTTGTATTTTCTGTTAAGTATATAGTCATTAGAGGAAGAAAACGATCGTTTTTAGGAATAGCATTTTGTATTCTTTTTTTATACTTAACTGCATCAATCCCTTTTAATATTGGCGGAACTAAATTAGGCATAATTATAGCACGTGCAAAATGCCTTGTAGTTTCGGGAACAACTGCTTTTAAAACTTCCCCATCTCTAAAATGGACATGCCAATCATCAGGTTTAATAATTTCTATTTTTTCCATGATTTTGATGTAAACTTTAAAAATAAACTTTAATATGTTAACGATAAAATATATCTTTAAATACGATAATAAAATTTAGGGAAGTTTGCTATGAAAATCTCAATTATCTCTGCCAGTCATAGAATAAATTCTCAATCAAAAAAAATCTCTCATTTTCTCCATAACAACTTATTAAATAATAAATTAGGCTTAGAAATATTTTCTATAGATTTAGCTGAATTATCTTTACCTCTCTGGTCGCCAGAAAAAAAAAATGGTAAGGGTATTTGGGGAAAAACTTGGAATTCAATATCAGATAATTTAAACACATCCGATGGATTTATTCTAGTTGTGCCTGAGTATGGAGGTATGGCAACCCCAGCTGTTAAAAATATTTTTTTATTGTGTGGCAATGGTGAGCTTTCGCATAAACCTGGTTTGATAGTATCGGTCAGTAGTGGGAATGGGGGAGCCTATCCAATAGCAGAGTTAAGAATGTCATCTTATAAGAATACTCATATAATGTGGATACCAGAGAATATAATTATTAGAAATGTAGAAGAATTTAATCCCGGATCTCATGGTAAAAATATTCCTGAATGGTTAGATAATAGAATTGAGTATGTTTTAAAGTTACTTATAGCTTATGCTTCAAATATGATACCATTAAGAGAAATACTTAATAGGAAGGATTTTGGAAATGGAATGTAAAGATTTAATTAAAAAGTTTGAAGAAATTGAGGGTTGGAAAAAAACAAACGATGGAAGAGAAGCATATGTAAAACTTTTCAAATTCTCTGATTTTAAACAAGCTTTTTCTTTTATGACGTCTATTGCAATGAAAGCAGAACAAATAAATCATCACCCTGAATGGGAAAATGTTTATAATAAAGTAACTATTACTCTTACAACTCACGATGTTGCAAGTGTTTCTGAATTAGACTATAAGATGGCAATTTTTGCTGAAAAGTGTTTCCAAAATTATAGTTAATTTTGAGCAATTAGGTTATGGAAAAAAATATAATTTCAAATCCAGTAATTTGGAAACCATCTGATGAAAGAATTAAATCTTCGCAGATGTTCAAATTTGTTAAAGCAATCAATAATAAATATAATCAAGATTTAATTAGTTTTGCTGATTTACATAGTTGGTCAATAAATAATAAAAGCGATTTTTGGTCATGTATTTGGGATTTTTTTGACATTATAGGTTCTAAAGGAAATACCCCATATATAAATCCTGAAAATCAAATGCCTGGAAGTCAATTTTTTCCTAATGGAAAACTTAATTACGCAGAAAACATATTATCAGGGGACATTTCTGGTACTGCGATTGTTTTTAAATCTGAGGACAAAATAAGAAGAGAAGTATCTTGGAAAGAATTGAAATCACAAGTTTCTTCCTTAGCAAATTTCTTAATAAAAGAGGGTGTTGTTAAAGGAGATAGGGTGGCAGCTTATATGCCTAATGTGCCTGAAACAGTTATAATGATGTTAGCGGCGTCATCAATAGGTGCTATATTTTCTTCAGCATCACCTGATTTTGGGGTTGATGGCGTCCTAGACAGATTTGGTCAAATAGAGCCCAAAATTTTAATAACTACGGATAGTTATTGGTATAATGGCAAAGAGGTCAATATAACTAATAAAGTTTTAGAGGTCGTTAGAGCCTTGCCATCACTTCAAAGAGTAGTTATATCCCCATTTCTGGGCGTTAATATTGAGTATGATACAAATAAATTCATCCAATATAGTGATGTACAAGAAAAATTCTTTACAAAAGATATAGTTTTTGAAGCTCTAAGTCTTAATGATCCTTTATATATAATGTTTTCTAGTGGCACGACTGGCAAGCCTAAATGCATTGTTCATTCTAATGGTGGTATTCTTTTAAAACACTTAGTTGAAATGGGATTGCATTCTAATGCGAGAGAAAATAGTAAGGTATTCTATTTTACCACTTGTGGTTGGATGATGTGGAATTGGTTAGTATCAGGACTATTACTAAAATCTACGATTTACTTATATGATGGGTCCCCTTTTAGTCCAAATGAGGAAATTTTATGGAATTATATAGATAGTGAAAAAATAAATTTTATGGGGGTTTCAGCCAAGTATATTGACGCTCTAAGTAAAGAAAATATTAATATTATAAATAAATATAATTTAAGTCATTTAGAAATAATTGGTTCAACAGGATCTCCATTAGTCCATGAAAGTTTTGACTACATATATAAAAATGTAAAAAAAGATGTTTCAGTTGCGAGCCTGTCGGGGGGTACTGATATAGTGGGTTGTTTTATAGGCGGAAATCCAATGTCTGCTGTTCGAAGAGGAGAAATACAAGGACCTATTTTAGGCATGGATGTTCATGTTTATAACGAAAATGGTCAATCTATAAAAAATGAGAAAGGAGAGTTAGTATGTACACAGAGCTTTCCGACTATGCCATTATTTTTTTGGAATGATGAAAAGAATGAAAAATATCATGAGGCTTATTTTAATAAATATCCTAATGTGTGGTGTCATGGTGATTATATTGAAAAAACGGAAAATGATGGCTTTATAATCTTTGGTAGATCAGATGCTACATTGAATCCTGGAGGAGTTCGTATTGGAACAGCAGAAATATATAGGCAAGTTGAACAAATAGAAGAAGTTCTTGAAGGCCTAGTTGTAGGACAAAT
>MDTC01209446.1_pt1 | contig 11337 bp, 15 predicted proteins | sample 811181 | NCBI WGS metagenome assembly MDTC01 (sample SAMN05326644, study PRJNA326480) | marine metagenome | isolation source: seawater | place: Pacific Ocean: North | collected 2011 | reverse complement strand
GGTTCGTGTCCCATGTGTCGTACAATTTCACCACCATCTTCACCATTTTCTCCAAATAATAATTAATTTCCAACAACATCTTCAGGTTTTAGGTGTATTTCTTTTTTAATGTTATTAACTATTTTGTCTTGGTCTACATCTTTTAAATGTAAAGTTTGAGCCATTTTATTAAATTTTTCACAAGCAGGTATAGAGGCTGATTTTACTCCATCAGGCATATTATTCTGTTGCCATTCTTTAATAAGAGGATTTTTTTTACTGTTTGCCTTTCTAACTGCGGTTTTAAGGTCACTACCTCCTTTATTTTCTTTCCAACCCTCGCTATCTTTTACGAATAGCTTGCATCTTTTTAAGTCGGTACAATGAACTGGACGTTCTTCTACATCCAATTCATTTAAATTGCTTACTAGTAGGTTAGTTAAACATTCTACATTTCCTTTTGAGCTTGCATCCATAACATCTTCAATAGTAAATTTAATTTTATCTATAAATTTTTCCATAGTAAGTGCATCTTTAAATTGTTCGTTTAACATGTTAACGTTAATTACTATTTGCTGATTATTATTAATAGTATTATTATTATAGCTTCCTATATTATTTTTTTGCGTGGAAATGATTTCATTTTGCGTAGATATTATATCATCTTTACCGCTAATTACTGTTTTTAATAAATTAATTCCTTCTTTTAAAATATCTATCTCAGAATTATTAACCTCCGATTTTTGGACAAGGTTTGAGGAAAAATCTGTGTGGGGAGAAATTTTGTCAGAAAAACCCCAAAAAACCCCATTTTTCTCCCCAAAACACTGTTTTTTATGACGACAAAGTCCAGACCTACTTGAATAGTTGTTACCACAATCGCAGTAAAATCGGTTGGGGTCCTTTTCGGTGATCATTGTGATCATTTTATGTTTACGGGTTGCTAAATGTCTATTATAATCTTTTTTATTAGATGTACTAAAGTCACAGTTTTTACACACATATTTCGTTGGGGTTTTTTTGTGATCATTGTGATCATTATGATCCTTTTTTGTGATCATTTTTACCTATATATTATAAACAAAAAAAACTCTAAATTGTTTTTTTGTAAAAAGGTGTTTTTAGACGATAATGCTCTAAATTCCCTAAAAAATGTTGAATATTCCTTATTGTAATTTTTGCATTTTTTTTATTTTTACAAAAGTTAAAAATTTGAAAATTGGACAACAAAAAACCTTGTCCAATTTTCTAATCCCAAAAAAGTTTGGAAAAAAAGTTTCAAAAAAACAATATATTCAAAAAACAACTTAAAGAAATTTACGATCAAATCCAAATATAATATATTCAAAAAACAACTTAAAGAAATTTACGATCATACCCAAATATAATATATTCTAATATCAACTTAAAGAACTTTATGCACATAATATTAAGATTTTTATAATCTTTACATTATATCAATACATTTATCGTTATAATATATACTATAATATATGCTATAATATATCCTATAACTGAGAGCTGAGTATAATAACAAGAGCATCCATGATGTCCCTGAAACTTTCCAATAAGTATTCTGAGGAATTGCTAAGGCTGAGTTTTTGTACATTCTTTAATGTATTATATAGTCATAAATCTCCAAATGGTTTAAAACCTATATCATTATTTCCTTCCTCTACCTTCTCATCTTCAGTTGTTTTTATAAACCACGACATATAATACCGTATATCCGACTCCCTTAAATTCTCAAAATTTATGCTAGTACAATTTGTCTTATCATATACCTCATATAACCCTTTCTTTAACACTGCAGTATCTATTAAATCTGGACTCCATCCTGGTGATTGTACTAGCTTATTTACATTAAATATCATTTTTTCATCTTTTTCTACTATCTCCGTACATATAATAAATAATGCTTCCCTATTACCACCCCTCGGCTTAGGACTCCACACAAAATATGCGTCTGCCCCTGTCCTATGGGATGATAAATATGACTCTAGCTTATTTATACTTGTATATAAATAATCAGGACCATCTAATCTTCTACTATATTTATTATCACTACTAAATTGTAGCTCTAATGGATGCTGTATCATTAATATCTCTAACCATGCTTTTGATAGCATTGATGCTGATGCAGGAGTTATCCTAAACAGATCGTTATCTGGTTCAGGCTGATAATCAAATATCTTTTCTAATTCATCGTCTTTCTTATTTGCATAACATATTTGCTTATTTTTACTATATTGTTTATTTATTAATAAACTATTAGCTAAAAATAAAAAAATACATAAAATTTTTCTAAATCCCATTTATAATTATATAGGATATTTTCTTATATTATTTTTTAAAAATTAAATAATGGTGCCTTTTTATTAGTGCCGTTTTTTAGGTTTATTCTTAATATATATACCTGGACTTATCTTTTTATTTTTATTTAATAAATATAACACCCATATTATATATATCATTTATATATTACCATACAGACATAATTTTTGTATATCCTGTACCTTTTCTTAATTTACCCATTCCATTTAATGCTATCATTGACCTATCGTCTAATCCTTTTATTTTTATATATACGTTATCCTCTACATTTAATAAATATCGGCTTTCTTTAATACCCCTTTTTTTATCTATCTTTATTAATTTATTTACTAAAAACGATTCTTCATATTCATTCGTAAAATATAACTCTATACAATTCCTTGATAAATATCCATTCATATTATGTACCTCCATACCATTTATTATCTCTATTTTACTATTCATTATTTTAATTATTAACTATTATTAATATATTTTATTAATAATAGTTCGATTTTAAGATATGCTACATGATGAATTCTCTCCAGCTATCTTTATCTTATTCTCTAAATCTGTGATTTTGTTTAATAAATTATGCTTCTCTTCTGCATGTCTATTATTATTTGACTCTATTACTTGTAATAACTGTTTTATAGTTATTTTATCCTCATCATCTTTAATTTTATCCTTTTCTTCTAATATATTCATTCTATATATATATTAGAAAAAACTATTATTATACTATCTAATATGATTACACTTAATACAATACCAAGTCCTCTCACCCCACATAGTATTATCTAATCTATAATCGTGTACACATTTACTCTCTATTATTTCTGTTATCTCTGTTATTTTATTATCCAATTTTATTATCATTGTATTTAATTTATTCCTCTCATTTATTAATATTTCCCTTCTCTCTATTAATTCTTCCTCTTCTCTATTTTCCATTGCTAATATCTATTATATATTCTATATTTTGTTTTATTTTATTTTCAATTTTATTAGTATTGATATAATGTTTTTACATTTATAGTAAACGACCAATCTGAACCATTTAAATTTAATATTCTACCCATATCATCTAATAACGTTACTCTAAGCCTATTTATATTTACTGGACCAAAAAATGACCTCTCATACATATCTAATCCTTCAGGTATTATTATTGGATCCCTATATCCTGTAGTACTATCTCCATTTAATGGTGGTTTTATTATTACTATCTTAGCAAATATATTTGAATTACTAGGCGATGGTTGCCAATCTTTTGTTACTTGTCTATTATCTAATATTGCGTTTATCGTATATAATTGTGAATTTGTTAACCTTCTCGGCGCTGTTGCTATTACGTGTCCTCTTAATTCTGGTGTCTTTGCTGTATCATGACTTAATACACCAGCTCCACAATTCATATACCCTGGTATATCACAACGATTATCTACCTCTCCTATTCCTACTATCCCTTTACTTGCCTGATTATTATTAAAATCATCTATTGCTAATAATAAATATCTTGGACCGTATGTATCTAGTAATTTTTCGGATTTTATAGAACCATCATGTTCCCATGATGAACCACCTCCTACTCCTACTGCTGAATTATAGCTATATTCTGAATATACATATCCTAATATCCACCCTAAATTACTGTTCTTTTTTGAAAATCTTAACTCATAAGTTCCATAAGTACTATCAAAAAATGTTAACGTTAAATTCCCTAATCCTGATATACTACACTTGTTCGTAACTGCATCAAATACACAACTTGCTCCTGAACTACTTATCGATAAATTTACTGCTTTACATAGATCATCTGGCGTATAATTACCTACCGGTACACTATATACTATATCTCCTATCTTTAATGCATTCGTTCCATATGCTGTATCTATTGTGTACCAAGCACACGGTATCTCTACTGATGCTAATGAAAACGATACCACATTCTTTAAACTAGCCGTTAACGGACACGAAAAATTTGTTGTTGTCTCTAATGATGGCGTTATCTCTACATTATTCGATGCTGTTGACCTATCTATCTCCTTAAATCTACTATCTATGCTTATTATTCTAGTAACCGTCTCTTTTATATTCGGATTCATAACACCCTGATTCATTTCTGATTCTGTTACTTTTACTACATTGCTCTGTTCTCTTGTCATTTCACCTTCATCATCTAATTTAGTTGTTGATGTTATATTTTCTGTATCTATATCATCTGATATATCATAATTCGTATTATCACTCTTCTGCTGCTGTATATAATATATTAATTTTTCCTTTATTGTTTTTAATGTATCTAAATACTCAGGGCTATCACTTAACTTTGCCTCACATATTTGTATCCTATCTAATATGTCCTTTTCATTATTTGCTGTATAATCTTCTGGAAAATCTAAATATAACAGTAATGATTTTATATCATCTAAATCTAGCTCCTTCTCATCATTATCACATAAAAAATCACTCATTAATATATATATATTACAGTTTTTAAATATCTATATTTTTATTATGCTTTTCGAATAAACTTATTATCTTTTTATCTATATTATGTTTATATAACGAATCTAATCTTGGTTTATTCATTATCGTAATACCTTGCCCTCGTTTACAATGCGCTAAACCACTAAAACATAATGCTTCTAGACAATATAGTAGTCTTAACTTACCATTATTTATATCTACTAACTCATTCTTTATCTCAGAACTATCTAATCTACTATAAATAGTATATGAATATCTATTATAATTTCCTACTGTATATTGTTTATAATGCTTGTCAAATCTTAAATAATTCTTTATTATTGATATACCCATTATCTTATTCTCATCATTATTCATTTCTATTACGAATAATTTTCTGTTTATCCCTATATTATCTGCTATTTTTACTGGACAATTATATTTACGCATTTTTGACCTTAAACACCACTTATTATGCTCTTCCCATGTTATATTATCAAATCTTGTTACCGCAATATTATATCTCATTATTAATATAATAAAAAATATTATATTAATTTCGATTTTTATCTTAAAAATCATTATTTTTATTAATTCTACTATGTATCATTCCTATCAATTATGTCCTTATTTTCATCGCTCTTCATATTTGATTCTGTAGTTATAGTAGGATGAACTTTTGCTGATATGTTTGGATTATTGTTTTGATTATTGTTTGAACTATTAATTTCTTTTGCACAAACTGTTAATGCTGACCCCATTTTATATATTATTTTATAATTTTTATATTTATTTCTTATAATTTCGTTTTTATTATGTTGCTATATATTAATATGCCAACTAGAAAAAAACAAAGGAATATTAATTTAAGAAAAACAAAGAAAAAACTTAACATTATGACGGATGTTAAACCTGAAATTATTAAAATAAATGGCTATACAATATTATTATTACCTAATAAAAACAATACTATTACCGTAAAATCATATGTTAATAATGGATTTTTAACTGAAACTAAAGAAACTGCTGGTATAAATCATTTATTAGAACACGTATTATTTAGTGCATGGAAAAAATGTAACAATAAATCCTGTAGAGAATTTTTCCACTATAGAGGTATTCAAAGTAATGCATCTACTAATAATACTATACTTACATATCATGTTGAAGGCTTAAATGACCAAACAGACACCTTATTAGAATATATTATTACTATTACTACTAAACCATACATCTATAAGCAATTATTAGAAAAGGAAAAACACCCTGTTTTAAACGAAATATTAATGTTAGATAATAAGAGAGAAAATAGCCTTTTAGATGCAGTAAATAAAAATATATATAAATTAGAAGGCCTTAAATATAGAAATGATAGAATACAACAAAAAAAAAATCTTAAAAATATAGATATTAATAAAATAACACATGTATTTGATAAATTTTATACTCCTAGTAACATTATATATACTATTAGCGGTGATTATAACAAACAAAATATATTAAATATATTTAAAGAACTTTTACCCAAAAATAAACAAAATAAAATACATATAAATAGAGATTGTTTTAATGAAAATAGAGAGAAAATCGTTTTTGATAAAGATAAAAACGCTAAAACTGGTACTATATTATATATATTCCCTGTTGACCTATATGAAGGCGATAAAAACATATTTAAAATTGATATAGCATTAAAATGCTTAAAATATATTATAGGTAAATATTTAAGATATACTAAAAAATTTACATATAACTTTTTTATAGAGATTGATACTACTATTTGTGGATCTCTTATTATATTAAAAACTAATAGTCAATGTAAGAATATTAAAGAAATATATGATACTTTTGATGAATTATTAAAAAAATATATAAATGAAGGAATAACTAATGAATTACTTGATTCAGAAAAAAGAAGATTTTTACATAAATATATTAATAAATACAACGACCCACATACTATTGCTGATTTTTATAGTTATCAATATATTAATCAAATTTATAATAAATCTATCAAATTATATAGTAAAAATGAAGTTAAAAAAATTATATTAGATATTAAATTAATTGATATTAAAAATATATTTAAACGCATATTTAACTTAGACCATGCTGTTAAAGCATATCAATGTAGTAATAAAGCTTTATAGTGCCTTTTTTTTAGTGCTCTTTTTTAAGCAACGCTTTTAACGCGTCTTAATATTACTACTATTATTTCTAGACAATGCCAAATATAACCTTAATTTTGTAAGGCTATCTATCTTAGTATTAGGTGGTATTTGAACTACAGTAGAATTAACCTTTACCGTAGAAATTTTTTGACCAGTTTCGCTTTCAGCTTTCATTGCATATATATATATATTTATTGTATATAAAATCTATTTATTATATTTCGATTTTATATATATGAAAAAAAATGTTATATATATATTTGTATTTATACTGTTATTTATATACTGGGTATATAGCGTAGGAAAAAATTGCCCTTGTCCAAGTAAAAATACTGGTAAATGTTATAGACTTGAATTTTATGGAATACAGCCTAATCATATTTATTTATTTATTTTATTAGGTTATTGTTTCCCTGATCATTTCTATGTATTAATGTTATTAGGTATTATATTTGAAGCGCTTGAATTATATCTAGACATATATCCAGACATAGTATATAAATATATAGGAGGTTGTTTAGACAAGGTTCCTGAAGGTAGGACATATCTAATAGGTAAAGGTGGACGACCAGATAATATTATAGATAGCCTATTTGCTATAAATAATTCTAAGATACACGGATGGAATGGTTCTATTTTAGATATTATAACTAATTTAGTTTCTTTTATGTATGGTGCATATTTAAATAAATTAAAGAATGGTATTAATATATTTATACCTTCTATTATATCTATAATATTATTTGAACAATATATTGAGAGAAATTAAAAAATGTAATTAGTATATTTCATAATATTATTTTAAAGAATAATATTATTATGAGGATATTAGATAATAATATACTATATGACCAAGATATTACTATTGATAATCTTAATAAATCACTATATGGAGAGGTATTTACGCCATATTCATTAATTAAAGATATGTTCTGTATGTTCCCTATAGAGGTCTTTAAAAATAAGAATTTAAGATGGCTAGATACAGGAGCTGGATGTGGGTTTTTTTCTATATTTTTATTTCATACATTATTAATTTCTCTCTATGATGAGATACCTAATTATGATGAACGAGTAAAACATATTATATCTAATATGATTTTTATGGTAGAAATCAATTATGATAATTGTGATAAGTTACGAGATATATTTGGAGAGAGAGCTAATATATATAATATAGATTTCTTAGATATTAAATATGGTACTAAGTATGACATTATTATAGGTAATCCTCCTTATAATATTAATGGTTATAAAAAAGTACCTACTAATAATATATTAAGCAAAAAACAAGACGGTAATATGGTTTGGACATATTTTATTAAAGCTAGCATAAATATGCTAGCTGAAGATGGATATCTATGTTATATAGTTCCAAATATATGGATGAAACCAGATAAATTAAATATGTATGATTATATGTTAAACTTTAAAATAGAAAAAATTAAATGTCTAACAAATACCGAAACCAATAGATATTTTAAAGGTAATGCACAAACTCCTACATGCTATTTTTTATTAAAGAATACGAACCCTGATAATATAATTAATATTTATGATAAATCTTTACAAGCATATGTTCCTTATTCTATTGAAAATAGGCTACCTATACCTGTATTTGGAATAAGTATAATTAATAAACTATTAGAATATACTAAACAATATGGTAATTTAAAGGTTATTAAAACCAATATGCCTAAGAAACATGTTACCTTATCACAAATACATTCTACTGATTATCCATATCAGAACATAAAAACTTGTGTTTTAACTAGAGATACTCCTACAATAATTAAAGAATATAGTAACTTCGAGTGCCCATACTGTAACATACCTAAAATAGTATTAGCTCATAAGATGTATGGATTTCCATACATTGATATGGGCGGTATATACGGTATATCTAATAGGGATAATTATGTTATAATAAATAGAACCCTAGAAGATATGATTAAAATAAAGGAATTTCTCTCTACTAAGCTAGCCCTTTATTTATTTGAATGTACTAGATATAGAATGAAATATCTAGAAAAATATATATTTGAGCTAATACCAGATATTACTAAGATACCTAATTTTCCAAATAATATTAACGATAGTACTATTGCAGCTTTTTTTAATTTCTCTCTAGATGAAATTATTGGAATTAAAAATTTACATAAAAAAGATTATAAATATCCTATTATTTAATTATGGTGCCTTTTTCTTAGTGCTCTTTTTTCAGTAAAAAATATTATACAATAACACCCCTTCCCCTATTATTTTTTATTTAAACTAGCTGTTGCCACCTACGCCAGTTATATATGTTCTCTGCTTGAAATGGATTATCTTGATTAATATCTGGAACATTATCCGCTGGAACATTAGCCGAGTTTGTTGGCGTAGTTGGTGGTGGCGTAGGAATATTATTCCACGGACAAACATAATCATATTCACCTTCAATATTCTCTTGACGAATTAGAGGAGGTGGCAACAACAAATGCGACTCAATCTTAAATAGCCGGTCAATAATATGGCTCCACCTACCATTAAAATCCTTCAACATATAATATTTGTTATCGCTTACATCATCCTGAAGATCATAAATACGCTCTGAAAGAATATCGCTGTCTCTCTCTAGAGAATCAACCCTTCTCTCTACTGATTTAGAACCCTTATTCTCTGGGTTCTTATTCATAAAGAGATACCAATACCAAGGGTCATCGTAGTTAAGAGTTGCCTGTTGTCCAGCCTCAATCTTTAGCTTAATGTTCTGAGCAGCAGTGTTATCCGACCACTCCTGAAAATGTACAAAAGCTTGGAAAGCTGTGCCTTTAACATTAGGTACTAAATCAACGCGTTCTACAACTCCAATACGAAGGCTCTCAAACCTTTCTGCAACATAATCTGCAGTAAGGTTAGCAAACACGTGGGGAATATAAACACTAGTAGTAGACATCTCAAGTAGCAGTAGTATTATTTGTACAGTAAAAAATGCTATACAAATATTTCGATTTTTTTTACTTGTCAGCTATGTGATTATAGCCTACATTTTTATTGCCTCCTCCTCCTAGATGTTTGAAAGAATTGTACGATATTGTAACCTAGCCATGCTGCTACGGCTTGCGTACGATAATATGCTGCATTACCAGATAAATTAATAAACCACAGCATTCCCCTACAATGAGGAGTTGCCATTGTTAAGGGTGACAATATTAAGCCCATTGTTGATTTGGGAACACACTGATTATAATAAAATACAGCAGCTATCCAGTGTGCTATAACCAACAACAAATATACCTTTGTTAAATCCCATATGTTTACTATATATGGGTTTATATTAACATAATAATATATCCTTGCCCTATGTAATATGCTCGTATTATTATTGTTACGTGTATTCGGCATATTGCTATTTTCTTTTATGAATTAAAAAATTACTTACATTTTTTTCGATTTTTATTTTATATTTTCATTAACATGTCCAATAGCATGTTAGACCTAATCTGCCATACTTCTTCGCTAATGTTATTAGCACGCCTAAGTAACTTTAGAAGATTAAGCTTTTTAACCATAACTTTTTCGCCTAGTTCAGCATCTTGCCAACGACCATCATGCAACTCATCCTCTGCTGCTTCTTCCATTGCCTGATTTCGCCTCCACTCTAGCGCCCATTCACTACCGCAGTCATCTGCTATCCTTTGGTCGTTATCGTCCATAAGTATCGGTAGAGCTTCCGCAGGTTCTACTGCTGTAGCGGTAGATACCGTTTCTTCGCTATCATTGTCTGCTGGCACAATTACATTTTCTTCTTCAGCTTCATAGTCTAAATCATCATCCTCGTCAGTTTCGCTTGCTTCATCATCAGCTTCATCAACCGTAATTTCTGAGTTAACCTTAGGCTGATATACAATTACCTCATCATCATCAGATTCATCATCAAATTCAAGTTTGTACGGGGTAATATCAAATTGTGCCATTGTTGTTATTGTATATGTAAGAATATTACTATTATATTATGTGATGAAAGATTTCGATTTTATTTGTTAGACTACTTTATTTTATTTTGTACATATATTTTTATATAGTTATATAAATGGAAAAATGGAAATTATTTTCAATATTAGCTTTAATTAGTACAACAATACAAGTGACATTATTAAGTTTAATAAATAAAAATGTACAAAGTATAAGTGATTCATTTACAATTGTTTTGCTTATGACTTCATTAACTGGAATTATAAGTGTTTTTGTTTTAATATATAGATATTACAAAAATAATAATTTATTTTTGGTAAGAAATAAATGCGAATTATCTTTAATACCCATATTATCTACAATATTAATTATCAACCAAATAGGTCTTATAATAGGAGTATCTGGAGGAAGAGAAAGATCACTATTAATAGTTAATACAAATGTC
>MDTC01168437.1_pt1 | contig 11337 bp, 12 predicted proteins | sample 811181 | NCBI WGS metagenome assembly MDTC01 (sample SAMN05326644, study PRJNA326480) | marine metagenome | isolation source: seawater | place: Pacific Ocean: North | collected 2011 | reverse complement strand
GCGGGAATAGCTCAGTTGATAGAGCGCAACCTTGCCAAGGTTGAGGTCGCGGGTTTGAGCCCCGTTTCCCGCTCCATATTCTGGCTAAGTGGCAGAGTGGTAATGCAGCGGCCTGCAAAGCCGTCAACGCCGGTTCGATTCCGACCTTAGCCTTTTTTCTAATTATGACTCTAAATATATTTTATTTGTATGTAATGTAAGGTATTTTATTCTAGTGAAACTTTTATTGGGATTTTTTGATTTATTTGTGCCAATTTTATTTGGTTACATCTATATCCTTATAACAGGTAGAATTAGTTCAGAAGATTATATGATTTTCTTTTTAGTTTACTCATTAGCTCTTATTATTACCTCTCTTTTGTTTGGTTTCTATAAAGAATATTTTTTTCGGTCATACTTCAGTGAAAAACTTAGAATATCTTTCATAACAGCTATATCAGCAGCAATTATCCAATTTATATTTTCTCTTTCACAGAACATCAGTATAGATACATACATCTTCCTCAGTTGGATTCTAATTCCTGTATTTATACTTTTTATAAGATATATAATTAAGGTGAATCTTTATTTAATAAGAAATAGAAAGCCAATATACATTATAGATCATCACTATAAATTCAATGATTATGAAATATCATCTCTATCTGACAGAGGATATGATATTTTCTTTTATGACTCAATTGATGATTACAGAGAAAAAGAACTAAAAAAAAAGGAATATAAAAAAAAATTACTAGTCATAAATACTACAGAGGTAACTGAAAAAGATAGAAAAAAAATTGAAGAAAATATAATTACAGATATTGAACTTTACACAGTGGAAGAATTCATGGAAGTATTTCTCAGGAAGATATATATAACTAAAGAGAGTACATCTATATTAACTCTTAGGTCATATCAAGATATAACATATTTTGAAAAACGATTTATAGATTTTACTGCAGTAATAATAATTTTACCTTTTTTGATACTATTAATTTTTATAAGTTTCTTTGTGAAGCTTGTTCAATCTCCAAAAGGTTCTATAATATTTAATCAAAAAAGATATTCAATTAATAATTCTATATTTAAAATGTATAAAATTCGAACTATGCATAGTGGTTCAGATAAAGACGGTAGTATAGAAGTTAATGATACTGCAACATATCCATATGGAAAAATATTAAGAAGGTATCGTCTTGATGAAATACCTCAAATTATTAATATTATTAAAGGTGATATGCATCTAGTTGGTCCTAGAGCAGAATGGGTTAAACTTGCAAATGTCTATAAAGATAAAATTGACTTTTACAATGTAAGAAGTATTGTTCGTCCGGGAATAACCGGGTGGGCACAAGTAATGTTTAGATATGGGCATGGTGAAGGTGATGCAAAGCAAAAACTAATGTACGACTTGTTTTATATCAAAAACTGGTCTATCTGGATAGAACTCGAAATCTGCATTAAAACGCTAATGGTAATGTTAGACAAAAGAGGATTTTAGTATAAAATAGCACTAAACATGCATCTGCCTAGAAAAAAAATTATTATTTCTATAACTATCTTATCAAGCCCGGGTGGCGGAATTGGTAGACGCAAGGGACTTAAAATCCCTCGAGAGCAATCTCGTGCCGGTTCGACTCCGGCCCTGGGCATATGAGAAATACTTTCTCTATCATAATTCTAATACTTCTCGCGTCATGTAGTAAAATACCTACTCCTTCTATTCTAGCCCCAAGTACTAATCAAGATACAAGACAAGTGAATTATGGAATTTTGCCAGATAATTATCAAAAAGTTTTGAAAGATTATTTAATCGACACTCTAGTAAATTATAGACAAGCAAAGGTTGAATTTATCAATGAGCCTGAAGAACTAAGTATAAATCATTTAGGAGATAACTATACTGGATATAGGGTATGTCTTTCTATTAATGTCAAACAAGGAGAATACTATAGAGGCTATAGAAATCATTTTTTTATGATAAAAGATGGAAAAGTATCTCTACACTTATTCGATTCAGGACTCCTTAAGATTCCTTTCGAATACTGTGTCTCAAGAGATACAAAAAATGAGATATTTATTGACGATATACCCGATCAACAAGAAGAAATTACAATAGACAAAATGGATGATAAAAAAATCATCACAAAAAGGGATAGAGATCTTAATATAGATACTATATATATTTTATGTGAAATAAACGGGTCAGAATTTACTTATCTTTTTAATGAAAAAGCTAAAACATTTAAAAGCGTTGATGGAATAATAGAAAAAACTTATAAAGTTGAATTCAATGAAGCATATATTATTGCAAGCTCTGCTGATACAACGACTAAGATAAACAGAGTATCTGGCACAATTACGATAAATAATGAAATTATGGGTAAGTGTGCATTGCTTAATAAAAGAAAGTTCTAGTAAATTGTGATATATTATCTACTATAAATCCTCATTATGAATCATTCTGAATTTATCAAAAAATCATTATTAAATACTAGATCTGTTTATGATGCTAGTTTTTCATCCAAGAATTTTATAGATTCAATTGATAAAGCTGCAACTCTTTTAATAAATTCATATAAAAATGAAGGTAAAGTTTTGTTAGCAGGAAATGGCGGTAGCGCAGCTGATTGTCAGCATATTTGTGCTGAACTCGTAGGGAGATTAAATTATGACAGAAACCCTTTACCAGCAATTGCCTTAACTACTAATACGTCTAATTTAACTTGCATAGCAAATGATTATGGATACGACGACGTATTTCTTAGACAGCTCATAGGCCTTGGTGCTAAAGCCGATACATTGATAGTTTATTCAACTTCTGGAAAATCAAAAAATATCATAAAAATGATTTCTGAAGCGTCTAACTATGTTGCGAATATAATTGCATTAACAGGCGAATATACTGAAGAAGTTGAAAAATATTCCGATGTAGTCATATCTGTACCCTCTAATGAGACGACTAAAATTCAAGAGGTGCATGCCATCGTTGGACATATTTTATGCGAATGTACTGAAGAAACTCTTTTCAAGAGGCCTAAATGAGAATAATGATAACTGGCGGGGCAGGATTCATAGGATCAGCTGTTATTAGAAAAGCTATTAGGGATGGAAATGAAGTAATGAATGTTGATGCCTTGACATACGCATCATGTTTGGCAAATCTTAAGGAAGTTGAAAATCATAAAAGCTATTGTTTCGAACAAATTGACATAAGAAATAAAAATGATGTTAGAAGTGCGTTGCACGACTATAAACCTCATTATGTTATGAATTTAGCAGCTGAGAGCCATGTAGATAGATCTATAGATTCTGCTGATGATGTGCTATCAACAAATATAATTGGCACATATAATCTCTTAGATGCATTTACGAAATACTGGCGTGAAAAAAGAAAAAATATGTCGTATAGATTTCATCATATATCTACAGATGAAGTATTTGGTAATGTTCAAAATAACATTAGGTTTACAGAAGAAACAAAATATAATCCAAAAAATCCATATTCTGCATCAAAGGCATCTAGCGATCATCTTGTCAGATCATGGATTAATACATATGAAACACCTGCGATCATTACTAATTGTTCTAATAATTATGGTCCCTACCAATTTCCTGAAAAACTTATACCTGTTGTAATTTTAAATGCACTTAATAATAAAGATATTCCAATATATGGCACAGGAGAGAACATAAGAGATTGGATTCATGTTGATGATCACGCAGATGCATTGCTTCTTTTGTTAGAAAAGGGAGATAATAGTGAAACATATAATATTGGATCAAATTGTGAAATGAGTAATATTGCACTCGTTAACCTTATTTGTGAAACTCTTGATAAAAAGCTGAAACCCAATAAATCTTTTAAATCAAACATAAAGTTTGTATCTGATAGACCAGGACATGATTTACATTATGGTATCAATGCTTCGAAATTGCATAATACCTATTCTTGGAAACCTAAGTTTGGTATAAAAAAAGGCATTGAACACACAGTATCATGGTATTTGGATAACCAAGAATGGCTTGAGAATCTTGTAAACCGAAAAGGCGTTGGCGTTAGATTAGGAAAAATATAGTTTTTTTAAAAGATATCTCAACTATCTTTGGTTGACTGTATTGGTAAATCTTTAAAAGGCCAACTAATGTTATAGGCGCTATCATCATATCTAATTACTTCTTCATGTTCTTTCGAATAATAATTAGTAGTTTTATAAATTACTTGTGTATTATCATCTAAGCTTAGAAAGCCATGCGCAAACCCTGCTGGAATCCAAAGCTGTTTTTTATTATACTCACTCAGGACCTCCGATACCCACTTACCATAACTTGGCGAATTTTTTCTTATGTCTAAAGCAACATCATAAACAGAGCCAGTTACAACTCTTACAAGTTTACCTTGCTGCATTGGAGAAATTTGATAATGCATACCTCTAAGAACATTTTTATTGGAATATGATTGATTTTCTTGTACAAAACTAATGACCCCTCCAACTATATCATTAAAGTAATTTTCTATGAAGGACTCAAAAAAACAACCTCTTTCATCAGAATGAATATCTGGTTGAAAAACTATAACTTCTTCAATAGCAGTTTTATAATGTTTCATTTATTTTTATATATCTCCTCAATAAATAAATTAGCATGATATTTCCAGTCTGGTAAGAATATATTGAAGCATTCTTTTATTTTATTACAATTCAATAGACTATTCTTTGGTCTTTTTGCAGGAAGCTTATATTCGTCAGTTTTGCATGGCATAATTGAGTTAGTTTTTTTAAAATATTTTTTTTCATTCAATTCATCTATGATGTATTTTGAAAAATTATACCAATCCGTAGCTCCGGTAGGAGTTAAGTGGTAAATTCCTTTAAGTTTTGAATGTTTAGTTGAAAAATATTTTTCAATACACTCTTTTGTTATATCTGCAATCATTTTTGCACTTGTAGGCACACCAAATTGATCAGAAACAATTTTTAAGGGCTTATTTTTTTTATACAATTTGATAATTTTATTTGGAAAATTATTCGTGCCTATACTGTACACCCAAGTAGTTCTAAATATTAAATAATTTATATCGCTATCAATGATATATTTTTCTCCAAGTAGCTTTGTATGCCCATAATTGTTGATAGGTGAGGGCATGTCAGTCTCTTTATAAGGATTTTTAGCTTCGCCATCGAATACGTAATCAGTAGAGTAGTGTATAAAAAGTTTGTTTGTATTTTTTAATTGTTTAGCAATGAACATCGGTCCATTGGAATTTATACTTTCAGCGATAGATAAATTTAACTCAGCTTTATCAACATCGGTGTAAGCTGCTGCGTTAATTATAATATCTGGATCTTCATTAGAAATTAGATGCTCAATACATTTAGAATTTGTAATATCGAATTGTTCTTTTGTGAAGGCTTTAACGACGTAATTATCAAGCAATGAACTCACTAAGCATTTTGCTACTTGACCATTTGCACCTAATATAGCTACCTTCTTTATATTTATCTCCCAAATATATTCGTGAAAAGATATTAATATTTAGAGTAGCATATCTACTTCAGATATACATAACAGCTATTATTATAAATTCTTATCGTTATAATCATGACTTGTGTCATCGCTACGAGTATTAATTGATACAAAAATCATGCTTATAAGAAAACTTATGCTTTGATGATGCGCAAATTGACTTTGTGTTAGCTGCGAAGAAATTAATATGACAAGAAGAAGAATTCCTATGAATTTATTATAACGTAATGCATTTTTGTAGATAGAAAAATATACTAGCAGAAGAAAAATAAGTGCTGGTAAACCAAATTTTGCTGATATATCTATGTAATCGTTATGCAAATGATCCTGTGAAGTTATATTAATAGAATTATCTTTGAAGTACATGGCCATCCTGCCTTCTAATTTATTTGGACCAATTCCAATGAAAGGAGATGATTGAATCGTATTTATGCCATAATTTAAATACGCTTTTCTTTCAAGATAGGATAAGTCCTCATTCTCTTTACTTGATTCTGTAATCGTATTATACAGCGCATCAAACCGCTTATAAATATTATTATTTACATACATAAATGATGTAGTAAGAAGTATTACTAAAATGGGTAATAGCAAACTTTTCTTATAGTAAAAAATTAATGGTAAGCACAAAATTAAACTTATTAATGGACCTCTTGTTCCCGTTAATGTCCAAACCCAAATTAAACCTGTTATTAAAAATAACGAAAATATAAAATTTTTGGGATTCTTTTTCAATATACTTGTATTGTTTATGGTTAGAATTAGTAAAGTAATTATTAAATATGCATATGTTATCTGACTACTAGATGTACCCATATACCTTTCTTCCTCATATCCATAAAATATTCCATGTGTTATAGCAGCTACTGCAGAAACATTAATAAGTATTTGAAAATATTTTCTATCTATATCAATCATCAAAAGGGGAATTAGAAGTAATAGTCTAGTATAATTATCTAGTTCATGAATTGGACTGTCATGATAAAAGCCTACCAATATAATCCATGAACAAAATAAAATGATAGGATATATAATTTTTTTATTTTGTTTGAGTGTATTTATAAGATGACGATAATCTATTAAACATAATAGTAATGTTGCCAATAAGAATATATTACTTATACTTCTATCTATAAAACTAAAAGAGAAAAAGATAGATATACAAGCTACCCTTGCGATAGATATATAACTAGTCTTTGTAGACATCTTTATACAGTTTTTTCGCTCTTATTTTAATCCTATATAAGAATGAATTATAATACTTATCAATTATTTTTGATAGAATCCATCTTGGTATGTTCTTCCAAGGGTTAATATTTTTATTATTATGCCCATGCTTTGTATCAAAACTTTGATCAATCTGCAGTATTTTTTTTGATAAAAGTAAACCATTAGTTACATTGTTATTAATTTGGTATAATAATGAAGGTCTTACATGACCTTGCTCAATTTCATTTTGAATAAAATCAATAGATATATAATTATCGTCTATAGCATCTAACAAAACCTCCATCCATTTATATCCAAGGTGATTTGTAGTTGATAGCCATGGTTGTTTAGTCATATCTGTATAATGAAGCAATGAGGTTTTATTGTCGAACTTATCAATAGTATTCCAAGATTTATTAATTTTCATGTCATATTTTGCAATAGTAAAATCATGCATTAATTGATTATATGTAAGCGTATTATTATTTAACTCACTTACTATATCTTTGATATTCCATTTAAGATTAGAGCAATCTAGCATCATAACGCTTAATTGAGGTTTTCGATAATCTTCATCTTTACATAATAGTATATTTGCGTCGTTGAAATCATTTTCCCAGAGGTCAATAATATTCTTAAAAACCAACATATCGGCATCTAGATAAATTGCTTTACCTGAATAATTACAAATTTCTGGAATTATAAATCTTTGAAAGGAGAAGGGAGTTCGTGCCTGATTTTCTTTTCTTGTAACTTCAGGTATGTTTATATCAGACTGAAAAAGGAATTTAATATCGACAGATATATGTGAATTTTTTTCTATACTATATTTTAATACTTCTGCAGGAAGTAGTTCTTTTCTTGTACAACCAATATAAATTTTTATAGGACAATCATGATTTAATTGCACATGTGAAATTCCCGATTTAAAAATTATTTCGGCAAGCTTACTAAATTGATTATCAAAAGATGCTTGTTTATTAACAAGATGACTATTTTTATTAATATTGTGGAATAAAGCGCTGTAACCAATACCCCCATCAATACCTAGAGACTTTATATATTTTATTCCAACTTTACTAAAAATATCAAATACGGCTTCAACACTAAAATAAACAGCATTGATAATCGGGAATTCACCAGTTCTGATATCGGATGTCATCAAATCATACCACAGGAGCCTTTTTTCTCTTGCAAGATGATTGAGAATAGAATTGGTCTTGACAAGATCATCAAGTGTTTTTACTCCTGGCTTTGAATCAACATGCGGATACCATGGCATAATAATATATATATCATTTCGTAGAGCTATTTCTTTAGAGCATCTCTCAAAGGCATCTAAGTCAATAAAATGACCTAGAGTTACATTCTTATTTACTATCAGACTATCATTTAGAGAAACAATTCTATAATCTGATAGATTATATTGGTTTATTTGATCCAATGAAGGACCTTTACCAAGTACTAACCACTGATCTTTAATTAACTTAGGGTTGTCCTCAAAGTATTTAAAGACATTGGTAATTTTTAGATTTTCCATTGATATGGAATCTTAAAGGTTCGTAAAAGTTTATTTACTTTTTTTCTTAAGATATTTGGATGCCTTTGCTTATTTTGTCCCTCTTTCTTTTTACCCATAAGATTTATATATGAAGGCACCATAGAGTAGGGTATATATTCGCCTCTTTTTTTTGCATCTTTTCTTTTCTCAACATCTTCTAACGAATTAGGTCGTATCAAGAATCTATTCATCTGCTTAAAGCTTTTTTTATCATCAATCTTCATCTTATCTCCTTTTTCAAAAGTAGTGATACTCGAGCATTTAAAGTGTTTAAAATCTATATCGGGAAATAAATAAAGAAGTGACTGAGGAGTGAATCTCCAATAATCTGCAGGGTAGCCATGATATCTATGTATAAATGGAACTGAAATAAAAAGAGAACCTCTGGGTCTTAGTAGCTCAGTTATATTCTCAGCAGCTCTAAATATATCCGGAATATGTTCAAGAACACTTATACAGAAAACTGTATTGAAAGCTTCAACTCCTAGTGAGGACCTTATCTCTGATATTGGGGCAGTTATATCAATAACCACATCAACTCCATCTCCTTTTTCAAAATCACAACCTATAAGTTTTGTATGCGGCGAATTTTCCCTCAGGAGATTATCAAGTTTTAAATCTGCTCCGTCTTTATGTTTTTTAGACCCAATTTCTAACGCACGCTTTCCGATAGCGTCAGAATTATCAATTATCCAGTCATCAATGTTAGTTGAAGCCATAAATTATTTTTCAAATGAGTTGAGCTTAAGTTTCATATCTATATGATTGACCATAATACCATGACCTAGTATCGCAAATTTAATAAATTTTATTCTATTTTTTATAAGAAATTGTTTATTACTTTCAACAGGCGTAATTGCTATTAAATACCTATATGGCTTAAGGTCTGGTATTTGAATATCAAAATTTAAGCTACATTCACTACCTTTTTTTAGAAATATATTCTCTATAGAAATAGTCTTTTTAATTAACTCATCTTCAAACTCTGGATGTAAAGTAATTATAAACTCTGAAATACTAATATCATTAATGATATTTAGGCCAAGTCTAATATTCAAAGAATCAAATTTATTTCTAATTAATGAACTATAGCGGTAATAATATTGATCATTATCAACAAGCACATCAGTCACTTCTATTACTGGAATCGAATTTTCTTTTGATTTCTTTATATATTTATCTAGCTTTCCTCGCTTTTTATATTTCTCTTCTCTATTTGAAGATTTAATTTTTCTTGAACTTTCTTTTTCATTTATTTTCGTTTGTTTTAAAGCAAACTTTTCAACCCATGGATCAGATAACTCGATTTCATCATCTTCTTCAGAACCCTGAATATCATGTATATTAACATCTCTTCTATTGTTTCTTCTTTTCGGTGGCAAATTACCATAGCTACTCTCTTCATCATCACTTGGTAATTCCACATAATGTGATACAGCCTCTGCTAATCGAAAAGGGCCATACAATTTTCCAAAATGTAATACAAAAACTTTATCTGTAATTCCTTCAATTAATTTTGGGTTACTCGCAATTATTATTGATGTTGAGGCAAGTATTCTATTTTTGATATACATCTCTATATCTTTTCGGACAGGACCTACACCAATGCTACTTACATTATCAATAATTAATATTTCAGATTTTACTTCCAAAGATAACATTAGTGCTAATTGCCTAATAATATGTTGAGAAACATTACCGGTGGTTTGTGTAACATCAGAATAGCTTAACTTAGATTTCATTACAGCATTGTCCATTGCTATTTTTAGATTCTCACCATAAAAACCTAAAAACATTGCTTGTAATTTAAGGTTTTCAATGACTTTCAGCATTGGTTTGTATCCAGCAGATGCTCTGCCACTTATTAGTTGCCTGGTGCCATAAAACGATACAGTTCCAGAGGTTGGCTCTATCATGCCGCTAGCAATTGCAGCTAAAGTTGATTTACCGCATAAATGAGTTCCTAAAACTCCTATTTTTTCATTTTTATTTAGCGAAATATTGATATCTTTTATTGCATGGAAATAGTCAATATTATTTGATTTGATCATTGATTTTGGAAAAATCATTTCTCTATATAGCGAGGCACCTGTTTCAGAAACATCTCTAGGGAAGAGTCGTGATATATTTTTAAGCTGTAAGACAGGCTTATTCATTTTATTTTCCGATATACGCAACTGCTAATCCAATTTTTGATTTATAATATTTTAAACTTATCAACAAAAATAGGATAATTGATGTTGTAATGACTATAAGATTTTCTGTATCAATGTCATCACCTAAAATTATGTCTCTGTATAAAGGAATGATGTAAGTAAATGGATTACTGGAATTCAATAGAGATATCAATCCTGTTTCAAATTGAACGTAAAAAATAGGCGTAGCTAAAAGTAGGACATACTGAACTATAGGAGCTGAATATCTAATGTCTAGAAGACCTAAACTCAGTGGAGTCATAAAACAGGCTAGAGATGTGCCAAGACAGATTACAAATATAGCTAAAAGAGGAATCACGTAAAAATTAATAGAAAGAGTGTTTTCAAAGAATATAATAGCAAGAATAAGAATCGGTATTTTTATTAAAAAATTAAATAATGCTGATAAATTACCAGCTATCAATATTACATTTTTATCCAATGGATAGGAAATTAAAATTAATCTAATTCTTCTTGCAAATCTCATAGGTTCTAACCAGGCATCTGTCATTAGCTGCCACAGCATAAGACCAATTAATAATCTTATGAGATATTGACCAATAGATATATCTGTGAACAGTGAGAATTTAATACTTAGAAAAACAGCTGCGCCTGCGAGTGCAATTAAAGGAAGAAGTAACCAAATTACACTAAAGAATGTTCTGCGAAACCTTACTCTAAAATCTCTTATCAAAAGCTCTAGAGAACTATGAATTAATCTTTGAATTTTACACCATCCTTATCTTTGGTTAAATATTTAACTAAAGATCGAAAAGTATATTTATAAATGAAATATGTCCCTTTGATTAAAAAATTTCTTAAATAATAAACAATCAGATATACAATTCTAAAAATAATTTTTTT
>MDTC01045548.1_pt1 | contig 11338 bp, 16 predicted proteins | sample 811181 | NCBI WGS metagenome assembly MDTC01 (sample SAMN05326644, study PRJNA326480) | marine metagenome | isolation source: seawater | place: Pacific Ocean: North | collected 2011 | reverse complement strand
GTGGTGGTGAGATGGGTGGTGGTGAAATGGGTGGTGGTGAGATGGGTGGTGGTGAGATGGGTGGTGTGTGCGATGGGTGTGATTATTATATGAAAATGGCGGCATTGATAACTGTATCTGCTCAGAGTATGCGACAAGGTGGGCATTTTTTTATTGAAGGCAATGCCACTCATAAAGAGAAATTAAAAATTGGTTATACAACTGATATGAAGAAAAAAGCTATATATGGATTTCTACCATTTGTATTTGTTAATTGGTATTCTTTTCAAGATTTATATCAAAGTGTTTCTGGCTATGAGTTAGCGATGATGAGTTATGCTGCTATTATTTTGTATCGTATTGCTTGGTTGACGTTTTTTGGAGACCATTGTTTACAGGGAATTGTTTGGGGATGCAAGATTGTTTCTGATGTTGGAACTGATATACAATTATATGGCCCAACGCTGTGGGGACAAACGGCTCCTAAGATATATGTTTGGACTAAACCTGCTGTTGACTTTTATAATGAATTGGATTAGGTGTGAGTGGTGGGGTGTGTGGGGTGGGGTGTGTGGGGTGTTGTGGTGTTGTGAGTGGGAATTTATTATTTAAAGTAGTTTAAAATGATTTTACTTTAAATATGTGTAGATATGGCTATTATGATTTTTATTGCTCTTGTGAGATTATGCTTTCTACGTGGTTTAATTCAAATCTTTCCCCTAGTGTTTTTAAGACTTTTATTATTTTTCATTGGATTATTTTTAAATTGATTTTATATTGGTGCGTATTTTTAAGTTATAGAAATAATATAAGATGTCTAAGAGTTGTTCTGAAACTGATTATGAGTCTGGATATGAGTCTGATGGCGAGGAATATGAATGCTGCGTTTGCAATTCCCTTGGATATTATCACAGTTTGCAGGAAGCATATGATAATGGGTGGTTCGAGTTTGACGATGCTCACTACTGTTCTGACCATGCTTCAGAAGCCATTGATATGTGCGATAATTGGCATCGTTGCAATAAGCGTTGTGAATAAAATATTCAATAATTATATATGACATTTAATACAGAATTGCACATATCACAAGCTATTATTTTTTATGAAATAGTTGTTTTGATTCTATACTACTTATACAATATTAATAAACGATATTTATCTTGGCCAATTATGATTAATTTTTATATTATATTTGTTGTGTTGTTTTGTAAATGCGATGGAACAATGAACAGAACATACATTTATACTTGGTTATTTATTAAAACCGTTGTTTTGTTTTGGTTGCTACGCATTGTTGATTTTTCAATGAAAGACTATTTAATTTCATTATTTGTTTTATTAGTATATTATAGCTTCACGAATATAAATAAAGCATACGGTTGTAAAGTTAGTAGGAAATGTCTCTTGTTTACGCTGTTTGTTTCGTCGGGTGTTTATTTTTACAAATTTTATAATAACAATAAGTTGGTGCGAATAGCACTGCGATTATTTACACGTCGATGAGTGTGAATTCATTTATTTAAATATATGAGTAAATAAATGAATACCTTACCAGAAGATATGAATAAAATAATATTTTCTTATTTATTTAAATGCAATAAGAATCGCGATTATATTGTTAACCGTGAATCTTTGGAGATATTTAATGAGATAACATGTGATTGCGAAAAAATTTTTATATTTAGAAAGTATGTTTGTCAAAATTGTGATAAAAAAGTTATTATGCAACTTAGAATGATGATGAATAATCTAATACCGTTTTGATGGGATGATGTGGTGTGGTTGGTGGATTAGTAAATTTTATTTTTTAATAAAGACCCCGCCGCAAAACCCAAGAAATTTATTATTGGGTCGCTGATTTTTCCATACCACCATACTTTATATTTGTTGCCGTGTAGTTTGCAAAATCCCCAACCTTTAATAAAATTAGGTTTATATATCCCTATATATGTTTCAAATAGCTCCCATAATATACCCAAAGACATTGTTATTACAAAAACATTATTATAAAAAAATCCGACAATAAAAAATAAACTAAAATGTGTTAAACTCCATCCATCTATCCCGAGTTTATCCGATTTTTTAAATAAACTAAACTCCAAAACATCTTTATGTTTTGTTATATTATCGCATCTATATTTACCATATGCGAAAACCAATGAAGTTGGAATTAACAATAGTAAAACATAACCCATGTCAATATGTTTGAGTTCTTTCTTTATTACATTCAACATCACTTATATTAATTATATATTAAATTTCCATGGGTATATGTTGGGGTATATGTTGGGGTATATGTTGAAGTTTAGTGGGTTTGTTGAAAATGTTTATTAAAAATATTTAAATTAATCATTGTGAATAAATATATATATGTCTTATATTCGTAGAAATGATGCTTATGATGTTGGGAAAACATTGGGTTATTTGTTTTTAGATTTTAAGCGAGCTTCTATTCCAAAGAAAATAACTATCGTTGCTGGTATTTTTTCCCTTTGTGGTATGTTTTATTTGGTATTGAGTAGTGTGGGAGGTGCTGGTGTGGGAGGTGCTGGTGTGGGAGGTTTTGGTGTGGAGAGTGCGAGGGTGGGTGGTGCGAGGGTGGGTGGTGGTCAAATGTTAAGAGGAAATTAATATGAAATAATGTTGTTTTGTATTTTGTATTTTTTTTGTTATTGTGTTTTTGTTATTGTGTTTTTTGTTATTGTGTTTTTGTTATTGTGTTGACATATATATATATACATGTCAACTTTCAGAAATAAAATGAATTCTCTTTTAAATAAAGCAAATGAACTCACTGGAAAAGAAGAATATAGTATTAAAGAAATTATTGAACATTTTGGTGAAGATAGTATATTTGCACTCATATTTTTAATTACTTTTCCCACTTCGATACCTATGCCACCTACTGGTCTTGGCATTGAAACTGTTTTTGGTGGAACTGCTACGTTAATCTTATCTCTTCATATTATTTTTGATAAGAAAAATATTTCATTACCTAACTTCATTATGAAAAAGAAAATAAACTTGGCGAAAATTAGAAATAGTCGTCATTATGAACGTGCTGACCATGCCATGATGAGAATAGAATCTTTATTTAAAAAAAGATACACATTTGTATTTCATAATATTTTTTTAAAGTTTATTGCTTTTGTTATGATTTTTCCGGCTATTTTAATGATAATACCTGTTGTATTTACAAATTTGTTGCCTTCTATTGCTATAACGTTGATTAGTTTTGCCTTTCTTTTAAAAGATGGTTTGATGATGATTGTGATTCTGGGATTAACTATTTTGATGTCTCTGGTATATGCTTTTTTCTTTAAACTAATTATTAACTGGAGTAAAGCTTTCATTATGCGTCGGAGGAAAGGTCAGAAGGTGGCGGCGGCGGCGGCGGCAGCGGTGGCTCGGAAGGGGGCTCGGAAGGGGGGTCGGAAATAGATGTTATTTGATTTATTAATTCAAATATCGGAATCCATAAATCGTCTATATATTTTTGTTTGAATATGTTTCTTATATTTTTAAATAATTCTGGCTCTTTATACCACATTTTTGCGCCGCGGTTTTCAACATAACGCTCCCAGTTCCAAACTTTTACATAAATATCATAGTATTGAATATATTTTTCATTCTCCGAACTTGCCAAATACAAGAGTTCATCATCTGATATACTTTCATAACCAATGTTTTTTTTTATTTTTTTACCATCTATTACATACTCCATAATTTTATATGATTTATTTTGACTCCCTGATACAGGTAATATATTCCACTCGTCATCTATACCCCGCATACCGGTTTTAGCATAATAACCATTAATTTCTTTAAAATGATCACCCACACCCTTGGATGGCTGTTCTGTTATAAAACAGGTCTTTAAATCTGGGACGCCAAATATTTCCATTTTCTTTTGTCGATCTTCCTCAGTGAATGTCGGGTTTGGAGATAGTTCTATATATTTTGCAGATAAATTTTTTGATAGGTAATAGTTTTGGTCTGAACATCTTCCTTTTGCTGTCTTTTGTGCTCTTTCCTTTGATGTTCGATTTGAATTCATTTTTTTTTGGAAGTGATTAATGTTTTTGTTTTTTTTTTCAATTTAATTGTGGTTTGGATGGTTGCGGCTGGTTGTGGTTGGTTGTGGTTGGTTGTGGTTGGTGTAGTTGGTGTGGTTGGTGTGGTTGGTGTGGTTGGTGTGAAATTAATAAATACTAGAATAATTGTTAGGTAGTGTTATATACAGTTTTCTAACTCGTTTGTTTGCGATTCTTTCAACATCGCCCACATGTGGTGCATATCCAGACTCGAATAACTCTAGAAATGCCTCGATGAATAGTCTTTCTCTACGCTCCGGTGCACACAGTTGAAATAGCTCTTGTTTACCCGAGGCATATCTCTCTACTAGTCCGGCAAAATTCGCCTTTAACTGCGTTTGAAACTTTTCCTTTTCTTTATCCCAACGACCTTGATATAACTTCTGCAAGTCTTTCCAGTTGGGAATGGCTTTTGAACTATAACTGGCAATATCTTCATCTGATACATCGTTGATTTTTTTTGTTATACTTACTGGTAATGTATTTGGTGGTTTTATTGTATTGGTCTTGACGTTTGGTTTGGTGCTGTTGTGGGTATTGGGTTGTTGTGATAGAAAATTGTCTGAATGCGCCTGTGATGTCGGTGAAAAAGGTTGGCTTGACATTTCTTTCAATTTGTTCTCTAAGCTCGATAAATCCATTATATTTTAATTTAATTATTTATATTTAAATTAAAAGAGGGTTATTATTTTTTTTAAATTAAAAGTTATGTTCTTTTTATTATTTCATAGATGATGAATGTTGATATTGCGAATACTGTTCCACCCCATAATGTGTCTTTTATGGCGAAGTCCAATGTCCATTTAGTTATTGTTGAATAATTTGTAAAGTCATATACACCGTAAATCAAAAGGCCAAATAAAAACGCATCGAGGATTGATTTTCTCTCTTTAATGATGAAATAATACAAACCTATTGCTAAAATTATATACGTTATCATCGCGGGTATTTGTCGGAATTTTGCCGGTGAATTCTGCAAGTATTTAAAATATTTTTTAAAATATTTCGTATTGCTAGTTATATAAAATATGTCAATTGTAAGATATACTACAGTTGTTATAATTAACTCTTTTAAATCAAACTTCATATATAATGAATAAACATTTTTATTTGTAATATATATATATAATATCCTTATGTCCAGAGAAGAAAGTAAAAGAGAAAGTAAACAATTAGAAAGTAAACAATTGGAAAGTAAACAATTAGAAAGTAAAATAAAAAGTAAATCATTGGAAATTGATAAAGGGAAACAAAATGAAATAATCGGAGAAGACGCTTTTGTTAAACTCAATATCAACAATCAAGATAAAGCACTCATTGTTTTATTTGCCCATGTAGAAAAAAAAGAAGAAGAATTAAGGGAAGTTGAAAAAAATTTTAAAAACGCTCTTGCAAAATTCTATGATACGAGAGATAAATTAGAATATATAGACTCAAATACTATTAATGGTGATTTAGTGTATGATATTAATAATTTTCTGCTCAGATTGTTTAATACCGCAAGCAGTGGTAGGTGGCAGTGGCGAGAATGGGAAAAATTGCATGAAAAGGATAAAGAAAACCATATAGATTATGTAAAAAATTTAAGGGGAGAGTTTGAAAATCTACTTACTTTATTAATAGATAATGATGGAAATCAAATGACTATAGATAGATGGGAAAATATTACTGATATTAAGTTAGACGTCCTTACGGAGGAATACGAAAAGCGTGAAGGTGAAACTAAGAAAGAATATGATGAACGCATAAAGGCCATGGCAATAGAAGAACTTGAACCTAGGCTAGGAACAAGAAACATTACCGAACTAATTGAGAAAGAGCGTGAAAATGGCCCAAAAAGAGGCCCTGATGAAAGTGAACAAAATTATAACCTCATGATCGAGGACCGAGTAAAGAAATCAGAAGCTGGGAAAATATGGTATAAAAATCTTAAAGAAATGAAAGATTGGTTGCGTAAGAATGAACTACAGCAGGAGGCTGGAGAAAGTAAAGAAGCATACGATAAAAGGATCGAAGAAAAGGCTGTTGAAGCTCTGGCTAAAAAATGGGATTTAGAACTAGAAGTAAAAATTCAAAATATTAAGCAGTTTTACAGGGATGGGATACGTAAAAAAGATGAAACTAAGGAAGAATATGATAAACGGATTGCGAATTTGACAACTAAACATAAAAAAGACGCAAAAGAAAATCTAATCGAAATTGAAAAGGATATGATAATGACAGAAATTGAAGAATTTTCAGAACTTGAATCAAAACTATACGATTGCCAATCTCGACGTACAATTAAAGCAGATAGAAAAATCAATACCAAAAAAAAAGGCGGAGGCAAAAGTAAAGGTGGGGTACGTCGTAGAGGTGGAAATAAGACTACTACGGAATCTCAGAAAAGTAAAATAGACGATAATAGAGGAGCTTTTAGACGTTTAAAAATAGAGCTTAATAGAATAGAAGAACAAATAAAGAATCTTAATTACACGATAAAAGATGCAAATGAATATTATGAATCACTCAATCCGCTATTAATAAAAAAAACATTGGAAATTATAAATAATAAAGATAATAAAAAAGGTAATAAATTAAAGGAAGAAATCAAAAAACTACTCCCTATTTTGGGAGAGGATTGGACAAATGAACCTGAAAAACAATTTGTTAGATGGTTAAAATTAGATAATCTGGGGAAAAAAAAACTTATAGAAGATAAAATAAAAATTTATAATAATATCGAGTCTGAAATAAGAAACCTACTTTCTTTATTTTCAAGTAAAACTTATTTTTGGGAATGGAATCGAAAAACTAATGATGAAAAATTGAAACTTGTAAATGACGAGAGGAGAGAGAGGATGGATAGGAAGAGTAGAAAAAAGAATCTTGAAAATGATATTAATGTATGCGAAAGTGGGGGGGTATTTGAGGCTGTTAAGATACCAGTTGCGAATGCATTGTTTGTCAAAAAAACAGGTAAGGCAGTGAGAGTACCAGGGCGTTTAAGGCGCTGGTGGAATAATTTGGAATTAATTCCTTTAAAGGCTAAAAGAATTCCGAAATCTAAAAGAAGAATTGAATCTAATACAGAAAACAGTCCAATTGATGCTGATGGAATTTTGCGTTCCAGAACACCAAATTCATGGGAATATCCGCCATCACAAGAAAATTCTCCACCATGGGAAGAACGAACGCCAGGAGAGCCAGAATTTAAAGCGGATGTTGATGCTATTCCCGTTTTGCAGCCTGTCCGGGCTTTGTCGCTGGCTCAGGCTCCGCGAATTCCTCCTCCTCAATTAGGACCTCTGGCGAGTCAAGTTGTTCCTTTAGCGAGTCAAGTTGTTCCTTTGACGAGTCAAGTTGTTCCTTTGGCGATGGGTCTTCGTCGTCGTACTCGAGGTCGTAAGAAAGGTAAGTGCCGTCGTCGTACCCGAGGTCCTAAGAAAGGTAAGTGTCGTCGTCGCACTCGAGGAAAAGGTAGAGTTAAAGGTAGGGTTAAAGGTAGGGTTAAAGGTAGGGTTAAAGGTAGGAAAAAAAGACGCACTCGAGGAAAAGGTTGGATTAATTTTCGTTTAGGTGGTCGCAAAGGTGGTCGCCAAGGGGGTCGCCAAGGGGGTCGCCAAGGTGGGCGCAGGACTAAAAAGAAAAAGAATTAAATTGATTTGTTATTTATATTTAATTAAAATAAATAACTAATTACAAACAACTATAGAGTTAAATTTAAACATGATGGACTACTATTCACAATTTTCTGCTCCTTCTACTGCTCAGTGTAGATTTGAAATAAAATCTACTATCAATAAACCTATTCATCAAATTTCATCTGTTATAGGTAAGTTGGGGGAATATGACGTTGATGAACTTATTTCTCAAGCTTTTACCGATTCTAACGTGCTAGATAAAAATGGTAATATTAAATATTCTTTAAGCGGGTGGTATGTTTTTGGCAAAACTGATGTACTTAGAAGTATTGAAAGTATACTGGAAAAGCGGAGGAAGGACAAACTTAGACGCAAAGTTAGAGGTTTGCTTATATCCAGCTTCGTGCTTATCAGTGCTTATAATAATACAGTAGAGAGGCTATATCATCCGGATTCTGAATTTGTTTCGCATGTTCTTAAGTCCGAGTTTGAAAGTGCCTGTGCGGATAATAGTTGATGATTTAAACAATTTCAATATAGTTTATAGAAATTGTTTATGAGAGAATTATCGACGTCTTCTGCGGCTTCTTCTTCCGCCCTTTTTTTTAGGGGATTTTCCCCTATGACCCCTTTTGGTTTTGTGCTTTTTTTTAGGGGATTTTCCCCTATGACCCCTTTTGGGTTTCCGCTTGGTTTTGCGTTTATTATGCTTTTTTGTTCGGCGTTTTTTGCCATGACCTGATTCTTCTTTTGATTCTGCTCCTAATTCTTTTTCTAATTGTCTTATTTCAGCTAATATTTCATTTAATGTCATGTTTTCAATATCTTTAAATGTTATTACAGGAACTACTAGTGTTTTATTTTTTCGGTTGTATTGTTGCAATCTTACCCATTCTGACTTGCTAGTTTTAATTCTTTCATTTAATCTTTTTAATCTTTCTTCTTTATTTTGTTTCTTGTTATATTGCGATTTTAATTTTGATTCGAGTCTCGTTTGTGCGGCTTTACGGGTGGATTGGCTGGGCTGAACTTGTCCACGGTTTCCGAAAAAGGATAACATTATATATTATGGTTAGATTTTAACAATATAATTCTCTGGATAGATCGCATACGGACATGTTTCGCTTTAAACTATGTGTTAAATATACTAGTTTGATGACGCCGATTACTAAAATGATTTTGTTGAGCCCCAAACTCAACTTTAAATTTTTTCCGCGCTCCGAATGATATATGATGAGTCCTATCAACATTAAAAAGATTACTTCAATTAACAAAAATAAATATAGTTTCATATATATTCTTCTGAGAGAATTATTGGTGTTATATTGTGTTATATTGTGTTATATTGTGTTATATTGTGTTATATTGTGTTATATTGTGTTAGTTATAGTGTATGATGTATCATGGTTGTTTATTGTTTTTTAGTTTATTATATTGAATAAATCTTTCTTGTAGATAAAACCCAAGAAAAACGATTCCGGTGCTTCCAGAAATTCCCCTCCATAGTCGTCGGTTGTTTTGGTTTCTTAGACACACTATTTCTGAGGAGCCCCATACTGCCCCGGCTCCTCCTAAAACATTGGAAACGAATTTTTGCCCCGTTTCTACAACAAAATCTCTATTCATTTTTATTAAATAATATTTTATTTTTAAAAGAAAATATTATCTTCTACGTCTCCTTTTGGTTCTCCTTTTTTTAAGGGATTTTTTTTTATTACCCCTTTTGGATTTGCGTTTGGATTTGCGTTTTCTTGATTTTCTCTTTCTACGCGACTTGCGTCTCTTCCCCCCTGCCTTCGGGGATTTTCTACTTCTTCTCCTGAAGAGCCCCCTTAATCTACTAAAGGTGCTGCTGCTGCTGCTCGGTGGCGCAGCATCACCAGCAGCAGCAGCAGCAGCAGCATCATCTTGCTTCGCCGCGTCTTCCTCTTGATTAATAATAGTGACACTGTACCGGTCGTCTCCTGTTGGTGTAACCTTAAGATATGGTGGTACTTCGGGTTCTTTGGTTTCTCTATTTCCTATTTCTTTCACTGTCCACCACCGCACGTTCCCATAGCGTTGACCGTGGTCGGTACCGGTATTATAACGTCCACCTTTAGTTAAGTAATTTTCTGTTTTATCAGGAACTGCGCCCTTTGGCAGTTCGCCGAGAGTCATACTGTTCAAAAATGTTCCATCACTTTCTACCCACCACGAACTTGCCTGCTGTGGGTCCTGTGGCTTGTTTGGATGATTAATTAAGAATTCTATGATTTTTTGTAGCTGTAGTAATTCTATTCCATCTACCGGTAGAACATATTCGATTTGGGCTTCGGGTGAGGGTGCGACTGAGACTTCGGCTGAGGGTGCGACTGAGACTTCGGCTGGGTCTTCGGTGGATTGAGCTGACATTTATATTATATAAATAAAATTATTTTAATTAATAAAGAAATTGCAATAAATTTATACAATGGATGCTCGGCCGAGTTATTTCATAATAAATCCATTATTTGAAGATGTTCATTTGTCAATTTCATCTAAAAAAATGTTTTCAAATGAAATTGATGAGAGATTTTTAGTTAAAATTACGCGGATTAAAAATATAGTTAAAGAATTATCAAATATAAATAAGAATCTTAGAAATCTCAAGATTCAAAAAATTATTTAATGTTTTAATTTATGTTATATTTATATATGAATTTAACTGATAGGAAAAAATTATTTTTAACAGGATGTATTACTGTTAGATTATTGATTGCTCTATTTGCCAAATATGTCAGTGTTAACATGCGTTGGGCTTTACCTTTACTGGGTGGATTCGCTCTTATTCCCGCTTTAATGTTTATTGGACAATTTGCCTTTGGTTTGCGTGAGACAGGTAAGGGTGGTGCTGGGGGACCAATATGGTGGGCTAATTGGAGACTTGTTCATGGTTTTATGTTTTTACTTTTTGCTATTTTTGCATTTAGGAAAGAATCTTTTGCATGGCTCTTTTTATTAATTGATGTGTTCATTGGATTAGGTGCATGGTTTAAACATTATTATTAAACTCATTTTGAAGTTTGGTTAGCATACATTAAATCATATTTTAATATATATCTTTATGAAAGATTTATATTAACGTCTTTTTTTCGTTTTTCTTCTTCTTTTTTTTTTGGATTTTTTTCTTTTGGTTTTGCGTTTTTTGTGTTTTTTGGAGCGGTGTTTTTTGGAGCGGTGTTTTCTTTTGGTTCTCCTTTTTTTAAAAGGAGATTTGTGGCGGTTTTTGAGGTTCCCCCCATCATAAATATCATCAAGGAGCCCGGTGTACGCCGGCGGCGGAGGAAGAGTCGGCGCCGTCGCCGGCGCCGGCGGGGGGGAACGCATCGCTGTTTTGGGTATTGGTGCAAATCTCCCTAGATTACCATTCATAGAATTTTCAACGTCTCTTTTAAGTTGTTGGTTTTCTTCTATACGTTTTTCTATAGCTGTTATGTGCTTTTTGGTTCCGAATTCTTCTTCCTTGACTTCAATACTTGATAAACTACCCATCATTGCAAAATATGATTTGGCTTCCCCAAAAAATTTATTTATTAAATCATTTTCGGTTATGCCAAAATCCTTTTCTTTTTGAATAAATTTCTTACCAAGGGTTCTTCTTAAGTCTGCGCAGGCTTGACT
>MDTC01040227.1_pt1 | contig 11338 bp, 12 predicted proteins | sample 811181 | NCBI WGS metagenome assembly MDTC01 (sample SAMN05326644, study PRJNA326480) | marine metagenome | isolation source: seawater | place: Pacific Ocean: North | collected 2011 | reverse complement strand
TGTAGTGTGGTCCATCTCTTCTCCATTGTTCACCCTTGCCTGTCATGATGTCCAACATCCTATCAATTGTACCGTCGGTCCAATCGGATATTTTTCCCATACTAGGGGATGGTTTGCTTAATAAATTTTCTAGTTTGTCCATGGCATCTTCCATCGACCATGGAACATACATTCGAGTATGATCATTTGCAAATGTTTCTGGAAAGGATCTATATGCCGGAAACAACACGTTGGTTCCAAGTGCATCTGCTTCAGATACCGTGTTAGAGACCCAATCCTGCAACGCACAATTAAACAACACTCTCGAGTCTGCAAGTATGTTATAATATTCATTCTTTTTTAAATTTTCATGAATTGTTATTATGCCTTTTTTTGCAAGATGTTTGGCTTCTTCCACATAAAATTGGTTGTTAGATCTTAAAGGTCCTCCAGAACATATCGCAAATTCAACGGCAGGGTGTTCTTCCTTAAATTTTGTTGCCAGGTCCATAAAAAATTGTGGCTGTTTTTCTTGATCCCATCTTGCTCCAAATACGACTCTCTGACTTCTTTCAACGAATGGCTTTTGTTCTACTCGCGATTGTACCTCTTCTTTGCCAAAACTCAAACCTGATATGTTGTAAATGGGAGCCTTCCAATTTGCTATACGCATATGTGCGACCATTTCTTCATTGGTTGCAAGTATGTGTACGTTTGGTATTTCATTACACATCTGTTCATACAAACTCATCCATTTGCTCATTCCCCAAACGTGTACAAAATCATCTGGGTCTACTGCCTGTGCTAGGCATCTTAAATATATTTGCGGTTGATACTTCTTTGGTGTTTGCTGAAGTATATAGGGCAAAGATTCCATGCCAGGTTGGAACATATCTTCAAAGAATATAACATCCTTATCTGTAATTTCGCCTGCCTTTAACATCTTTACTAGATTCATCATTTGGCTCATGCCAAAATAACTTCTTCCGTGTGCATCTAAAACTTGTCCTGTAACAATAGCCTCAGAGTCGTCTATTGTTTCTCCTGGAACAATAGTGTAGTCTATATTTCGTTTATCATATGCACGTTTAGTCCAATCTGTTAATTGGTATGTGTATCTCGCTTGATACGACTCTAAACCCATATAGAATATTTTCATTATTCTCCTTTAATATACTTCAACATTGTGTCAGCATCCGATACCGTAAACGGATCATCATCGTCGCTACTATTATTTTTGCCTGGCTCAATGAATTGTTTTACAACTTCTCCGTTGTCAACAAGCATTGAATATCTCCAAGATCTCATACCAAAACCTTGTTTCGGTTTATTGACAAGCATACCCATTCCTTGTGTGAATACCGCTTCGCCGTCACCAATTGGTTTTACTTTTTCGATCTTTTCATCTTTCAACCAAGCATTCATAACAAATGCGTCATTTACTGACAAACAATATACTTCATCGATACCGGCCGCTTTAAATTCATCGTACTTTTCTTCGTATCCTGGTAGTTGCTGTGAACTACAAGTTGGTGTAAATGCTCCTGGCAATGAAAACACAACAACTTTTTTGTCTGCAAAAAGTTCTTCTGTGTCTATATCTTTCCATTCGCCACCAATAAAAGTACAACCACCTACTGCGTCTGTATCACCAATTCTAGTTTTAAAATTAGTATATGGTACTTTCATGTTATTGTGCCTCCTTAGTTAATTTAACATCACCTTTATCGGTGTGTTTGATACGATGCTGGTTTTGTAAAGCCAAATGTAAAAAACTTTCATACTTCTCGTCTTTGACCATAAGTGTAACACAATCATCGTCTTCATCGTCATATCCTTGATATGCCCAAATGAAATCTTTTCCGTATCTCATGCCTAAGTTTCCTGCAATAGTGCAAAGGTTGGCAACTGCATCAACTGTTGTGTAAGATGCATTCAAGCCACCGCCACCTATAGGCAGATATCCCATCCTTGTTGTTAATCTATTTTCTTTAAATCTAATCTCTTTCATATACTGCGTGTGATCCGTTCTCACCATCTTCGGAAACATCTATTTCAACTTTCCTACCTGGATATTTTTTTGCTATCTGAACATACAAATCATCCGACATCATCTCACATGATTTGAAATCTAGTTTCATTGTGCCTTCTGCATACATTTTCTCCATCCATCTTTTGAACTGTATGAATTCAATGTCTCTGTCATCATGAAACACTTCGATTGCTACCTTGAAATGAAATATGTGTCTATGCACATACCCTAAGAAACTTACATCGTCCCAATCACCTGTTGCTAATTTGGGATCATCAAGTGCCGCTGGATATTTGTGAAGTCCTTCCTTTCTAAAAGTCACCCATATCATTTTACTCGCCTTGTTCGCTTTTTCTATAAGTGCTTGATCTCTCTTCGTTTCTACATCTGGTACATTATACATATCGTCAATTACCCCGCCCATTCTATTTCCTGTATTGGTTCATCTTGTTTGTAATCATCCCATTTAGTGTGTCCTGCTTTTGCCGTAAAGTCTTTCATTGACATAGTCCAGACACCTTTGTTCGTTTTGTTAAAGTCAACGTCATCAATTTTAAAACACAATGTTTTATCGTCCTCGACATTTGGAAAAATAATAGAGCAAAAAGGAATAAATTTCTCATGATTCCAAATCATTTGGAATTTTTCTTTTACTTCTTCATGCAAATTATACGGATAATCAACAGTGACGTAATAACCTGCTTCTAAGAATTTCATCATTTGTGGAAGTTGCATACCATGATTATGCATGTATGTTCTATTTGCTCCATAATATACTGCTTTGGCATCGACCTGCTCGGCAAGACTGTGTAACTGATCGTAAGTGAATCCATTGTTTGCAATAAAAAGTGTTTGCAATCCAAATGCTGGTGTGTGCTCAATCTCCTTGCCTGAAAATACACCTACACCTTCTTTTATACCTGTTTTGTAATCTCGGATCATACTACTATTATAAATGCTTATCACTTATTTGTCAACGCCGCTTTTGCTTTTTCGATAGCATCTTTCATTGCAAGTTTGGTTTTTTTAAGCCGCATCAAAAGTGTTTTACTTTCAGAACTCCTATCAAATTTCCTTTCTTCGGATAGTTCTTTAACCTTTTTATTTAGATAGGTATGATTGTCCATTAATTTTTTTAACTTCTTGTTCCTTTTGAAATTACCAGTTGCCATTTTTATCCTCCTAACTGTTTAAATTCTGGTAATACAGCATAGAGATCTTGTTGCCTGATCCTATCCAGTATTGCCATTCTCTTAACAAATTCGTCAACATATTTTACGTTATCAAGGTTCTTTGTTAAGAAATTTTTTGTCTCTATAAGTGATGTTTTCAATTGTCCAGTCAATATGTTATTATGCTTGTCATCATTTAAAAATGGATCAAGTAAAAATAGTTCAATATCATTGATACACTTTTCCTTCATAAATGTTGGTGCATAAATTGGATCTAAATAAAATGGATCTGTAACGAGTTGAAACCATATGCCTCCAAAACTTATCTTACTTTGCTTAAGAAAGTCAAATATTTCATTTAATTTTGTCATGTTCAACCATTGTATGGTCGTATTAAAAGATACACCCATGCCGCTTTCATATAAAGTATTCATATTTTTTTCAATGGTTTTCCAGTCACTTGGATTTCTTATGTAATTTGCAAGATCTCCTATGGCATCTATCGATACATTAAAACTTACTGATTTAAACTTTTTACTGTCCTCAATAAATTTTTTGTTAATATTGGTTGCATTGGTAGTAAAAATCAATTCAACATCTTTAGCATGGCCTTTCTCAATAATTTTATCAATATAATCTAGATTACGTTTTATAATTGTAGGTTCTCCTCCGGTCATAAAAACTCTATTGACATAAGGTATCCATGTTTCGATAGTTTCCCAAGAGTCATCGTCTAATCCTATTACTTTTTGTGTTGGTGTGTCTATCCAATCCTCATTTGGATTATCTAATATTTCGCCGGCAATTTGACTGCTCCATTCACTAATACACATTCTACATTTTAAATTACATAAGTTACCTAAACGTAGGTCTAAATACATAGGTTCTTTGGGCAAGTGTCCTGATTTAATTTTTTCTAATTCTTTGGCGTAGATTTCATTACTATGTTGCCTAAGACTGCTGAAGCCTCGATCTTCTTTCTTCCAGCAAATCGAACAGCCGGAATCTCTTTTATTTTCCAGCATATTTTTTTGTATATTTTTAAGTTGCTCGGATTGCCAATATTGTTTTTTTGAATTAAGTTGTATTTTGTCGGTATAGGCACAGCAAGGACTAATAATATTGGGGGTAACAAAAGAGTGTACAAATGGCATTACACAAAAGTTGTCAGACATTATCCTCCTTCAAATAACGAACTAAAGTTATTTTTGCCCTTTCCACCACCAGTGGCTCTTTGCCATCTAGTACCTCTTATGTCTGCTAGGAAACTAGATGCATTATTAATTACGTCCATTGGTTTTTCAGAAGTAAAAACTTCTTCCGCTAGGCTGTTAAAGTATAAAATATTTCTGGGAACATATTCGCTAAATTCATCTGTATTGTCTGAACCTTTTGTTTTTCTCCAATGACCAACTTGTGGTTGGTATTTCAATCTTTCAATATCGTTCAAATCGTTTGCTGTCTGCACTGCTCTTATTTGATTATAGACGTTGTGTGCCATCATTAAGCAGTAACTGAAACTGTCCCAACTGGTTTTTCCTTCTTTATTATTCTTATTTAGATCGCCTTCTCCGTACCAACACACATCTCCCATTTTTAATCTGTTTCCTATTTGGCTGGCAAAAGGAAATTGTATTTCTGAGCCTTTCAGTTTTTTGTCATCCGGCGCCTTGTCCATTATAAACGAAAAACGTTGTGGTGTGAATACATTTTGCGTGTACACCAAACCGTTTGCTGTTGATAAAAATGCTGATGCTGAATCAAAACTTATTGTGAAGTTTTCATTAATGTGCTGTCTTACTTGTCTTTGTACCTGTGTCAAGAAACAGGCCCAATCCAATTGTGATGTACCAAGTACGTGCATCCAATCCTTGCCATCTAATTTTTTCTCATCTCTCATAATGATCAAACGTTTAAGCATCACTTCCATATCACACATATTGATACCACCCATCGCCCAACCTTCGAATTCAAAATCTTTGACAGCATCATACCAAATTTGTGCTGTTTCCCAATCGTCACCTTGTAGCACATTCAAAAATTTTGTCTGCCCTAATCTATTCTTTTGGAAAAAATTGTTGTTGTATATGGTTCCATCTAAACAATCTTGAAAACTTGTTAGTCCTGTCTTTGGTGAATTTAAATCATCTGCCGCCCAAGTAGGAACGTCTAATGTCATGGACCAATCACTTGTAAGTTCTAACCAGTTTAAAATATTTGATCGTACAGCATTTGCTTTCGTTCCTTCAAAATCTTTCCAATCAAATTTAATAACACCTTTGCCTAATTGATAACCACCGGAATCACCAACTATTGTGCTGAACTTTCTATCTCTGTTTACACACATACTGTCTCTGTCTGCAACTTTTTCCATGTCTAAACAGGCGTGTCCTGCCGAATATAATGCAGTTGGATATGTGAAGTATCCTTCTTCTGGATTTATAAAATTTAAACCTTCAACACCTCTGTCAAGTCCTTTTGGAATCCGTTCTTGTGGAATATGAGCACCGTCGGTTACTCGTTGTTTTGAAATGAATGTATTAAAAAAATTAGAGATAGCAGGCAAGAATACAGCAAAATCTCTGCTGTATTCACCTAAATGTTCTTGCCTTTTGTCTGTCATTATTGCGCCTGGGCCGGAATTATATATTGATACTTGCCTAAACCTGAATCAACCGAAACCATCATTGCACCTTCGTTAGAAAAATGCAACATTACTTTGGCAGAATCAGACAGTTTAAGTATTTGCAAAACCTGTGCTACAGGCCAACTCCATCCCTTATTAAGGATTCCTTTTACATCTCCTGCAAATACAAACTCACCACCATGTGATGCTTGATCACCAAAAGTGAATATCAAGTTGTTGTCTTCTGTTCTCACAACAAATGAATTGTGTTCTGTGTTTGCAATTGATTGGAAGTTGAATCTTTGTACACTAGCCACAGTTGGCTCTATTTCAACGTCCCACTTAACTCCCTTAAACTTCACAGTCTTAAGTTTTTCGTTGATTATCTCAGCATTCATAAATCTGTAATCGTTTTTGAAATCACCTTTTTCGTTTTCAAAGTGTATACCAGTTGGTGTATCAACGCCATTTCTAGTACCTTTCAATACAGATATTTTTGCTTTATCCTTGTACTCCGGACATTTCAAGTGAATGTCTAGTTTGCCCAGTTGAGGCATACCAAAAGTACCGTCCATTTCTGTTTGTGCTTTGTGAAAAGATCCTTGCAAGATAACTGATCTGTCTTCTGCCATGGAGTCGATTGTGGTCTCGTCACTTGTACCAGTGACTTTGACAAGATCTAAAAATCCCAATCCATGCGTGTGTTTAACAATGTCTCTCAAGATATCTATCATAACTCAAATTATATTACATATTTAGATTTTAATCAACTGTTATTTCGTTAATTTTGTACACCACTGGATTTTGTTTACCAGGTTTACGGAATACCACATAATTGGCGCCAGGCCTAAATTGGTTGAACTCTACCACTTCATAACCTTCAGATTGTATTATCTTTTCCATCTCAGATTTGGTATTGTAATTCCAATAACCTCTTTTTGCTTGATTCAAATCAAAATCGAAATGACAATCTGCGTATTGTATGAATCCATAGCCTCCAGGAATAAGGACTCTTTTCATATCATGTAGGTATTGTTGAATATGATTTTGTGTAAAAAATACAAATGTGTCCCAACTAAACACAAAGTTGCACGATCCCTGCGGAATATTCGTACAATCAGTTTGCCTTGTGATGAAAAATTTTAAATACTTTTTATGAGCAGGATTAAATCTTCTAATTACTTTTTGTTCTAATTCTGGTAAAATATCTAAAAAATAGTTTAATCTCCAAGCACGAAATTCTTTTGCAAATTGACCTGTGCCTGGTCCAATTTCGAGGCTGTTGTAAATGTTAGTCTTGCCAAATTGATAAATCTTGCTTGAAATTTGTCTATATAGTAGAGGATCAACAATAGGATTATTCCTTTTTTGCTCCAAGTCTTGTCTATACCATTCTGCAGTCTTATCCAGCCTATTAATTTCTTCTTTGTTTTGTGCGTCTATGGTCAGTTCAAGATCTTTTAAAATTTTAAGATTAGAGTCAATTAACTCCTGTAAATCCTCTTTTTTAACTTTTTCAAGTTTCTCTATTAATAATTTTATTTCTTCAATACTTAACATATGGTTATTTAGAATTCAAATAGTTTGTTAAATGTATTACTGGTTTCGGTGGATTGTATATCCCAACCTAGCACACCAATTAAATTGTCTAGTTTTTGATCTAATATTGTTTGCTCCATTGCCTCAGAATCAAATGGCAGTTCCTTGAACCATTCAGGAATACGCATTTCGTCAACAGGATAAGCAATACTTGTATAATTTAATGGATTGTTCTTAAGTTTACACACAATTACTTTTGCGCCATCAGTAATCTGCATAGAATATTTGTCTCCATACATTTCTTTGCACCTATTCCAATTCATACTCGCCCTCACGTGTCCAGGCATATTTGCTCTACCTTGTTTTTCTTCCGCCTCTGTGTACTTGGTCATGTTATTTGCTCTTTTTGGGGATCCTTTTTCCCAACCAGGTCTGGATTTAAATTCTTCTCTAAAATTTGTAATTGATGATAATACCTCTGCCTCATCTTTTCCTTGTAGCACCATCATTAATATTTCACTCAAAAAGTCTTGCACAAATACAGGAGTGTCCGAACGTTTAAGATCAAGGCCCATTGCCTTCATTTTTCCTGGCTTACCTGCGTGATCTGTACGTTCACCTTCTTTGTCATAATACAATACTGCATATCTTTTCTTTGTGATGAATAGTCCTTTACTTGCTACAAGTTCTCTACCTGCTTTTATCACAGAGCCTCTAGTTGTTGGACAATGAAATGCTTTATGCATGTATCCTGAGAAAGTTGTATTCACTTCGTCTGCAATTTTGTCATATAATCCTATTACACTTTCTTTAGTCCATGGTATCTTTCCAGACTCAATTTCTTTAGCAAGTGTTTTGTGTGCGGAAAAATACACAGAGTCAGTATCACCATACACTATGCTTTCACCTGTATGATCATACTTGCCACCAACAATCTCATTTACCTTTGCTCCCATGTGTTTTGTTATACATCTTCCTGTGAGTGTGACTGATTGTCCAATACGCATATCAAAAAACCTACAGCCAGGATTTAATATTGCACCATATAAACTATTTAGATTAATTTTTTTGACAAGTTGCCTTTTGTCCCAATATTCTCTTTCTATATCATTATCTCCTGCATCATGCATTTTCCTTTGCATTTCTTGTCTTTCAGCATACCAACGTTTTAGTAATCCAGGAATGATACCTTCTATTTCGTATGTGAAGATTGTACCATTAGCACTCAGCATCCATTTGTTATTACCATCAAAAACCACATCATATAGTTGTGCGGCCGACATCCTGACACTAGTGCCGTCTGTCCAATCAACCACAACCTCAGTGCCTTTCTCTTTTTTCATTACTGCTTGATATTCCCAACTGCCAAATTGATTATCCCAAGCCGCCGCGAATGATTTCTTTTGTGATTTTGCTCTGTTTACTTCTGCAGATGTGATTACTGGTCTTATCTGTCCCACTATGGTTTCAGGACCCATATTCAATGCCCTAATAACACTTGGATACAGAGAATTTATATCGATCGATCCTATCCAGTCATGTATGCCTTTTTTTGGAGTTGCCACATATGCTCCGGCCGCCGTCAACGGTTCTGCATCCTTGTCTCTAAATTTCCTACCCGGAACTTGCATACCTCGTCTATGTGCTTCATTTACTATTGCTTGTTCTGTAACTGCAACTGCACCCATTGTTGTCTGTAGTAATACCGTATTTTGGTGTGCTATCTCGTTGGCAAGTTCTATGAACTTCAGTTTCTTTTCAAGTTTTGCCAACAATGCAGTGTCCTGTCTATTGTATTCTATGAATAATGCAAAGTCATTGTTGTAAAGTGCATCCAAGGATCCCTCATATACTGTTTTACGTTCACCTAATTCATGTTCGCCAATTGCATCTAATCTAAAACTATGTCTTTCCTCATATGTGTATTTCCTGTAAAGTTCCAATAAATCTAAATGCACTCTACCGATCAAGTCATAACTTAATTGTTCTCTGCCATATTTTTCAAAAGTTCTCTTTTTTGGTTTTTCACCCCAGAAGCATAAACGTCTAGTGTCATCAGAACTTAAAACTTTTTGTATTCTTCCAACTGTGTAGGGAATATCATAACCTTCCGAATTCCACCCGGATATAATGTCTGCATCTTCAACCAGTTGCAGGAATGCATCAAGCATATCTTTTTCTTTTTCGAAAAGCATTGTGTTATCAAATCTTTTAGTAAGTTCTTTTGCCTCGGACATAGATAAAGTTTTTGGTGGCACTGCTAATGTAACAAGTTGATCCGTCCAACCCATATAACAACTGATGGCAGTAATAGGCATGAACGGATCATCTGTTGTGGAATAACCTCTTTCGGGGTCAAAGTCCACTTCAATATCAAAAAACAGTACGTTTAGTTTGGGTGTCTCCTTACCTAAGTAATTCTCCTCCAAACATCTAAACACTGGATTGATATCATTTTCATAAAGAGCCTTGTTGGATCTGATACGTTGCTCTTTAATGAATTCTTTTGATGTCGTGCAGACGACCTTTTGCAAGGGTTCTCCTTTTATGGATCTATGTTTGCCTCTTGGATCAGCATGATAAAAAACATACCTTGCATCATATTCGACAAACATTCTGCCCTTTTTAGGGTCTCGTTCTACGACATAAATTTTGTCTTCGTCTTTTTTGTATAATGCGTCTATATAACTCATAAAATAAAAACTCTGTAGAGTCCAATAGTGTTCATTATCGTAAACCAAGTTGTCAAGGTGCATAGCCAAATTTGCCTTCTTCTTACTGCGGCTACCAACAAGGTGCTAGATCCTAACCAATATATTGGAAACACTATATTCATTATAGGATTTGGCGACGTGAATGTCAATACACAAGATCCTGTGATTGTCAGGGCAACAGATACTAGTTCAAACCAAAATGCTGTTTTGTCTGTTTTGTAACTGTTTACCCAAAATTCTTTGAGTATTTTTATCACTAAAGTTTACCGGCTGTGTTCAGTATACTTTCTAATGTATCCATGTCATCAGCAATATTTTGATAATTGCCTTTGTGTGCCACAGATATTGCTTTGTTAATTAAAGCAGGTTTAAGTTCAAGTTCTTCTGCTATTGCCTTAACAGTATCTTTTAAGCCTGTTTTAAGGTCATCTACCTCGCCCAAAACTTGTGATCCTTGTGAAATAATTTGTATTAATTTTTGTTTTTCTGCTTCGTTGAAGTTTCTAACTGCCATATGTTTCTCCTGTTGTTATTCAACAAGTATATAACAGATTTATTGTAGAGTCAATTATTTTTTCTTTTTCTTTTTGGTGTTGACGTTTATCGCTTTACCACGTCTATCTGGATTTGGATCTTTTCTTCTTTTTCTTCTTGCCGCACTTGCCCTGCCTTTTTTACCTAAACCTCTTGCTTTCGCTAATGGTAAACATTTTGGTTTGCCTTCGCCTTTGCTCTTGCCACCACAAGATCCTCTAATTTTGCCTTTTGGTCCTACTCGTACCCATTTGTCTTTGAACCATTTTTTTAAATTTTCATCAAGTGATTCATGTAAAACAATGTCACCACAATTTACGCAAAAGTCTACATGTTCTCTCTTAACACAATTAGGTACACGTTTTCCGAACATGGTCTTCATGCCCTTTTTTTCGTAACCCTTCCAGCAACGTGTGCCTTCTAAAATTTCCAAAATTCTCATTTCTTTTTGGCCTTAGTTTTTTTCTTCATTGAATTTATGTATTTACGATAAATTGCCGCCGGCCCTGTTTTGCCCGCCGCTTTGGCTCTCTGCTCCATTGCCACTGCCGCTTGTATCTTATGTGCGTGTGATCTGCCACTCTTTCTAATTTTAGATACGCTCGATCTCGCCGCCGCTTCGTCTTTGAAACCTAATCCATGTATTGTGCCTTTTGGATCTTCGTCTGTGTACAAGTCACTGTGTTTTTTAGACTTTGCTTTTTGTCCTTTTTTACGTGGTATTCTTTTGCCCTCGTTTAGA
>MDTC01127821.1_pt1 | contig 11339 bp, 3 predicted proteins | sample 811181 | NCBI WGS metagenome assembly MDTC01 (sample SAMN05326644, study PRJNA326480) | marine metagenome | isolation source: seawater | place: Pacific Ocean: North | collected 2011 | reverse complement strand
GGAACAAGAGATTTATTTTGTAAATCACATAATACAGAAATTGATAATAGATTAGAAAATATTGTTCAACAATTAAATTTAAGTTTTGTATATGATTATAGAATTGCTCCAATTAATAAAAATGAAATTCAAAGAAAAAATAAAGATAAGGATAGATGGATAACTATGTGTCATAAATGTCATTCTAATATTCCCAGTTATAATTATGAAGGAGAAACTAAACCTATATTATGTGGTGGATGTAGAGAACTTGATATGGTTTTATGTTATCCAAAAAAATGTATTTATATTGATGATAATAATATAAGTTGTAATACATACCCTTCGTTTAATTTTAATGGTTTAGTAGCTCATTATTGTAATAAGCATAAATTAAATGGAATGGAAAATGTAAGAAAAAATGAATGTATTCATATTTTTAATAATTCAACTAAATGTAAAATTACAGCAAATTATAATTATCCAAATGAAACAAAACCTATATATTGTTTTACACATAAATTAGATGGTATGACACCATTTAGGACACATAAATGTGTATTTATTCATAATGATGGAACTCAATGTGAAATATATCCAAGTTATAATTATGAAGGTGAAAATATAAGATTATATTGTACCACTCATAAATTAAAAAATATGATTGATATAGCTAACCTTAGTAAAAATTGTATTACATTAGATTGTTTTACACAAGTTAATAATAAAACTTGTGAAAGATATAATGGATATTGTTTTAAATGTCATTTAATTAATAATCCAAATATAAAAAATACAAAAAATATAAGAATTAAAGAATATAAAATCTGTGATTTTATTAAAGAAAATTATAAAAATTTAGATTTTATTTATGATAAAGCTTGTGTTGATAGAAAAAGACCAGATATATTGTTAGATTTAGAAAATTTTATTTTAATTATAGAAATTGATGAAAATCAACATAAATATTATGATAAAAAAAAAGAGCAAAACAAAATTGATAAAATTAAAAATTTTTATAATATTAAAAATATTAATGTTGTGTTTATAAGATTTAATCCAGATGATTATAAAAATAATAATATTAAAATTAATTCTCCTTGGGCTTATGTGAAACAAAAATTAATAATTAGTAATAATTATGAATGGAACTTAAGATTAAATAAATTAAAAGAAAAAATAGATTTTTATATAAACTTAAATGAAAAAATAGATGATAATATTATAGAATATTTATTTTATGATAATTTTTAATAATAATTATCTATCATAATAAGTTAAATATAAAAACCCAATACCTTTATAATATTCATAAAAACTTATATTATGATTAAGATTATAAAATTCATAATCAAAATCATAATAATCTTCAAATTCTAAATTTAATCTATTAATTAAATTATCATAATTTTTTTTATAATTATTTTTAAATATTAATTTATCTTCTAAAATTTCTTTATTAATAATATCATAATATTTTTTTTTTATTAATTCTTGTAAATCAAAAAATAAATTATTATAATTTTTTAACATATTATTTATATTTACTAATATTTTTTATTCACAAATTAATCTCATACCAATATTCATTGATAATAATTCTTGCATTAATAATTTACTTGCATATGGAATTCTTAATTCATGAAATTTTTGCGTATTATCACAAAAGTCACATTTATAGATACCTTTTTCTGGATTACAAGATGCGATTAATTTACACTTATCACATGTGAAAACTTTATAATTATCTGAGACGTCTAAGAGGCGCTCTTTGAGAAAGCTAGATGCCCCGTGACTGATGATGCAATCCCTTTCCATTTCTCCAAACCTTAATCCGCCGTCTCTCATACGGCCTTCTGCCGGTTGTCTAGTAAGTAGTACAATAGGTCCAGTAGATCTAGAGTGAAATTTATCGTTAACCATATGTTTAAGTCTTTGATAATAAGTTGGTCCTATAAATATTTTTGATTTAAGTTGTTCGCCAGTAGAGCCATTATATAAGAATTCATTACCATATTTTTCAAAGCCACAATGTTTAATAAGAATTTCTTCAATATCATCAGGATTTAAATCAGTAAAAGGAGTACCATCACCAATATAACCTAAACAACAACCAGTTTTGCCTAATAAACATTCAATTAATTGTCCAATAGTCATTCTAGAAGGTACAGCATGAGGATTCATAATAATATCTGGTGAAATACCGGATTTAGTAAATGGCATATCTTCTTGAGGAATAACCATACCAACAGTACCTTTTTGTCCATGTTTACTTGAAAATTTATCACCAATTTGTGGATATCTATCATTTCTAATTTGAATTTTACAAAATTTATAACCATCTCCATTTCTATCTATATAAATTTTATTTATAATACCATATTCATTATTTTTTAATATAATACTATTATCTTTATATGTTGTTTGTTTATTTTTTCTTTTAATTGGAATACATTTACCAATAATTACATCTCCTGATTTTACATATGTTCCTTCATTAACAACACCATTTGGATTTAATTTACTATAATTATTTATTTTAATTCCTGTTGTATTCTCTTTATTTGGAATACAAAATTTTTCTTCTTCTCCAGAACTTTGATTTTTTTTCTCTTCTTCTTTATAAGTTTTTAAATAAATTGATTGAAATAAACCTCTATTTATTGAACCTTTATTCATTAAAATTGAATCCTCTTGATTATAACCTGTATAACTCATAATTCCTACAATTGCATTTATACCTGATGGCATTTGATTACCACTTACATAATCCATTGAATAAGTTGTTATTAATGGTCTTTGTGGATAACATAAAATATGAGCTATTGTATCCATTCTTTCCTGAAAATTACTTACATAAACACCGATCGCCTGTTTCTTTTACTACCTTTGCTTTCACAAAGGAATAGACTGTATCTTAAGCAAACTCTGGATGGTTAATCCTTCATTGTTTGCCAACACCCGTGCAGTCGTTGAGAGCCCACCATATCCTACCATAACGGACTTAGGTGGTGACCCTGCGGATTGCCCAATCCTTTGCTTTATTACCATTGGGTTCGGCTATTAACCGAGTTCCTTTTAAAAGTTTCCTAATAAAAGTGGTAGCAAAGGCTCTAAGGGGTTTCCCGTCATCAAGGTGTTTCGCCTAAATAATTACTTGTTATTTAGACTAGCAATGTCTTTTCAACATTACTTGGGCAAAATTTACCCATGGCTGATTGATAAGTATTTCTTGGTGATTGATTATGGTCAGAAAATGGAATAGTAGAAGCAATAGCTCCTAGAATTAGACAAGGATGAATTTCACAATGTGTATAATTTTTATCTGTTAAATTACCATCTAATGATATTAAAGTACTATGTGATTCATTAGTATCAACATATTCAATTACTGGTTTTGAATTTTTTATAAATTGATATGCATCAAAATATTCTTGATAATTAGTTGAAGGATTAAATTTAATTGAATTCATACCAGCAACTAAATTATCCCAATTAATAATTTTTTTATTAATTAAATCAATATGTTTTTGTGTTAAATTAAATTTATTATTTTCAACTATATATAAAGGTCTTACAATTCTACCTGCATCATTAAATATATATAATTCATTATTATATTTATCAAAATTGATACTTGTATATATATTAATTATTCCTTTTCTTTTACAATTTACTAGATGTTGATATAAAGTTATTATATCTTTAATTGAACCTATCCAATTTCCATTTAAAAATATTTTTGTTAATGTATTTAATTCTTGTAAATTAATATCTTGTTCATTTTCATCTTCATCGAATAATATTAATCCTTCATGTTTTTTAATTTCTTTTAAAACAGGAAGAGTTGAACAAGTATGAGTTATAATTGCACTTAATGCTAAATTTTTAACCACCCCTACACTTGCACCTTCAGGAGTTTCCGCGCTGCATATCATACCCCATTGTGAAGTGTGTAATTTTCTTGGTGCAATTAATTTACCACATTTTTCAATTGGTGTATTAATTCTTCTTAAATGTGAAATAGCAGAATAATAAGATAATCTACTTAATAATTGTGAAATACCAACTTTATTAAATGTATTTTTCATACCAAAATTACCAGTTGCTAAAGCATATTTCATTCCATTTTCACATATTGTAGGTTTAATTAATTTATATATATTAATTTGATTTATAATTTCATGAAAATTATTTGTTGCTTTCCAACTACCATTATTAAATTCTTTGGTTAAAGTAGTTTTTAAATCTTTTAACATTTTTGTATAATATTGTCTAAATAATGCAGATAATAATACTCCAGGACCATCAACTCTTTTATTTAAATAAGAATCTCTGTCATCAATTTTAATTTTACCTAAATAGGTATTAACTAATTTTTTTACTATATAGCCTGTATATAAAGCTTTTTTATAAAAACTATCACCTACATGAGGTAAATATTCTGTTTTTATTAAATTGTATACATATTTATTCATCTTATCCCTATCATTTCTTATATCTCTTGGCATATTAGTTATATATTTACAAATGAATTCTAATGCAGATTCTTGATCTAATATATTTGAAGACTCTTCAATTGAATATTTTAATACATTTATTATATCTTCATTTGTTTTAGCATTAATATCACAAACAATAAATTCTATAATTTTTTTATCTTGTATAAATCCTAATGCTCTAAATAATATAAATAAAGGTATATCTTGTCTTAAATAAGACATTGAAACTTTAATAACATTACCTGCAACATCTTCTTTAGTTGAAATTTTAAATGTTAAAGGTTTTGTTGGTAAAAATTTACCTTTAATAGATGATTTAAATTCAATAGTTATAGGAAATTTATTACATTTAGTATTATAAACACATAATGGATAATTATCAATAACTCTTTCTTGTGATACAAGAACTTTTTCATTTCCATTAATTATAAAATAACCACCTTGATCATATACACATTCACCACTTTTATCCATAGGATTTGTTTTTAATACACAAAATTTAGAATTTACCATAATAGGTATCTTTCCTATATTAATTTTACTAAATGTAGATTGATTCGAACTAATTAATTCTTTAGTTTTTAAATCAATTATTTTTGTATTTTTAATAACATCAACTACTAATTGTGAAGAATATGTATAATTTCTTTTTCTTGATATACTTGGTGTTAATAATGACACTGTACCATCATTTTCTGTAATTTTTGGTTTATATAATAAAGGATTTTTTATATACAAATCTATTTTATATATTTTATCATCTACAATAGATGAAAATTCAATTGGATTATATTGTTCTATTATTAATTTTAATTTAATATCTATAAAATCATTAAATGATTCTTGTTGAATTTTTTGAACAATATAATTATTTTGTAACATTGCATGAACTATTTTAAATGTACTATTTGTCCAATTAAATTCGTTATCAATAATAGAATCATTTTTTTTATTTTGTATTTCCATATTAAATTATAATTAATAAATATTCTTTAAATCAATTTTAGTATTTTAAATTATTATATTAATTTTATATAAATTTTATATAAATTTATATTAATTTGTTTATAATATAATTAATTTTTAATAGATATTTATATTTAAATTTTTTAATTAAAAGTATATGTTATTAATGTTATAATTTTTTTTTTTTTTTATTAACAATTAATATAAATGTCAGCTATCATTTTAAATTCTAACAAAATGTTTATGAATTTAAATATTACCCAAAATCTAAATGTTGAATCAAATTTATCAGTATCAGGAAATGTTTTGATAAAAGGCAATTTAGATTTAAGTAATAATTTATTAATTTTAGGTCATAATAATGATGCTATAGCAAAAACAGGTTCAATAAGATATAATCCTAATACAGCAAATTTTGAAGGATATGCTTCTAATACATGGCTTGGATTAGGTGGTAAAGGTATAAGTGATAATGATAAAAATACAAAAATTATGGCTGAAACATCTGATGGTAATAATGATGAATTACTATTTTATACAGGAAATAAATTAAATTCTTCTAGTAATGACTCTTTTATTAGAATGAATATATCTGGTTCTAATATTTATTCAAATTTAAATATATATAACGGTGAACCATCATTATCTCATTATTTAAATATACAAGTAGGTCAAAATACACAAGTTTTAAATTATTCAGAATCTGATACTTTTAAAATACAACAGAAAAATTCTGATAGAATTGTTATTGATAATTCAAATAATATAATTTTTACTAATATTTCTGATGAATCTATGAGAATAATTAGTAATGGAAATATTGGTATTGGAACTAATAATCCTATGTCAAAATTACATATAGAAAGTACTGATGGTTTAATTATACCAGTTGGAAATAATTTACAAAGATCTACAAAAAAAATGGGAAAAATTAGATATAATAGTGAAATTTCTAGTTTTGAAGGTTGCGATGGTTCTAATTGGGGAACATTAGGTGGTATAAAAGATGTTAATCAAGATACCTATATTACAGCTGAAAATTATGCTAATAATGATAATAATGAATTAAAATTTTTTACAGAAAATATTGAAAGAATGATTATTGCAAACTCTAATAATAGTGGCTATATCGGAATTGGTACTTTTAATCCTATGTGTTCTTTACATATTAATAAAAGAGATGCAATTATGATTCCTAATGGTACAACTGCAGAAAGACCAATATCTAATAAATTATCTAAAGGTATGATTAGATATAATACAGACTCTGACCAATTTGAAGGTTATGGTGCTGGAAATTCTTGGGGTTCATTAGGTGGTGTTATTGATGTTAATCAAGATACATATATTAGTGCTGAAAATTCTGCTAATAATGATAATAATGAATTAAAATTTTTTACAGAAGGTACTGAAAGAATGATAATATCTAATATTAATAATAGTGGTTTTATTGGTATTGGTACATCTCTACCAAATTATACATTAGATGTTATAGGTAATTTATCTATTAGTAATAACACTAATTTATTTGGTAATACTAATATTAAATCTATTTTAAATGTTGCAAATAATACTAATATTCAATCTAATTTAAATGTATTTGATAATGCTAATATTAAATCTATTTTAAATGTTGCAAATAATACTAATATTCAATCAAATTTAAATGTACTTAATAATACTAATCTACAATCAACTTTAAATGTTTTATCTAATGCAAATATTTATTCAAACTTAAATATATTTGGAAATACAAACTTTTCAGGTCATATTATACCAAATGAAACTTCAAAATTTGATATAGGTTCAATTACACACAAAATTAGAGATATATTTTTAGATAATAATTCTATATGGCTAGGAGATACTCATAAAATTAGTGTATCTGATGGTAATTTAAAATTTAGAAAAAGATTAATGACAAAAGTTCCACCTGTAATTATTTCTGCAGGAAATTTTATTGATGAAACAACTGCTAAAGAACATATTTTAACTGTTTTTCATAATAAAACTAGTTTAGAAGAAATAACTTTAATTGAATGGCTTAATTATGGCAGAACTTTTCCAAATCACTCTAATTTAGAAATTACAGATTTGTTTAGACAAGATCATAGTGAAGATTATGAATTTGAATCAAATAGTTCAACTATTAGAGTTAATTCAGATAATAACCCATATATTAAAAATGATGATTTAAATCAAGAATATAAATTAGGTTTAGGAACTAATAAACCTACTAAAAATTTAGATATTAAATCTAAAGATAATAGTGATATATTACTTGATTCTAGTATACAAACTTTTTATAATTTTGATATTAATCTTTTTAATTCTTCTATTAATTTTGATAATGAATCTTTTAATTTTATTAATAATTCTTATTTTGATTTACCAAAAAATATATCTACTAATTTAGGTGGTATAAATTTTAGTATTGAATTTAATGCTAATTTAAAAACAACTACAAACATTCATTATATAATTTCACAAGGTTTAAAACAAAATTATCAATTTTTAGGTATTTATACACAATCTAATAATATTATTTTTGATATTGAATCAGCTAAAGCTATTTATGATATTACAAATCATTTTAATACTTATAGACATTATGCATTTGTTTATTCTAGTACTGATTTAGTAGTTGGTAATACTAATTTAGGTACATGGAGTTTATCATTTTATGTAGACGGTGCTATTCAATCTGCTCAATCTAATATTGAATACGATAATATTTCAAATGGAACTAACTCAACAGGTATAATTAGAATTGGTGCTTCAAGTGAATCTACTATTCCTAATTATTATTTAAACGGAAATTTAAAAGAATTTAAAATATGGAAAATTGCTTTATCTCAAACAATTATACAAACTAATATGGGAATTAATATTTTAGATTTAGTTATTGATAATGATATATCTTTACTAAATTTACTTTATTATTCTGTATTAAATAATATTGATTCTTTAAATCAAAATTTATATGTATCTAGTACTATTATATCTACTAGTTTAAATAGTGAAATTTATAGTTATACAGGAAACTATACAATTAATGATACAATTATATTTAATAATAATAATTATATTGAAATTTCTAAAGATATCTCACCAGATTTATCAAGCAAAAATTTTACTATTGAATTTTGGTCAAATATTCAAATAAATGTTGATGGTACTATTTTTATTCAACAAAATTCTACATACACAAATCATAATACAATAAGAATTGCTGTTATTAAAAATTCAAATGATTATATTTTGACATATGATATTGGTCCATCAACTAAAGCTAAATATATTTTACAAGATTATCATATTAATTATTGGCACCATTATGCATATGTATATACAAATGGTAGTCCAGGAAATTTAAATTTTTATATTGATGGTATATTACATGATTTCTCATCAACAGACGGTAATTATTTAAATAGTATATATTCAAAAGGTAAAATATGGATAGGAGGTTATGATTCATCAAAAAATATGTCATCAGTTGATACTTATTTTACTGGACAAATTAAAAATTTTAAAATATGGAGTTCAATTAGAACACAAGAACAACTTCAAGAACATAATTCTAATACAAAATTATTAATTAATAATAATTTTATTTTATCAACACAATCTTTATCTGGTGGTACACCACAACCTTCTTCTTATTCATTTAATGGAACTTCAGATTTTATAAATATATCTAATACTATTGCTCCATCTTTAGGATCTATTGATTTTACCATTGAATTTTTTGCTAAGTTTAATTCATTAGATTCTTCATCTTCCGATATTTATTCTACAATTATACAACAAGGTTTGTATAATGCTGGAGAATGGCTATTTCATTCATTAAAAAAAAATAATTCTGATAATAAATATTTCTTAAATTTTGAATTTAATACTAATATTTTATATAATATTCAACTTAATGAACATAAATATATTAATTCTCTACATCATTATGCTACAACATATAAATCTAATGGTGAATATTATTTATATATTGATGGAGAAATTATTGTTTCAGGATTACAACTTAATGGTACTACATCTTCTGGTGATATAAATATTGGATGTGATAGTACTGGAGGTACTTTACCTTCAAGTCAAAATAGATATTTTTATAATGGAGAATTATCTAATTTTCAAATTTGGACTAAAATTAAAACACAAGACGAAATTAAAGAATCAATTAATAAATTAACTCAAAATACACTTATTACAATAGATAATTCATCACAACCAGATTTTAATGGAACTATTAATATGGACTGTTTTACTTTTGATGGTACAGATGATTATTTTGAAATACCAGCAAATATTGCTCCACAATTAGCAAATTCTAATTTTACTATTGAATTTTGGGCTAAATTATATTCTGTTAATGGAACAGTTTTTTATCAAGGTATATCTGATAATCATAAACTTTTAATGATTAATTATGCAAATAATAATAGTTATAATTCTATAAATTTAGATTTTAATTATGGACAAGCAAGTTTTAATATAAATTCATTAAATTTAAATAATTGGAATCATTTTGCTATAGTTTTTAATAAATTTGGTTCTAATAATCAAGGCACAGTATTAGCATATTTTAATGGTATAGAATATAATCCTGGATATTATGCTACAAATGATATGAGAGGTCAAACTTCTGCTTCAGGAAGTATATTAATAGGAAAAAATGCTAATAATGATAATTATTTTAATGGTGAATTAAAAAAATTAAAAATATGGAATGTTATCAGAACTAAAACTCAAATAAATGAAAGTTTTGTCCATCAAAGTTTAACTACAGAAATCTCTAATAATATATATAATATTGATTTATCAAAACAATTTACAGCCAATTCACCAAATGATAATAATAATGTGAAATTACATATTGAATCTGACAGTTTAACTTTAACAAAAAATCAAATTATTAATTTTAATGGAACTATTAATAATGATTATTTTACATTTGATGGTATTAATGATTTTATTGAAATACAATCTAATATTTCTCCACAATTATCTAATTCAGATTTTACAATTCATTTTTGGTTAAATCAAGGTTCTTTATTAGCACCTAGTGATTATCAACATAGTCATAGACATTCAACTATATTTTATGTAGGTAATAACACTAATAGTAATATAATATATATAAACTTTAAAAGACTAAATAATAATGGAAATTATTCAATTGAATGTGGATTTGGTGGAGATAATATGTCATATGATTTAGGAAATACTAATCCTTATGAAAATAGTTGGCATCACTATACTATCACATTTAATTCTCAAACAAGATTAATGAAATTATTTATAGATGGACTACTTAAATATAGTGATAAAAGAACAGGACAAACACAAGCAACTGGTACAGTTTATATAGGTACTAATATGCATTATGAGTATATGAATGCTAGTTTAAAACATTTAAGTATTTATAAAAAAGTTTTAAATGATTTAGAAATTAATGAATTTATTAATAATCAATCTTTAGTAATTAATGAATTTATTTCATCACAACCAATAAATAATAATAATCTTGTTTTAAATATTGATAATAATACTACTACAAATAATATCACTTTAAATAATAATAATAATAATAATAATAATAATAATCTTAAATTACATTTAAAATCAAATTCAAATCCTAATATTGATTATTATAAATATAGTTTTAATGGAACAATAAATTCTGATAGTTTTACTTTTAATGGTAGTGATCATTTTTTTGAAATATCAGCAAATATAGCTCCACAGCTTGCAGGTTCTGATTTTACTATTGAATTTTGGGCTAAAATACCAAATAGCGGAACACAAAGATTTATATATGATCAAGGTAATAGTGATGGTACAGGTAATACTTCCATTACAATTTATTTATATCTTGAT